>QWCV01001612.1_pt1 | contig 23114 bp, 20 predicted proteins | sample 1972621 | NCBI WGS metagenome assembly QWCV01 (sample SAMN09866699, study PRJNA288562) | Human gut metagenome isolate pre2_stool, whole genome shotgun sequencing... | isolation source: gut | host: Homo sapiens | place: USA: California | reverse complement strand
ATCACAGCGGCAATCGTTGTAGCAATTATTGTGATTGGCTATTTTCTTCAAAGTGTTTCTGCTGAAATCTCAGCTTATATTGGCTGCGGAGCCTTGATGGTACAAGTAGGGATTATCATTGGTATTCTTTTCTTACTGCTGATATGCTACTTCATAAGTACATGGATATTGTTTAAGCGGTCCATTTCGGAGAACTGATAAAGTCACAGTACAAAAAGGAAAAGCCGCCTGTATGAGCATTTGATATGCCCGCACAGGCGGCTTGCTTTATCTCTGGTAATCAGTCCAAAGGTTTATATTCTGTAACAGTTTTCAGGTATGTTTCCGGGTCGCCGTTGAGAACTAAATCTGCATAGGCTGCCGGATCGTTGTAAATCAGCCAGTCCAGCTCTGACCGCTGATATATATTATCGGCAACCTCATTCTCTACCGCAATCGTATCAATGGCAATCATGCTGCCATTTGCAAATTTCAGCTCCACACAGGCAGTATCCATATTGAACTCACAAGAAAGTAAACGCTTCATTTTGCCCTCCTTAGATCATGCCGAAGTGCTTGAGCGCCTCCTTGATTGCTTTTTCCTTATCGGGCGGGCATTGGGGCTGTTTTGCATCATCGGACTTCGGTTTGTTGTAATTTTCTCGCTCGATGATACCGCATTTCTGCTTCACCTGAGCGATATACAAGCTGCTGACCTTGAGTCCGGTATGCTGGCTTTCTTCTCTGCATCGGTGAGATCAAGTTCGTCCATGTGGATGTCTACCTCGATATGTTGCTTTGCATTAAGTTTGGACAATAAACATACCGTCTCCACATGTCCCCCCATCGGGAAATTGTCAAACGCCCTGCCGCATTTTAACTCATAGCCCTGGCTGCAGAGATATTTTAAGTCGCGGGCGAGCGTCGCGGAATCGCAGCTGACGTAAACCAGGCGCTTAGGGCGCATTTTTAAAATGGTATTGAGGCACTCTTCGTCACAGCCCTTGCGTGGAGGATCAACAACGATAACGTCCGCAAAAATTCCTTCTGTTTCGTATAAGTGCGGCAGCACCTCCTCCGCTTTTCCGACATAAAATTTCGCATTGTCGATGCCGTTGCGCACTGCATTCTGGCGCGCATCATCGATTGCCTGCGGGACGATTTCCACGCCGTAGACCTGTTTCGCCTGGCGCGCCAGGAACAGGGAAATCGTGCCGATTCCACAGTAAAGATCCCAGACTGTCTCATTTCCGGTCAGTCCTGCATAAGAAAGCGCCTGACTGTAAATATTTTCCGTCTGAACCGGATTGACCTGATAAAAGGACTGGGGCGAAATTGTGAAAACAAGCCCGCCGATCGTGTCCTCAATGCGATCTTTCCCGCGGATCGTCCGGGTTTTACTGCCCATAATCACATTAGTCCGCTCTGTATTGGAATTGACCGAAAAGCTGGTCATTCCGGGCACCTTTTCAAACAGCCTGTCCGCAAGCTCCTGCTCTGCCGCAAACGAACTGCCGTTAAGAATCAGACAGACCATAATCTGTCCTGTTGAAAAGCCTTTACGGATCAGGACATGGCGCAGCAATCCCTTTCCTGTCGTTTCATCGTATGCTGGAATTTTCTTTTCCGTACAAAAATCCAGCACAATATCCAACACGATTTTGTTTTCCGCAACGCCGAGCGCACAGTCCCTGTTTTCAATAATCGAGTGTGTCCGTCCGGCATAAAAGCCCGCAATCAAACGACCATTTTTGTCCATTCCGACCGGAAACTGAGCCTTGTTGCGATAATGAAACGGATGCTCCATCCCGACCGGCGCTTCCATAATTTCCTCTACAAAATCCGGGGCAAAGCCGCCGATCCGGATCAGGTTATTTTTGACCTTTCGGTCCTTAAAGGCGAGCTGCTTTTCATAGGAAACCGCCTGCAGCTGACAGCCGCCACACTGTCTCGCATACGCACAGACCGGCTCCACGCGGTCGGACGACGGTTCCAACACTTCTTCCAGGCGCGCAAAGGCATATCCCTTTTTCGGTTTTACGACTTTTGCACGCACCGTATCGCCCAGAACCGCGTCCTTGACAAACAGCGTATAACCATTGCCTGAAAGGGCATCGGAATCCTCCAGATGTCCGATGCCCTCTCCGTCAGTTCCCATATCTGTAATTTTCACTGTAAAAATCTGATTTTTCTGTATATTCACGTCATCCTCCATGCTTCGGCAGCTGCGCTGTATTTTTACCGCTGCAGCTGCGTAGAATACGCGCCGGTCGTGCTTTCTACGTCCGGCTATGCAAAACCTGCGCAGCTGCACTGCGTCCATTCCTTCGGCTGAGCCGTCTTAGTCCATCCGCGTCATGCGCAGATTGGATTCAAAGAACCGGTTGTAACCCAGCCATCCGGTTTCAGAAGTTCCCTCCAGAATCTCCGTAAAGGTTTCCAGCTTCGCATCTGCATTATCCGCCAGGTTCAGTGCCATCGCTTCCATGAGCGCAGGCTTTTTGGGAGAACCGTATTCATATTCTCCGTGGTGCGCCAAAATGCAGTGTTTCAATTCCGAAGCAAGCACAGCCGGAAAGCCCGGGATCATCCGAATTTTGTCGCTGACCATCTCCGTTCCGATTACGATATGACCAAGCAGCTGTCCATCGTCCGTGTAATCATTCTGTGGGAAAAGGGAAATTTCTTTTGTCTTGCCGATATCATGACACATCGCGGCAGCCAAAAGCAGATCCCTTTTTAACATCGGGTAGGATTTTGCAAAATAATCGCACAGCTTCACAACGCCAAGCGTGTGCTCCAGCAGACCGCCTACAAATCCATGATGTACGCTTTTCGCTGCGGAAGATTTTTTGAAGTTTGTAAGAAACGCCTCGTCTTTTACAAAGAACGCCTCCATCAGCTTTTTGAGCCATTCATTTTCCATGCTGTTGATATAGGAAAGCAGCTCCTGATACATCACGGAAATGTCCTTTTTGCTGACCGGAAGATAGTTGGCAGGCTCGTATTCGCCCTCGCGGCACAGGCGGATTCGTTTGATATTGATCTGGTTTGCGCCCTGAAAACAGGTCACATCGCCATAGACCTCAATATAATCCAGGCTGTCGAAATCATCGATGCCCGCACTGTTGGGATCCCAGATTTTGCCGTCTACCGTGCCGGTCTTATCCTGCAGGATGACGGTTTCATACGGCTTCCCATTCTTCGTCACAGCGGACTGTTTATGCTTACACAGATAAATATCGAATACTCTGTCGCCTTCTTTATAATCCTTAATAAATTTCATTTTCTTTTCCTCTTTTCCAAAAATCTCTATTCTGTTAATAATACTACGCAAAACTGAAAACGGCAGCCCTGCATCAAAAGCCTTTCGCTATCCTCTATGCCTTACTCCTGCAAAAGCACCTCAATCTCCATTTCCTGATATTCGTCCTGTCCCTGCCGCATCACAGTGACTGTCACCGTTGTGCCCGGCTCACAGGAAAGAAGCGCCGCATGGTAGTCCGCAAACGAAGTGATCTCTTCTCCTTCCATGCCAACGATTACGTCGCCGCTCTGGATTCCCGCTTTCATCGCGGGAGAATCCATTATGATTCCCGTCACATATGCACCGACCGGCACATGTTTTTCCAGATGGATTTCGTCCGGTACATCCGTCCCGGTAATGCCCATATGGGCGATTTTCTGACCATTCGACAGCTTGCCCACTGTTGTCAGCAGATCGGAAATTCCATATGCGCTGAGCACATCGGAGCTCTCTGCTTCCCCGGCGTGCACGATGCCGAGTACCTTTCCGGAAAGATTGATTAAAACGCCTCCGGTTCCCTGCAACCCCGTCATATCTGTCTTCAACAGGCGGACATTATGATCCGTAAGATTTTGATAATAATCTGCAGAAGTTACCATTCCGAAAATTATCGTTTCCGCACCCTGCGGACGTCCGATTGCAATCACCGGCACAGCCTGTACACTACTGCCGGAGCTTCCCATCGTCGCCGATCCGACATTTTTCCGGATATCCTCCGGAATATCCTCCAGCGCCACACTCAAAATGGCGAGTCCCGTTTCCTCATCCTTTCCTTTCAGTGAAGCGGACACACTCCGTCCGCTGTAAAAGGAAACCTCCAGTTCCTCCGCCTGACGGATGGCTGCCGCGTCCACAAGAATCAGCAGCTCCTTACCGTTATCCGCAACGATCAGCCCTGCCGTCTGTCCCTGGTTTTCATAAGTGTTATCAAACCAGTCCACATCCGACACCACACCGGTCACTGTTACCATCGAATGATCTGCAAATGTCTTCGCCACCGTATACATATTCCGGTACAGCTTCTGATAATCCCCGATTTCCAGCGCGACTTTTTCCACAACGGTCTGCAGCTCTGTCGTTGTCTCCGTTTCCGTCTCTTCTTCCAGAATCATATCCTCCGGACGCATCTCATCCTCGATATTTTCTTCCTTCAGCTCCACCTGCTGCGGCTCCTCCTCCGGGTACAGCAGATTGGAAAATACCGGTTCCAGCACAAGGAAGGTCACACAGGCGATCAGCCCGAAAATTGCTGCCATGCTCGCCGTCAGCAACGTTTTTTTAAACAGTTTTCGGCGGTTCAGCGGTCGTTCTTTTACCTTTTCTTTGATAAACTCGATATCCTGATTCGTCAGATCCTGATTCGGTCTGTTATCCTCCATAAGTATCGGTTCCTTTCTGCCCGTTTGGGTACTTTTCAGTATACCTCATCTGCCCGCCTGCACACAAGTGCCGGAAAGACTTTTTCCGGGCGCAAAATTTTTCCCCGGTTTCTCTCTCTATATGGTATGATAGGAGTAGCCGCCTGTACCACAAGACAGCAGCATCAATCCTGTGTAATGATTCTGCTGTGCAGCATTTTATGGAACGAATATATGTGCCTTTTGGCACTGTGTTTTGAAAAACGAAAGGAACTACTATGAACGCGAAAGTTTTACGCGTATTGGAATATGATAAAGTCATTCATATGCTGGAGCAAAAAGCAACCTCGGACCCCGGACGACAGCTTTGCCGGGATCTCGTGCCCATGACCGATCTTGCGCAGATCGAACAGGCTCAGACCGAAACTGCAGATGCCCTGACCCGGATTTTCCAGAAGGGCAGCCTGAATTTCGGCAGCAATAAGCCCCTCGGCATGTGCCTGCGCTCCCTCGAAATCGGCAGCACCCTCTCCTCTGAAGAGCTGCTGCGCATCGCCGGTCTTTTGGAAAACACCGCCCGTGTCAAAAACTTCGGGCGCTCCGACAAGGACGAAGAACAGCAGGATTCCCTGACAGAATATTTTCACTGTCTCGAACCCCTCGCACCCCTTTCCAAAGAAATTCGCCGCTGCATCATCGATGTGGATGAAATTGCGGACGACGCCAGTCCTGCCCTCAAAAAAATCCGGCGGAGCATGGTATTAACCGGAGAAAAGATTCACAACCAATTAAACAGCATGGTAAACGGTTCCGTCAGAAACTATCTGCAGGATGCCGTGATTACCACCCGCGACGGACGCTACTGTATCCCCGTCAAGGCGGAATATAAAGGTCAGGTGCCCGGCATGGTGCACGACCAGTCTTCCACCGGCTCCACCTTTTTCATCGAACCCGCAGCCGTTGTCAGCTTAAACAATCAGCTGCGTGAGCTGGAAATCGAGGAGCAAAAGGAAATCGCCGTTATTCTGGCAAATTTGAGTGCCGAAGCAGGTGCACACACCCTTGAGATCGCAGAAAACCAGCGGATTATGACGCAGCTCGATTTCATCTTTGCAAAGGCTTCCCTTGCGATGGATCAGAATGCTTCCCGTCCGCTTTTCAACGACGAGCATATCGTTCGTATCCGTCAGGGACGTCATCCGTTGCTTGACCGCAAAAAAGTCGTTCCGATCGACGTCGAGCTTGGTAAAAATTTCGATCTTCTCGTCATCACCGGTCCCAACACCGGCGGTAAAACCGTATGTTTAAAAACAGTCGGACTGTTCACGCTGATGGGGCAGGCAGGTCTGCACATTCCTGCCCTAGACCGCTCGCAGCTGTCCGTTTTTACAGAGGTTTTCGCAGATATCGGTGACGAACAGAGCATTGAACAGAGCTTGAGTACCTTTTCCTCCCACATGACCTCCATCGTCTCCATTCTGGCAAAGGCAGACGCAGATTCCCTGTGCCTGTTCGACGAGCTGGGGGCCGGGACCGACCCGACTGAGGGTGCGGCGCTGGCGATTGCGATTTTAAACTATCTGCATGACCGCGGCATCCGCACAATGGCGACCACACATTACAGCGAGCTGAAAATCTACGCCCTTTCTACGAAATTTGTTGAAAACGCCTGCTGTGAATTCGATGTGGAAACGCTGCGCCCTACCTACCGGCTGCTGATCGGCATTCCCGGAAAAAGTAACGCCTTTGCAATTTCCAAAAAGCTCGGTCTTTCCGATGAAATCATCGAAGCCGCCAAGGAGCAGATCGACGAACAGGACGTCAGCTTTGAAGACGTTATTTCCGATCTGGAAAAGAGCCGCGTTACAATTGAAAAAGAACGCCGCGAAATCGAAGATTACAAAAAAGAAATCGAAGCCCTCCGGCATAAGCTGCAGGAGAAAAACGATAAAATCGACCAGACGCGGGACCGTATCCTGCGCGAAGCGAATGAAAAAGCGCGGGATATTCTGCGTGAAGCAAAGGACACCGCAGACGAAACAATCCGCATTTTCCAGAAAGCCGGTCCCGGCGCTTCCATGAAGGATCTGGAACAGGCGCGTCAAAAGCTGCGCAGCAACATCGACGACAAAAACAGCAAGCTTTCCGTCGCTGCAAAGGACAAGCCCAAAGCTCCGGCATTAAAGCCCGAACAGCTCAAAAAAGGCGATGCCGTGCGCATTGTTTCCATGGGGCTCAAGGGTACGGTCAGCAGCCTGCCTGATGCAAAGGGCAACCTCTTCGTGCAGTGCGGCATCATGCGCACCTCCACGAACATAAAAGACCTTGTCCGCATCGAGGAAGCGACGATTACCACGCCTACGATGTCCAAAACAAATACCGGCAAGCTCCGGATGTCCAAGTCCTTCTCCGTTTCCCCTGAGATCAATCTACTGGGCAAAACGGTAGACGAAGCCCTCGCCGCCCTCGATAAATATCTGGACGACGCTTATCTGGCACATCTGGAAAACGTCCGCGTCGTACATGGCAAGGGGACCGGTGCCCTGCGCAAGGCCATCCAGCAGCATTTAAAGCGCATCAAATATGTCAAATCCTTCCGACAGGGCGAATACGGCGAAGGCGATGCCGGCGTAACGATTGTAGAATTTAAAAAATAATCCGCAGGACGGCAATCATCTGCCGCCTTTGCAAAAACAAATAACGAGGTTCATTATGGTAAATAAACAGAAAATTCTGATTGTTGACGACGATGCCAATATCGCCGAACTCATTTCACTGTACCTGACCAAGGAATGCTTTGATACGATGATCGTGGAGGACGGGGAATCCGCCCTCCGCGCTGTGGATACCTTCGCGCCGAACCTGATTCTGCTCGATCTGATGCTTCCCGGCATCGACGGCTATCAGGTCTGCCGTGAAGTCCGCAGCAGTTCCTCTGTTCCCATCATCATGCTGTCCGCCAAAGGCGAAATTTTTGACAAGGTGCTCGGCCTGGAGCTTGGTGCGGATGATTACATGGAAAAGCCCTTCGACTCCAAGGAGCTTGTCGCAAGAGTCAAAGCGGTGCTGCGCCGCTACAAGCCAGCTGCTGCCGTTCCGGCAAAGCCTGCTGTGGAATGTGTCGAATATCCCGATTTGACAATCAATAAAACCAATTATTCCGTTATGTATATGGGGAAAAATGTCGATATGCCCCCAAAGGAGCTGGAGCTTCTCTATTTTCTGGCATCCTCACCCAATCATGTTTTTTCCAGAGAACAGCTTCTGGATCAGATCTGGGGCTATGAATACATTGGCGACACCCGCACAGTAGACGTACACATCAAGCGTCTGCGCGAAAAGATCAAGGATCACGCCAACTGGAAAATCGCCACGATCTGGGGAATCGGCTACAAATTCGAGGTAAGATGACATGCGCAAAACCCTGTATCTGAAATTTGTACTCGGCTACCTGATCTTCGGATTTTTCGGATTTTTAGTCGTAGCAACGTTCGTTTCCAGTATGACGCTGGAGCATCTGAAACGGGAAAAGGCGGACTCCCTTTATAAAGAAGCTACTCTGATCGCAAATACCTACGCTTCCGACTTATACAGCAGCAATGTTTCCCTCGAGGAGGTCAAAAAACAGCTGGATGCGCTCAGCACCTACCTGTCCTCCCAAATCTGGATCATTAATCCATCCGGACGTATTATCATGACAACGGAAACACCGCTGGATGTGAATCATGAGTCTCGCGTGGAAAATTTTGACTCGACCATCACCGCCGGTTCCTTTTATACGGTTGGTGACTTTTTCGGCTGCTTCCAGGAGGAAATGCTCAGTGTATTTGCGCCCATCACTTCCAATTTTAAAGTGCAGGGCTATGTTGTCATCCATATCCCCATGGCAAATATTCGGGCTTCCAGCGAAAGCCTGCTGAATATTTCCTATATTATGCTCGTGATTTTCTTCCTGCTGTCGCTGATCATTCTGATTTTCTTTACAGAAATGGTCTATCTGCCGCTGCGCAAGATCACGGCAGCCACCGAGCAGTACGCGGCAGGCAATCTGCATTATGAATTTCAGGTAGACAGTGAGGATGAGATCGGTTATCTGGCTGCCTCCCTGTCTCTCATGGCAAGTGAGATCGCACGCGCCGAGGATAACCAGAAAAAATTCATCGCCAACGTTTCTCACGACTTCCGCTCTCCGCTGACTTCAATCAAAGGGTATCTGGAAGCGATGCTGGATGGAACGATCCCGCCAGAGCTCCACGAAAAATATCTCGGCATCGTCTTAAACGAGACGGAACGCCTGACAAAGCTGACCAACAGCCTGCTGACCTTAAACAACCTGAATATGAAGGGCATGATCCTGGAAAAATCTGTTTTCGATTTAAATTCGGTCATTCGCTCTACTGCCGCTTCCTTCGAAGGAACCTGCCAGCAGAAGCATATCGGCATCGAGCTGCTTTTAACCGGCGACCGTATGCCCGTTCTCGCCGACAAAAGCAAAATCGAGCAGGTCTTATACAACCTGCTCGACAACGCGATTAAATTTTCCCACCCTGACTCTGCGATTCGCATCGAGACAAACGAAAAGCATGGAAAGGTTTTTGTCTCCGTCAAGGACAGTGGTATCGGAATCCCGAAGGACAGCCTGCGGCTGATTTTCGATCGCTTCTACAAGACCGACCTTTCCCGTGGCAAAGACAAAAAGGGAACCGGGCTGGGACTTTCCATTACAAAAGAAATTATCCAGGCGCACAACGAAAATATCAACGTCATCAGCACCGAGGGCGTCGGGAGCGAGTTTATCTTCTCCCTGCCCGTGCAGGACAACGAAGCGTAGGGCGGGATGCCTTACGCTTTCCAGTGCAGCCGGTGCAGTTCTCCACCTTCCTGTAACCCCACGAAATGATTCTGGCGCAGCGCTTCATACAAAACGATCGCTACGGAGTTGGACAGGTTCAGGGAACGGATATCCTGTCCCATCGGAATGCGGATACAGCTCTTTTCATACTCCACAAGGATTTCCTCCGGGATTCCGGCACTCTCCTTGCCGAACATAATATAATCGTCCGGTCCGATCTTTACATCGCTGTAAACCTGATGCGCTTTCGTCGTCGCCATCCAGAGCTTCGGCGCATCCGGCTCGCCGCTTACAAGCGTCGGATTTTTTTCCAGAAAGTCCGCAAAATTGATGTAGCGGCGCACATCCAGCAGATTCCAGTAATCCATGCCTGCGCGCTTTAACTGCTTTTCACTCAAAGAAAAGCCCAGCGGCTCAATCAGATGCAGAACCGTCCCGGTTGCGACGCAGGTTCTTCCGATATTTCCCGTATTCGCCGGGATTTCCGGCTGATGCAATACGATGTTTAACATATCTTTATCATTCCTTTTCCGCTTTCAGTTTTTTTACAAAATGCGACAGCCGCCCGATCGCAACTTTCAGATTTTCCAGGGAATAAGCGTAGGAAATACGGATGTAGCCCTCGCCGCTGTCCCCAAACGCCGTGCCCGGCACGACTGCAACCTTTTCTTCCTGCAGAAAACGCGTCGCAAACTCATCGCTGGTCATGCCGAATTCCTTGATACAGGGGAACACATAAAACGCGCCGTAAGGCTCGAAGCAGGGCAGCCCCATTTCCGCAAAGGCATGCAGCAGATAGCGTCTGCGCTGATTGTACTGTTCGCGCATTTCCGCTACATCGTCATCACCGTTTTTCAGCGCCTCTACCGCCGCATACTGGCTCGTCGTAGGAGCACACATGATCGCAAACTGATGGATTTTGAGCATCTGTTTTAAAATCACTTCCGGTCCGCAGGCATAGCCCAGACGCCAGCCGGTCATTGCATATGCCTTGGAAAATCCGTTGATCAGAACCGTCCGCTCCCGCATCCCCGGAATCTGTGTGATGGAAACCGGATTGCCTTTATAGGTCAGCTCACTGTAAATTTCATCCGATATCACAAACAGATCTTTTTCTTCCACGATCTTTGCGATCGCTTCCAGATCTTCCCGTTCCATGATCGCACCGGTCGGGTTATTCGGATAGGGTAAAATCAAAATTTTCGTCTTTTCCGTGATTGCATCCAGAAGCTCCTGTGCCGTCAGGCGGAACTCGTTTTCCGCTTTCAATGGGATGATAACCGGCTTCGCACCTGCAAGCACGGCGCACGGCTCATAGGAAACATAGGACGGTTGTGGAATCAGCACCTCGTCTCCCGGATTTACCATCGCACGCAGCGCAATATCGATGGCCTCGGAGCCGCCGACTGTAATCATGATTTCATGCAGCGGATCATAGGACACCTGATAGCGGCGTCTCAAATAATGCGCAATTTCCTCCCGCAGCTGCTTCAAGCCGGCATTGGAGGTGTAAAAGGTACGTCCCTTTTCCAGAGAATAAATGCCCTCGTCGCGGATGTGCCACGGAGTATCGAAGTCCGGCTCGCCGACACCCAGAGAAATCGCATCCTCCATTTCGCTGACGATATCGAAAAATTTCCGGATTCCGGACGGTTTAATCGTAACGATTGTATCAGAAAGGGGATTTCTCATGGCGTAATCATCTCCCTCTGATCCTCGCATTTGCGGGTCAGGATCGTTCCGTGATCCTTATATTTTTTCAGGATAAAATGGGTCGCTGTGCTCAAAATGCTGTCCAGCGTGGAAAGCTTATCCGAAACGAACGCGGAAACTTCTTTCAGGGATTTGCCCTCCAGTGTTACGAGCAGATCGAAACCGCCGGAGATCAGGTACACTGCATGTACCTCCGGGTACTTGTAAATCCGCTCCGCGATGCTGTCAAAGCCCTGACCGCGCTGGGGTGTTACGCGAACCTCAATCAGCGCGGAAACCTTTTCGATGCTTGTTTTTTCCCAATCAATCAGTGTATGATAGCCGCAGATAATGCCCTCTGCTTCCATCGCTGCCATTTCGTTTACCACGTCAATTTCCTCTACGCCGAGGATGACTGCCAGCTCTTTTAAATCGATCCGGCTGTTTTTCTCAATAATTTTTAATAATTCTTCTCTCATTTTTTTCTTCCGTTCCTGCCGGATATCCGGCAACTGTTCTACTACTCCATCCGATAAATCGCGTCCGTATTCGCCGGTTCTAAAAATCTTCGTTCCTCTCCGTTGACAATCACGCGATCGTTGTCCGCCGACAAAAATCCGATCACCGCCGCCGGGATTTTCTGCTGCTGCAGCTGCTCTGCCAGCATCTCGCCCTGATCGGTCACAAACAGCAGACTGCCGTTTCCGGACAGCTCATAGGGATTGACGTCCAGTTCATTACAGATTTCTACCGTTTCCTGTCGGATGGGAATCTTCTTTAAAGATACCTCCAGTCCGGTCCCGGCCTGCTCTGCCAGTGTCCAGAGTGCATGGAATACACCGCCTTCCGATACTGCACAGGCAAGTCCGACGCCGGACTTACCGGCGACTGCAGCCTCCGGTAAAATCGAAAAGTGCTGCTCCAGCTGTGCTACGTCGTCCAGAAGCTGCGCAGGATAGCGCTTCAAAAGGGCTTCCCGGTATGTTTTTTCCAGGCAGACAGTTCCTGCCAGTCCCGCCCATTTCGTCATTACAATCTGCTGACCGGCGCGCGCCGACAGCGCAGCGCCTGCAGGCGCAGTCCACACTTCTACAAGCGCCTCTGCTGTCGCAACAGGCGCAATGACTGCACCGGACACATGCGCTTTCACATCCGCGAGCGTAACCTGCAGCTTCTGCGCTGCTTCCTGCGCTGCGCCAGTCATCTTCTGCAGCTCCTGCTCTTGACAGTCTGCCGGAAGCATCAGCTGCATGGACACCATGCGTACCTTTGCTTCTCCTTTTCCCACTGCTGCCGCTGCTGCGCGGTTTACTGCCTCATAAACGCAAAGTTTGGCTCCCTCTGCTCCGGACCAAACAGACAGACTCTGCGCCGTAATCCACAGCTGCTTCGCTTTTTCCGGCGCTTTATCCACATTTTCAGACGTGAGAAAGGCGCAGCCTTCCCCATACTCTGCGCCTTTCACCCCTATGCCGTTTGTTTCTATTTTTCGATGAACGCTGCGTTTATAAACGTTTCCCGTTACGTTCCCTGTTTTCATAAGCTTTTCTCCATTCCGAATGCCATCGTATCAAAGCATTGCAGAGCCGGACCTCCAGCCCGGCTCTGCCATCCGCTCTGCTTTATAATCCGGTGCTTAGTTTCCCGCCGCTGCGTCCTGCTGCGCCTGGGCAGCCTGCGCCTGAGCCTCTGCGATCGCCTGCAGCTGCTCCGGTGTCAATGCCGCCGCTGCTGCCTGCTGCGCTTTGATATTGGAAATGGTCGCTTTGACCGTATCAATGCTGCTGGTCGCAATGGCCGCCTGCATCTGGCTGGTCGCATTCGGATCCGGAGAAGCAATTCCGACGGTTGCCGTTCTGGGGCTCATCTTGTAGTTGCTGCTGTTGACCTGCTCCCGGCTGACTTCCACACCGTTTTCCTTTACAATCTTCCAGAGTCTTGCCTTGTAGCCAATATGTGCGCTGCTGACGCTGATGACGCCGATAGGCTGGGAAGCGTCCGCTATGATCTGATCCGCTTCCGGAACCTTTTTCTCAACCACTTCACTCTCATAAGCTACGGTGCGGTTTTTTGCTCTCGTCTCTACACCATAGATCGTAAATGTAATCTTTTTATCAGCCGTATGTCCATCGATATAAATCGGATAATCCGTATTATTCACAAATACAAAATCCTTGCCGGAGGATTCTGCAATCGCCGCATCTGCAGACGGATCTACATAGGTTACGATCATGGAATGATTGTGACGTTCTGTCACTTCCAGCTCTGCCCGCAGAACCGCATTGTACAGCGTCGTAGATACCTGACAGATACCGCCGCCGATGCTGTCTACCACCTTGCCGTTCAAATAAGAACCCGCCATCTCGTAACCATTTTCGGTGGAGAAGGGCTTCACTGTATTATAGGTAGAAAACGTATCGCCGGGATACAAAGTTGTTCCGTTGATCAGGCTGCAGCCATTTGCAACGTTTTTGCTGCGGGACGCACCGGAGGTCGAATAGCTTGTCGTAAATGTTCCAAGCACATCTTTTACCTTCGCAAGCTCTTCTGTTTTTCCCTTGGGCTCATCCACTGCCATTACGAGGGCAACGTTTCCGTTTTCCCCTTTGACCCAGGAGCCCGTAAGATAATCGTAGATCGCAGCTACGGACGCATTTTCATCTACCACATATCCGGTCTGTCCATCTTCGATCTGAAAGGATCCGTCAACCCGTGTCAGGTGCGCATCGATCGCTTCCACATTAAATTTACTGCAGCGCTCCGTCACAGCCTGACGAATCGCTTCTTTATCAAAATCCAGAACAACGGGGTAATTCTTTCCTTTATTCTGCAGATCCTTTTCCGCCTTATAGCGCGCTACAATATTTCCCTTTTTTCCAAGGGACACTGCTTCCGAAACAAGCTCCGGGTTTTTCCAGGAAATTCCCAGCTCAGAAAGGCTGATAGATACACTCTGTCCATCCTGCGCCTGCAGCTGCACCTGCGCCTGCCCGAGTTCGTTCACATAGCTCTGAACCGCCCCCTGCGCCTGTTCCTGTGTCATACCGGAAAGATCCATGCCATCCGCCGAAATCCCGGTCTGGATAGTATCGTTCGGTGCTGCGTATACAGTCTTTCCCGCCACCGCCGTGCACGCAAACACGCACACCAGCATGGCTGCCGTCATCAGTACGGTTTTCATTCGATTCATTTTAAAATTCCTTTCTATGCCGCTTATAAAAACGACAGCAATGTAGGAACAATCATCGCCAGCACCAGAATAAGGATGATGATCGACGATATAATTTTCTGTGTCTTTTTCTTTCTGAAATTCATGCTCTGCTCCTTTATCCACAAACTGCCTTATAACATCTGACAAATAGCATTGAAGCACCATCTTCCATGGCTGCGCTTCCACACATTATAAAGCACTTCCCTCACTTTTGCAAGCTTCCATATGCCGCAAGAATCCGGTCGATCTGACGGCTTGCCTCGTTTTTCGTCAGCATGGAAACGTCGTAATCCGACGTCAGCTGATGCAGCGCAAGAAGCTTTGTCAGACGTTCCTTCTGTGCCTTCGTCGCAGGCGATTCGCGTTTTACCTTACAAATCAACGGAACCGGCTCAAAAGCCTTTGCCCGGTCCGGGTCTGTTCCATAAAGCTCCAGCAGTTTTTCATATAAAATATGCGTTGCCCTCGCGTCCTCCAGCGCCCGATGCGCCTGAATCGGAATTTCGAAATGTTCGCACAGGGCAGATAGTCTTCTGCTCGGAAGCTCCGACAAAAACTGTCTGGAAAGCTTCAGGGTATCCACGCCGCTCCGTTCAAAATCCAGCCGCATATTCACCGCCGCGCGCTTCAAAAATCCATAATCGAACAAAATCCGATGTCCCACAAGGGGCAGATCTCCGGCAAACTCCAAAAAGGCAGGCAAAACTCTTTCCATCGTCTCTGCCTCATCTACCTGCTCCTGTAAAATCCCGGTCAGCTCTGTGATATGCGCAGGCAATATGCGCCCCGGATTGACAAAGGATGTAAAGCTTCCGACAATCTGTCCGTCCCGGACGCGCACTGCCCCGATTTCTATTATTTTATCCTGCTTCGGCGCAAGCCCGGTCGTTTCCACATCTACGCTCACATATTCTTTCACTTCTTTTTCCTGCTCTCCTTTTTTTGACGGCTCTGATAATCCTTACACCATTCCGTCAGAAAACATTCCCCGCATTTCGGCGTCGGCGCCTTGCAGATGGTCCGCCCCAGCGTAATGATCTGAATATTGTACAAAATCCAATGGTCCTTCGGTAATACCTTCATCAGCTCATATTCCACTTTTTCCGGGTCATCCTCTTTTGTCAGCCCCAGCTTTTTGGAAATCCGCTTCACATGGGTATCCACCACAACGCTTGGTTCGTGGAAAATATTGCCGCGGATAACATTTGCCGTCTTGCGTCCGACTCCAGGCAGCGCCGTCAGCTCCTCCAGCCCGGAGGGGACCTCGCCGCCATGCAGTGCCATCAGCCTCTGACAGCAGGCAATGATATTTTTCGCTTTATTATGATAAAAACCGGTCGGACGGATATCCTGCTCCAGCTCTTTTAAATCCGCCTCCGCAAAGGCTTCGACCGACGGATATTTCACAAACAGATCTTTCGTGACAATGTTGACCCGTGCGTCGGTGCACTGCGCGCTCAGCATCGTCGCGATCAAAAGCTGCCATGCGTTTTCATGGTTGAGGTAGCAGATATATTCTCTCCCATAGTGGGCGTCGAGCTGATCCAAAATGGCTTTCGTGTGTGCGTTCAATCAGCTGCCTCCTTTCCTGTCGCGGCGACTGCTTCTGCGTCCGCGGCGGTCGCCTGTCCGGCTGTCGGTTTTGCGTCTGCAGCGGTCGGCAGCTCTACCACCGCTGTTCTCGCATTGTCCGTCAGGCGATCCCGGTTCTGATAATCGAATAAAATTGCCGTTTTCGTCTCCGGAACCTCGCCTCTTTTCAACATACTGATCAGCTCCCACGCCTTTTTCTGTACCGGCCAGAAAAATACCTCCAGATGGGTCATGCGCTGCAGCTGTCTGGCATGATATTCCTCATACCCCGGCAGATATGTGCGGTTTTTCTCTTCTTCCTGATAAAACTCGACGATCTGATCATGATACGGTTTTTCGTCCAATGCAAATGCCGGTCGGCTCTTCGCATTTTCCCGCAGATACAGATCATACACCGCCAGTTCCCGATATAACTCCATCCCATCCGGGTCTTCCTGCTGTGCAAACTCCAAAAGCACCTGGTAGCGGTAAGCTCTGGCAGGCGTATGGACAAAATATCCTTTTTCATGATAAAAATCAGCCAATTTGTCATACATTGCAAAGGGATTTTCAAAGCGGCTCTGCAGAACCGGAATCAAATGTGTGAACTGATTGCTGTTATAATACAGCTCCACCATTTCCTCCACCCGCTTTAACCGGATGATATCCCCATAGCTCAGCCATTTTGTATACAAGACCTCATAGGGCGGACAGTTCTGGTACACGATCCCATAGGTCTGTGCCATTTCTTCCAGATAGGAGCCTTTTAATACCTTCAGAAACCCGAGCTGCAGCTGCTGCGGTCTCATGCTGTATACATCATTAAAGGACCGGATAAAGCTTCCCATATCTTCATAAGGAAGTCCTGCGATCAGATCCAGGTGCACATGAATATTATATTCGGAATGGATCCGTACCACTGCATGCCGCAGCTTATCCAGATTTGTATGCCGCCTGACCGCTTCAAGGGTTTGCAAATTCGTGGACTGCACACCGATCTCCAGCTGAACCAGACCGGGGCGCATTTTTGCCAGAAGTGCCAGTTCTTCTCCGTTCAGCAGATCTGCCGAGATCTCAAAATGGAAATTCGTAATTCCATTATCGTGCTCCTGAATATAGCTCCAGATTTCCATTGCGTGCTGATGATTACAGTTAAAGGTTCTGTCAATAAATTTCACCTGCGGAACCTTTTGATCAAGGAAAAACTGCAGCTCCTCCTTTACCAGCGCCAAATCTCTCAGGCGTACCCGTTTGTCAATCGAGGACAGACAGTAACCGCACCGAAACGGACATCCGCGGCTGGATTCATAATAAACGATCCGATTGGCAAAATCCTTCATATCCTTATAAAAAAACGGGATCTCACTGATATTGGTCAGGGAGCGCTCCTTTGTCCGTACAAGCTCCCCGGTGATCGGATCTCGATAAACAATACCTGCAATACTGTCCAGTCCGGCCTGTTTGATTGCGCCCGGCCAGAATGCCACAATCTGCAGCTGCTGCTGTTCCGAATACCGTCCGCTGCTCTTTTTTTCATAAAAGGTCAAAAGCTCTGAAAACGTCACCTCGCCCTCGCCGACCATGATGCCGGTCAAAAACGGGAATTGCTCCAGAACCTCCTCCGCATGATAGGATACCTCCGGACCGCCCAGCCAGATGGGCAGCTCGGGACGCACCTGATGCAGCTCGGAAATGACCTCCTGCATCATTTTCCAATTCCAGATATAACAGGAAAAAGCCACTGCCTCCGGCTTTCTCTCATAAAGATCGGCGAGGATTTCCTCCACCGTCTGATTGATCGTATACTCGGCAAGCTCCACCTGTGCCGCTGCCTCCGGATGGTATTTTTCCGCATAAGCCCGCAGACTGTAAAGCGCCGGATTGGAATGAATATATTTTGCGTTCAGTGCCGCCAGTAAAAACTTCATCTATAAAACCTTCTTTCGTCAAATACCTGTTTGATTTCGGTAAACATAATACCACAAATCCGTTTGCTGTGCATCAACATCCACAACAAAATGCACGCGCTGCAAGCATTCCGTTCCCATGAAAAAAGGGCTTGCCGCACGTTAGTACGACAGCCCTTTCCTTTCGCTTGTGTTTATTATACCTGCTGCAGGTCTTTCTATATAGTGCACAACAATATATCGTGAGCATAGCTCACTCAATAGCTTCGCCGTTCGCGATGAGCAGGCTTCGCCTGTTCCCGCTCTCTTGCGCTCATTATATCACGAGCCCGCGCTGACGCGCTTTATCGCCTGCTACGCAGGCTGCTCGTTCTCTAATGACACAAGAAAAACAAATGCCGCCTTCGGCGTCGCTTGTTTTTCTTTTGTGCTCATTATATCACATTTGCAGACTTGTGCACAAAGTCATGCATTTAAGCGGTCAATAAACCGTTCGAATCCTTTTCTTCCGTCCTCCGTGCATTTATAAACGCCTGCGTCCTCCAGAACCTGCATGAACACCAGTCCAATCTCCTGCTGCACAATTTCATGGATATTTTCGGCATTTGCCTCGCTGTGTCTGGTCAAAAATTCCTCCGCCCAGTCCGCGTGAGCTGCAAGCACTTCGTTTTGCCGAAGATCAGCCCCGCAAAGGATCGCTTCTTCCAGCTCTGCCATCTCTTTTTTCAGACGGGCAGGAAGCACTGCAAGTCCCATTACTTCGATCAAACCGATGTTTTCCTTTTTGATGTGGTGCAGGTTTGCATGGGGATGGAACACACCAAGGGGATGCTCTTTCGTGGTGATATTATTGCGCAGAACCAGATCCAGCTCATAATGATCGCCACGTTTTCTGGCGATAGGCGTGATCGTGTTGTGCTTCTCCCCCTCTGTCTCTGCAAAGATAAAGGAGGCCTCATCACTGTAGCTGCGCCATGCATCCAGGATCACATCCGCCAGAGCGATCAGCCGCTCTGTATCCGGACCGGAAATGCGGATTACGGACATCGGCCAGTTTACAATTCCTGCCTGTACATCTTCAAAGCCTTTGACCGTAACCCTTTTTTCGACCGGTGCTTTTGCCATCGGGAACTCATATCTGCCGCCCTGAAAATGATCATGGCTCAAAATCGAACCGCCGACGATCGGCAGATCCGCATTGGAGCCGAGCATATAATGAGGAAACTGTTTTACAAAGTCAAACAGCTTCACAAAGGTATTGTGCTCGATTTTCATCGGCGTGTGCTGTCCGTTAAACACGATGCAGTGCTCATTATAATACACATAGGGAGAATACTGAAATCCCCATCTGCTGCCGTTGATCGTCAACGGAATGATCCGGTGATTCTGACGCGCCGGATGATTGATACGACCTGCATAACCCTCGTTTTCCACACAAAGCAGACATTTCGGATAACCGCCCTGCTTTGCCAGCCTTGCCGCCGCAATCGCTTTGGGGTCTTTTTCCGGCTTGGACAGATTGATCGTAATATCCAGATCGCCGTATTTCGTTGGCGTTACCCACTTTTCATCCCGGCAAACACGGTATCTTCGAATATAGTTCGTGTCCTGACTGAATTTATAAAAGAAATTCGTCGCTGCTTCCGGGGACTTTTCATATTCCTCATGAAACCTGCGGATGATCTCGCTGGGACGCCCTACCAGACAGCTCATGATCTTTGTGTCAAACAGATCTCGGTAAACGATACCATCCTCCTGCAGGATCCCGTTTTCCACCGCATAATCCATCATTTCCGTCAGAAGATCCGGCAGCCTTTTGACCGCCTCTCCTTCTGTCTGTTCTATCTTTTCCCCGAATCCATAGGGATAATCTTCTATCTGGAACAGCTCCAGCAGCCGGTTTGTCGTATAAATTTCATCCTCTGCAGACACCAGACCTGTCAAAAGTCCATACTGCACCAGTTCACGGATTTTATCCTGAATCATTGCCCTGATTGCCTGCCTTTCTTATAATACTACCGGACCGTCACCGATCTCTACCACATAAAAATCTGCCGCGTAACCGATTTTTTCCAGATAAGCCTTTCCAACCTGCTCCTGAAAAGCCTCGATTGCTTCATCCTTTACGATGCTGACCGTACAGCCTCCAAAGCCAGCGCCGGTCATTCTGGAACCGATGACACCGTATACCTTCCAGGCTTCCTCTACCAGCGTATCCAGCTCAATGCCGGTTACTTCATAATCATCCCGCAGGGAAACGTGGGACGCATTCATCAGCTTGCCAAACTCTGTGATATCGTTCGCTTTCAGCGCTGCAACTGCCTTGATCGTGCGCTGATTCTCATAAACCGCATGCCGCGCACGCTTTACTCTGACGGGATCCTTGATGGCGGACTTGTAGGTTTCAAACTGCTCCTCCGACAGATCCCCCAGCGACTCGATGCCGATCACCTGCTGCAGCTCTGCCAGAGCCGCTTCGCACTCGCTTCTTCTTTCATTATATTTAGAATCGCCCAGACCGCGCTTTTTATTGCTGCAGGAAATCACAAGCTTCGCGCCCTCCAGCTGAATCGGCGCATACTCAAATTCCATCGTCGCAGTATCCAGGAAAATCGCATGATCCTTTTTGCCCATCGCGATTGCGAACTGATCCATAATGCCGCAGTTTACACCGTTAAACTTGTTCTCGGAAAACTGACCGATCAGCGCCAGCTCCTGATTGGAAACCTCAAAACCATACTGATCGCGCAGGATATAGCCTGTCAAAACCTCGACCGATGCGGAAGAAGACAGTCCGGAGCCGTTCGGAATATTACCAAACAGCAGCAAATCCATACCATTTGTCACTTCCATCCCCTTCTCGCCAAACGCCCACATCACGCCCTTGGGATAATTCGTCCAGTCCGCTTCCTTCTCCGGCTTCAAGCCCTCAACGCTCGACTCGATCACACCCAGCTGCTCGAAATTCATCGAATAAAACCGCAGCTTCTTATCCTCACGCCTGCGTGCCACACCATAAGTACCGATCGTCAGTGCACACGGAAAAACATGACCGCCGTTATAGTCGGTATGTTCTCCGATCAGATTCACTCTGCCCGGCGCAAAATAAACCTTCGCACCGTCTGTTCCTCCAAAAAGTTCCCCAAATTTTGCTAAAAGCTGATCTTTCATCATAACCTCCCATTCCGCAGGCGCTTCGCGCCGGAGGAACCGCGAGCAGAACATCCGGTTCTGCTCTGCGATCATGGCTGCTTTGTGACGCCTGCGGCACAAACAGCCGTTTGAAGAATAAGCGACCACGCTTATTCTTCAAACTGACCTCCCATAAAATAATCTCAAACACAGGGCTCTCGCCCCTCCTGTAATTATCATACCATACCCCCTCCGTCCTGCCACCCCCAATTGTTAACAAGAACAGTCAAATTGTTGCATAACAATGAGCAGTGCCACCGGGAGGAAACCGACGGATGCGGGGAGCTTGCTCACCGGCAGACGCCGGATTCCTCCCGGTGATGCGGCGAATGCCGCCAATCCGGTGAATGCGCAGCATTTACCGGATTGCAGCGCTGCGGACTTCCCCGCTCCCCAAGCCCTCTCAACACCCTTCCTGCCTACACTGCCCCGTCAGGCAACGCCTGACGTACTTCCGCAACACCCTACTGCCTATCACCCTCAACCCTACACTCCTCCACCGCCCCGTCAGACCCTGTCTGACGTATTCCCGCCACAACCTATCGCCTCTCTCTTCACCCAAACCATTACTTTTTCTTTTCTATTTTATTCCGGATTTCATCCAGATATTTTTCCAAAAATCCCGGCATATTCACTCCCAGCCGTTGAATATTTCAAAACTTTCTCCGTCTCCGTTCTTCACCCGACAAATCAGTTCCCCTAATTGATCCATTGGCTTTCCTCCTTTATAGAAAAAAAGAAGAAAAACCAATTTTGGTAAACTAATTTTCGGTTTTTAATATATTATGAAAATTCTTGTTTTGCATTTAATAATGTGTAATAATGGCTTGAAAACCTTTTATCCGTTAGTCGTTATGAAAATAACTTTTTTCTGTTATTTATTATTGATTACAAAATCCGGATTCAAAACCGGAAACAACTGGAGAACAAATATGAATCCTAAAAGAAAAATCATTTTGAGCTGCATACTAATCACTTTAATAAATATAACAACTCTTCTTTATACCTATCTTCCCTTATCAGTCAAACAACGCATACCTTTCAATTTGCAACTGAGATTATTATCCGCTGCTCTTTTTTACTTCTTTCAACTTTACCTTTTATACCATGTTGCAAAATCATCCAGTAAAGCTATATACTTTTTTCCATTCCATTGGATGATTGAATTATGGCGCAATTTAGCCTATGTTGGTTTTTGCTCGGTAACTCAACCTCCTAAACTTTATAGAATTTCTTCACTAGTTTGGATGGGAGACTTTTTTCCCTGTACCTACACTCCTTATATATTGATCCCTCATTCCCCTGTTCCCTTACATCTAACCCTTGAGGTGATCATCAAAATATGTATCTGTGTGGCAGCTATTCTATTCGCAATACAGACAATTCTGCAAAGAAACACAAAAAGAAACTGCTTCGAAACAGCTGTATAATCAACTATTTTGAAACAGTTCAATTGGAGACAAAATGAATCATTCAAAACAAATTTTATGGCATATCATTTTAATTTCACTGATGAATGCAGTGACTTATATTTATGCTGAATTTACTTTTATATGGTTACATACCCCACTCTTTTGCAAAATACTATTTGCAATTATCTACGGTACTTTACAGCTTTCGCTTTTATTTCACACTATAAAAGCATCCAGTAAACTAATTTATTTTTTTCCTTTTTATTGGTTGCTTGGTATTTTTCGAATTCTGTGTAGAGCTTTCTCGCGGGGTGGTGTCTTTCCTGTACTAATCAAAAAACTCTTTGACCTTTCCACTCCCCTTTGGTACGGTGGTTTTTTCCCCGGAACACTTTTACCTGAATTAGCACTTGAAAAATATCCCTATTATATTAGTTATGAAACAATAATAAAATTACTTATCGCTTTTAGTGCTTTCATATTCTCCAGTTATGCTGCTATACAAAAATATAACCTTGAAAAAGGCTGTCACGCTGAACTGCTCCCCGTCAAGTAGACAATTGAAAAAATATAAATTTTTCCTGCCAGCAGAAATTTATCTGCTGGCAGTTTTTATGCAGCTTGCAAGTAAA
>QWCV01001414.1_pt1 | contig 23255 bp, 26 predicted proteins | sample 1972621 | NCBI WGS metagenome assembly QWCV01 (sample SAMN09866699, study PRJNA288562) | Human gut metagenome isolate pre2_stool, whole genome shotgun sequencing... | isolation source: gut | host: Homo sapiens | place: USA: California | reverse complement strand
TGAGATTTTGCCCACAAATTCAAATCCGCGCCTCCACACGGCAATCACAATCCATTTTCGGATTGTGAAAGCGGGCCTTTAACTGAATTTCCCTAAATAGACGACGTAATCTTCGACCGATTATGGCAGTAAAAAAAGAAGTGTCACACGAGGAACTTATCACATTAGAGGATGAGGTTGCACTTATCAAACACATTCAGCAGTTCCCCGATGATTGCGAATCAGCAAAAGAACGGCTGTTGCTCGTAAATCGCAGGTTTGTCCGTGCGATAGCCGAGAAATATGCTTCTGCGAGCCATCCAGTAGAAGGGCTTATGGCTGAGGGTAATAAGGGATTGCTCTATAGCGTTAATAAGTTCGACGAGACACGAGGCTTCAAATTCATCAGCTATGCGTATTGGTGGATAAACGAAGCTATCCGTCAGTATCTTGAGTCAGTATCTTGAAAACGTGAAAGGATGAAGGTATGAATGCTTTAACCATAAACGACGTTCAGCACTTTCGCAATGGGCTGATGCGTTGGTTCAATAACGGAAACTTTGTTCCTTCAGACCTTATAGACGGAGGAAGGTTAAACATACTATTAACCGCCATCTTCACGGATGAGAATCTATATGGACTTGACGAAGACTTTAACCAAATGACCATTGCGGAAGTTGAAGAACTTGTACAGAATCAGAATAATAAGTAAATTCGCATTACATAATGCAAGAATGATATGGCAGAAATAGAAAACATATTAGCCCGACAAAAACGCTGGTCTGGCCAAAAACCACGAGATAAGAAGTATGCCCAAGCACGCAAAACGGATGATGTTCATTATCTGGAAAGTTATGGATTGAATCTTTTTCAGCCACTATGTCCTAATAGCCATGAAGCTTTTTCCCAAGGCGATGGTGGTGAATTAAAAGATAAAACGGCTAAGAATGGAAGATATATACCTGCAAAAATGAAATCCTTGCTTTCATCTTCTGCTCTCGCCGTAAACATCTTCGAGTATTGGCATCAACGTCTTTCAAAAGGAGAAGATGTTGAGCCGTTACTTCAAGCGCTGAAGTCTTTGGGCTATGACCTCAAAGAGATAAAGTCCATTCATTTCGAGAAGCAATTTCCAATCATCGATACTAAAGATGCTTCTCTAAGAGACGACTTTCCTAAAGATCCTAACATTGACATCGTAATTGAGGGATTGGATTTCGTTCTCGCCATCGAGTCGAAATTCACAGAGCCGTATGGATCTCATGTCTTTTCCATAAGGGATGCTTACATCAGCAAAGATAATGATGTAAGAAGTTCTTTTGAGCTCAGCTTCCCACAATTATATGCATTCGCCACAGGAGCCGGATTGGCTTTTAAACGCCTTGACTGGCCACAATTGACAAAACATTTTCTCGGGCTCGAAAATTCATGCGAGGACATATATAAGAAGAAATACCAACTTGCGCTTTTCTGGTATAAAGAACCGAAAGCTCCGAGAACGCAAAGTGATAAGCCCCAAAAAATGGACGATGAAATTGGGGAGTTTTCAAATATCGCTGAAATAAAAGACAAATTTTCTGCAACAACGTATCAAGATTTTTTTGAGGCTCTTAAGACGACTTGTTGCGGTTTGTCAGAACACGACGAATATATAACGTATCTAAGAGATAGATACTTTCCACAAAACAATTAAGCAGCTAAATCAAAGCATCAGCGGCCAACCCCGGAAGGTCAGCCGCTGACGGGCGGTAGAGTCCCGTCGTTTATTCGTCAGGATTTTCGCCTCGCGCGATAGCTATTTTGCGGAGTGCGTTATGCGATTGAATGACAATCTGATTGATTGCGCGGAACTGCATATCGTCGAGCAGGAGAGCCATCTGCTCTTTCATGCTCGGGAACTGTTGCCCGAAAGCGAAGTTGATTGTCCGTGCGGCTTCGAGGATTACCCGCAGTTCTGATTCTGTGAACTTGTTGTAGTCGATTTGCATTATTTCGGGGATTAAAGGGTGAATGTTTCGTGAGTATTGTGGTCGATGTGGGAGATGCGCAGCGTGTAGTGTTCGGCGCCCTGACGGCGTTCCACGCGGACAAAGTTATCGCCGTCTCGCCAACAATAAAAAAGACTGAGCCTTATGGCCTCGAAGTCGTTGTCGGCATAGAAGTTCCATTTGCCGGTAGTTGTGATGCAGGTATATTCGCGTTGCATGGTCGTGAATTTTAAGGGTCGGACTTTCAGGGAAAGCAAGAGAGGCTTATGCCTCCCTTGCGGCCTCGAACTGGAGGCGTTCGTAGATGGTTTGGGAAATAGTCGCTCCGTAGCGGGCTTTGAGAAGGTGCATGTAGCGGATAGCGCTCTTGGCGGTTTTGCATCCGCAGCCGACGTTGTCCTTGGGGGCCACGCCCTTGAAGTAGACGTACCAGCGGTTGAACTTGCGCTGAGCCACGATGAGCTTGGGAGTGACGGTCGGAGTAGTTTCGACGGCGGGAGCTGCGGTTTGAGCTGCGATGTTTTCTGCGGATTTTTTAGTTTTCTTTGCCATGATTTTGAAGTGTTTGGGGTTTGAAATGTGAGCCGAGGCTCTTAATTTTTACATCGCAATAATTGGGAGAGATGAGAAAGTGAGTGCAAGCAAAAATTTCAATCAAAAATTTAAGGCCGGAGGCCGGTAAATACTACCTGCAAGGTGGAGATTTATAAATTATTGTGCGGTATTCTCGTGCAAATGAGAGCAGAGGCAAGCTCGCTTGACTATGCCGAGTGTAGCCGAGAATGCGACGAAGTCGAAATCCGGCAGGCTTGTTTTGCGTTGAGCGGTCATCCCTACCTTTGCGAATGGAAAAATAGACCTCGGTTCACTCCCCAAAACACGGAAAAATGGCAAATAGAAAACTAACCGCAGGAGACTCGGCCAAACTGCCCCGCCGGAGATGCCCGGCCAAAACTCCGTACTCGTCGTGGCAGCAAGTTCAGCGGTACGGCCACCAAGGACGGGGCAAGGACTGTCGAGATGCGGACGCAGCCAAGAGCACCGCTGCATATACCTGCTCCCGTTACGGAGAGACCCCTAACCACGGAGAACGCCAACGGTCGAGGAAGCAACGGCGGTGTCGTTGCGCCCCGGAAGTCAGACCCCGTGAACGGCGGTGCAACACCATATCAGCACTACGGAGGCAAATGGCTGTGCCGACGATTGCGATGCTGTGGCGATACCTATTTTCGTTGGCGAGATGGAGAGAACTCGCGAGGAATGACGGCGCCGATCACGGCTGCGCATGTCCCGGCCACAATACGGAACGTTCACCCTACCGAAGCGATGCAACGCAACAAGTTCACCGAAAGAAACGGAAATTAACGAAGCGGTCAGCTCGGATGGCCGACAGGTACCTGCCCGGAGCACAGCGTTTGCGGAGGGCCTGACCGCTACAGCGGCGTTGTATCAGACATTCGGCCAATCACTTGGATGCCGCCGCGAGGCGGACCGGTCAGAAGCCCATACGGCTGTCGACCTGATGGCCGCACCAGCGATGTGTTCAAATTTTACTCGGATGCCTCGACAGAGGACCGACCGGCAGCCCTCACGGCTAAAGGTCTAAAATCTGCCCTGGCGTGTATTCGGCAAGTTCTCGGATGTCGCGGGAGCGAACCGACTGAAGGCTGACCTGCCGGAGGTCAACTTGCCGCTGAAGGATTTTTGTAGGAAAATGAGCGGTCAGCTCGGATGGCCGAAGGCACCTGCCCGTAGCACCCATCTTTGCGGAGGGCCTGACCGCACACCACGGCATAGAGGCGGAGCCGTAGAGCCGTTTGACAAATAGGGCGCGAAGCGGGTTACCGACAATGTGCGGTAGCACGGCAACAGCCCCCGTAGGGGCTGTAAGCGGAGTGTGGAGCGGATTAGAACTCGTCGACCGAGTAGATATTCATATTGTAGGCATCGGCGCCGTAGAGGCTCTGGGCTATTTCGGCGGCTTCGGCCATTGAGAAGGCCTCGATTTCGTAGGACTCCACCTCGTTGTCGAAGTTTTCTACATCGACTTGGAACATACGGGGCTGCGGGCGGTTGGAGCGGCGAGCCTTGCGGCTGATGTTTTCGGCGTTTTCGAGAGAGGTGAAGAACGAGGTCTGAACTGAAGCTGTCATGATTTTGAAGTTTTGAGGGGTTAAACTTGTGGGCCTTAGCCCTGAATTTTTACATTGCCCCCAAAGAATGAGACAGTCAGCAGCGACAACCTCCGTCTTTCAGACACGGAGCTGCGTTAGATGAAAGGCAAGGGTCGGCGCACAAATTACTCTTTTTGTCGCAGAGAAAAAGGAAGAATTTTGCAGACGATTTATGTACCCTTGCAGTCGTGGACTTCTCGTTCTAATTTTGCGATGGAAAAACAGGCAAGGTTCATAAGTTCCCCAAAACGGAAAATGACAGCGTTCCGACCCCGTTCCATCTAGGATAACACCGCTTATGCAAGGCTCGTCCGACCGTTCGTTGCCCCTCCAAGACGATGCAGAACGACAACGATGTGGAACGAAAGCGCGTCCTTCCCCGAAGCCCCGGCCACAGAGCCGCCGCCGATGCCTACCATCAAATATGACTACTCCTTATGCGAGTTCCGCGCCACACCCCGATAGCCCCTCGGCAGGGCTGTACGGTAAAACCGCCTCGCGCCCCACCATATAGCAAGCGAGCCTCGGATTGCCTGACGGCCTACTAAGTGGTCACGTCAAGTGTTTCCAAAGTTCGCAGACGCTCATTATATTTTATGCCTCCAACACTTTGATTCTTTCTGCAACAATCTTAATATTGTCGCCATCTGTCTCCATGACTATGCACCGACCATAATCACACCAGTTGGCGACATAGAAATCAATTCCATAAAAATACGAACTGCGAATGTCTGGAATACTGGTTTCGTAACCGTGAACATTAGCAAAAAGTAAACGAACATTCTCTGTAGCAAATTCGATATCGACTAGGCCAGTGTCGTGTTTGATGTATCTCAATTCGCAGAGCGTATCATCGTGGAAAGCGCAGTAATCGTATGCTTCACGAAGTTCAGCATAGTCGTCAATGAACGGCTCACATTCGGGCGCAAGTTTATATGGATTTGTCATAAGGTTAATATTCAAGTAGCCAGTCAAAATCGACCATCGGGCAGAATATAGAGTGTAGATTGTTGATATAATAGAGGATGGCAAAGCTTTCACGACCAAGTCGTTTTGCCTTTAGAATCCAGCGAAAGTCGGTTTGAGCCTGGGCAAGTGCATTTGATGATTCTTCAATCCATCGGTTCCAGTTTTCGAGTTGTGTTTCGTAGAACATTCGCTCGCCTTCCCAAAATTTCATTTTACTAAGTTCGTCTTGACCATAAGGATTCTTTTCGTATTGAGGCTGCCAGTAGCTAAAACGATAGTATCTGAATGAGTCGTATAACGCATATTCAGTGGATTTAAGAGCACACCGAAGACAATCGTCAATCGACAACGATTGAGGTAATTCCTCTGTCTGCATTACGTTGCTTATTCGGTACGAGCCGTTATTTAAAGATGAAATTTTGAAGCGACCAAGTAGATAATGGCTGCGGTATAGGTAAATCCAGCCATTGTCAAGGTAAAAACCATAACGGTTTTCCCAGTCGGTACCAAAGGCGCGGAGAATCCGTCGGCGTGTCTCTGAGGAAATTCCGGTGCCTTCATATTGACTATTGACAGGTATGAAATGGTGGATTTCCACATTGGTCAATGCTTCATTTTTTGCGAAGAATTGACGTTGCCAAAGTTGCTGCATCATCAATCGGTCGAAGTCCGGTTTGTATGCCACTATCACTCTTTTAGGCAGTTGTAGATATTCACAATTGAACTTACCCCCAAATTTCACTTTCTTGTAGTAGAATCTGTAGCCATACATGGTAGACGCCATCAAGCCGACGATGGTTGCCATCAGTCGCGGATTTTCTGGCATGTCACGGACGGCATTATGGATTGCACTGCCGAAGTCGAACGCACGATAGAAGCAATCCCATGCGCGCATTAGAAGGCACAGTGTACTTGTGCCTTTGCGCCATTTCCAATTATGGCGCACATCTTTGATGACGGGATTAACCATAGAATAGGTTTCGTCTTTGCTGTATCCCTGTCGGAGTCGTCTGATAATATGCGGAAAGAGAATCCGGGCATAGCCTTCCTCTTTATCCCATGAACGGTCAATCATGACTCGCGATGAAGCTCCGTTTTCGTTATCTTCGTACCATCCTGCCGTGCCAAGTCGAGCCAACATCATGCCGGAAAAAATTCCATCGTATCTAAAACCATAATCTCCAATCCAATCTTTTGCTTTTTCTGACAGATTGGCAATTTCAGGATGTACGTTTGAGAACTCATTGCGAAAATGCATTCTAAAATCATCTATGCTATCGCCATCGCATTGAATGGGATGGTCGAAAAGATACGTCGATGTAGCAATGACCGACAGGCCATATTCCGATAACAGTGCCTTATCGTCAAAAAGTTGACGATAAAAGGTCGCCTTATCCCTGAGATACGTGTCTGCGGCAAGATCGCCAATTATTCCGCCTATCATAATATCGTGGTTAGTCCGTTAGGACGTTGAACTACAATTTTCTCTTTGCTTTCTATGTAGATGTTGATGCCAATGCGCTTTGACATGGGAGCATTACGGTCGAGTTCAGCAATTTCTGCAGTGAATATCTCGTGCCAGCCCATGTTGAGAAGCATCGCAAGTTCGGCATTATCGGTTTTGGGCACATAGCCCAGAATAAAGTCGAATTCAAAGTCAAAATCTTCAGGACATTCGGGGTCGTAGTCGCCATCGAGAGCAATAGCCACAGCGTTCTTGTCGTACTCGTTATCGGGTTGCGGTACGAGCGCGAGCTTGGCTCCCTGATAGAGTTCGTCCCACACATCGTCGATATCATGGAACATCAGACCGGCGATATAGACGTGCTTGAACAATCGGCGAAATTTACTAACTCGCTCCGGTTCAGGGGGAGCTGCCGGAATCCCCGGCAATGGTAGCTCTATGTCGCCTTGCAGTGGTATGTCCGGCGGGTATGGCATTCCCTCTGTTGGTCCCTCGCGAACTACTGAGCCTTCTTCTGGTTGAATAACGCCTACTTCCTCGTCGCCATCTCCCTTAACTGGTTGACGTAGTAGTTCTATTATAAGACCACGCATTTCTTCGTCAGAGTCGCATCCTTCTTGATCAATGTTTGTAATATGTCGGTTCTGAAGCTGTCTTTCCAAGTCGGCCAATTCCGCATCGCACAGCGGGCAGGTGCCGGAGCAATCTTCCTCGTGCTTGCACTCGTGAGGATTATATTCGAGTCCATAACGTGCGGCAACGCGTGCACGCATACGGAGCAGCAGTTCGCATTTGCGTTTTCCTCTGTTCATGGTTTTATCGGTTTGCGGTAAGTAAATTCATCGATGTCAGAGAAGCCCATCTCGCGGAGTCGGGCGATTGAGGCGCGGACGTCTACGTCGGTGTTGAAATCGGGGATATGTGGCACACGGATGGTAATCTTACGTATCTCGCGGTAAGCGGCGAGGTGGTCGAGCCTTTTGAGCATCGGCGATATGTCATTGCCCGTGTATCGTTGATATATGTCGGGATTCATATCCTTTATGTCGACAATCCAATGGTCCACTATCGGCAGAAGTTCCCGAAGACAATAGCCGGGGACATTGAGTGAAGTTTCAACGGTGATTTTCCACCGTCCGTTGCAAAGTTGGTGAAAGGCTTGTATAAACCTGTAGCGAAGCAACGGTTCTCCACCACCGAAACAGATGCCTCCACCGGTCATCTGAAAGTATATATTGTCCTGTGATACCTCGTGGTAGAGGCTGCGCGGCGAGTATAACTTCGCACTGGGAATATCTTTGATATGTTGGTGGCACTGGTTGTTGAGGCACCATTTGCACCGCAGCGAGCAGCCTACAAATGTTACGAGCGTAGTTACGCCATCTCCATCGGTAGCCATACGCAACCGGCTGACCCCGAAAATCGGTGCCAGCACCCTGCGCTCCGGTGTCTCAATCTGCTGCTTCATCACATACTCGCAATTACGGATAGAATGATTATGGGGATGCAGATTGAAGCTATGACGATTCCGATCTTAAGACGGCGCTTGTAGTCGGATTTGAGTTCGGCAAGTTCAGCCTGTTTCTTCTCCAGCAGAGCGGTGTCCTTGGCAAGGCGTTTCTCTGCGGTCTCCAGTCGTAACAGGATTTTCTTGTAGCGACCGGTACCATCTTCGAGCTTTGCGAGGTTTTCCCTTAGAGCCGGGATGCGCTGCTTGTCAGAGCCAATGCGCCCACGGATATTGCCAATATCGCGCTCACACTTCTGGATAGGCGTCAACTTCTGCGGTTTCGGCTTGTACGGCATAACATAATATGCCGGCTCGTCGAACCCGAAATAAGAGTCCGACCCGCAGTTGGCATAGAAGCCATCCACATACATATCATGCACGGTATCACCGTTGTAACCGTCCCAGCTCATTCTATTTTCGTTTTAAGCTCCAGTAATAATTCTCGACCTCAACAAGTCCTTTGCGGGTCAAAGAGCCGTAAAGTATGCTGTTGATTTTTGTCTTCTCACATTTGAGCGCTTGCGCAATAATGTTAGCTTTCAAAGCTTTATTACTTTGAAGCAGCTCTAAAATTTTGCCTTCCAGAATTTCCTCCGGAGATTGCTGGGCAACTATATTGGCTTTATCCTTTATGCCGATTTCTTCAAGAAATTCGGTGACTTTTGAGTCAATAATGACATTATTAGGCAAAATTCTGTCGGTCAAGTGAATACCTTCAAGGGTTTTGCAGCGACTAAGCGCTACATACACTTGACCGGCAGCAAAGGCTTTAGATGCATCGATAACTACTTCTTCAAAGGTCAATCCCTGAGACTTGTGGATGGTTACACACCATGCAAGGCGCAGCGGCAATTGATAGAAAGTTGCATACTGCTCGCGGTAAATAACTTTAGTTCGTTTATCGAGAGTATATCGGTAGAAATCCCAGTGAGCGTTGAACACATCTATAACCGCGCCCTCATCTGTGCGCACCCTTACGCTGTAATCCTGAAGTCTGATGACAGTTCCAAGTGTCCCATTGACATATTTGCCACCTTCATTGTCATTGCGAAGGAACATCACTCGGGCACCGACTTTAAGCTTTAGATAAAAGTCGGTCGGCCACTCGCTTTTGTCGAGGAAACCACCCTTCACCTCAGCATCGTATTGACGCATTTCGCCGGGAATACTATTTAGCTGAGCCCAGTTAAAACTATCAGCCTTACGATTGTGAGTCGTGAGACGTATGCCATGTCGCGGATTGAGTTCCTTATTCGCGACTGAATATCGTGTATTCAGTTCGCATAACATCGATGGAGTTGCGTGACCGATGCGAATGGCATTTAGTATCGTCTTGAAAGAAGCATCGTCTTGGCGGTAAACCTTGGTAAGTTCTACTACCTTTACTTTGAGCTTCTTAAACTCAGTGCTACTGAAGAAATATGGATTAGGATATGCTGTCTTGAGAATATCCCAGTCTTCATCTTCGGTAACAGGTATGAGCTGATACAGGTCGCCAAAGACAACAATCTGAGTACCACCGAAGGGCAACGATGAGTTCTTGACATGTTTGAGAATATAGCTCATTTTGTCAAGAAGATCGCAACGCACCATACTGATTTCATCAATGATAATCAGTGATGTGGCCTTTAGCGTTTCAGCGACATTTGGTGTCAGCTTGGCAATCTCAGGAAGAGAGTTTGAAGGTACCCACGGGCCTAAATCCATCCTAAAGAATGAGTGGATGGTGGCACCGTCAGCGTTTTTGGCAGCAATGCCCGTAGGCGCAAGCACAGCGACGTCGCCACGGTTATTAAGCCGGGCAACAATTTGTTTTAATATATACGTCTTACCAGTTCCAGCCTTACCTGTTACGAAAACGTTGGCGCCTTTTCGGATGAGGGCAATAATTGAGTCTGCATCTGAAGCATCAGTTATATCGAAACGGCTGGCAGTTTCGTCTAATGTATCTGCATACCGAGTCTCTGTTTTGAGTTGGTCGAAAAACTTCCTTGCAAACTGCTCCCAGTGCCATAGACTACAATCAATGGCGCTGAATTTATTCTTGCAAAGAGCCGGAATGCGAGTCTCGGGGACTCCATTCTTAAGCTGAAGCTTTGCAAAATTAGCGACTGAGCGCAGTGCGAAAGGATTATCCATGAATTGCGGGATTAGGCGTTGGAGAGCAAATATCGTCGGGCGGCGAGGTATTTGTTATAGCGAGCGGCCATGTCGGCATCGAAATGGTCGAGGCGCAGGGCGTTGAGATTATCTTCGAGGTCGCGAAGTTTTACGATACGACCAATTGGATTTTGGTTGGCTCGACGAACAAAATCCTCGTAAGTTTCTCCTTCGCGCTTAGTCACTGAGAGAATGGCTTCAACAATTTCTGGAGAAAAACCATCGACAAGCAACTCCTCGGCGGTTACGCCACAGTCCTCAACGACGTCGTGGAGAAACGCGACAATTTTCTGCTCCGGGGTGTCGCATTTGAGAGCGACCCGCATCGGATGCAAGATATATGGCTGACCGACCTTGTCAGTCTGTCCGGCATGACGCTCGACGCAAATCTTTGCGGCAAGTTCAACGAGTTCATTATCCTTCTTGGGCTTCATTTGTTATGATACTTATTCATGGCCTTAGATATTGCCATCTTGCTGTTTACGCTTTTCTTCGACCTCGGCCTGATATTCGGCAAAAGTCTTGCTGTTGGGGAAATAAGTTTCGTAGTATAGCTCATCAATGGTTTTGCCATTGAACGTCCAATACTTACCCATTCGGCTGTTCTTACCACGCAGTTCATTTGTGAGCGGAGTGAGGTAAGTTTCCTTCCCGTTGCAAATAACTTTACGGTTGGTTGCAACGGTTGCTGTTATGTTCGGGTCCGGCGTGAACGTCAGTACATCACCGACGTTAAGTCCCATCTCAAAAAAGTAGAAGGTCGGATAGCCGACTGTGCCTTTACTCCCACGGTTAGCCGAAGCTCCGCTACGCTTTGTCTTTGTCATCTCGTCCATGACTACGACAAGATCGTGCCGGAGCGTGTAGATTGTTTCCGTACCGAGTCCTTCAATTTGCATATTGAAGAATACAGGCCACCAACATTCAGACCTCGGATTAAGACGGCGCACGATGCGGAATTTGCCGTTGCGACCGGCTATTAGAAGTCCGAGGGCATCTATTCGGTTGATAATATCAGTGCGCTTCACTTTCAGATTGGCGGCGACATCGCGCACATAGGCTGTATGGCCTTTCGCTTTATGAAATTCGCGGAGTAAATTCCAGGAATTTATATCATTTTCCGCAATATCGCGCAGAATCGTGCGCCATTCATCAAGCGAAATAGGTATGCGTTGGCCGGTGTCATATCTTCCATCAGAATCTTTGACACAACGGATTGTCAGCTTATCAAAGACCAACGCTTCCGGATAGTATGCGCCCACCATCCATAGGAAATTTCGACAGGTATAATAATGCTCGTCATAAGGAGCATTGAAGTATTCGGGTTTCAATTCACCGGCGCAGGGGATCATATCAATTGTGCCGTTTTGAATTTCGACCTCCCAGCCATCGAATTTCCAATGATCGGTATTGCCTTCACTGGGACGCACTGCAAGATGAACATTGTGGATATAACCTTTCTTGGAAACGCCGCAAAAATACACAGCATCATAGTCGCTTTCGGGCGTTTCGTCCATGGCGATAACAGGCTGATTAACCATATCAGGGTTATTGGCCTTGCTGAATTTCTTGCTTTGAGTGCCTTTCAGGCAAGGGAAGCAATGTTGCGATATATTACCTCCGTTAACGTATTTAGCCCACAGCCATTGGAATTGTTCGGGATCGAAGTTGTGTCGTATAGTAATCATAATCTTTGTTTATTTCGGAATCCGAGATTTTGTCAAAGGCAACAATGGAACTGGTACCTGGCATTTATAAAATTTGAGAGTGTGCGGCAGACGCTTCTTATTAGACATGGTGAAGCGGAAGCATTTGCCGTTACGTTCTGTAAGGACCGGATAAAGTATCATACATGGGACTACCGGTACGGCATCTTCATCGCTGCAGTCGATACCGAGGGCTTTAAGCAGCGACTTGTCGCGGGCGTACCCTGACAGTTGCATGATGTATTGCGGGTCAATCTCGGTCTTGGTATCATAATTCGGTATGTACTTAGTATCAAGTATGACCTTAGAAGATGGCGTATTCAACAGAAAGTCGGCAACGAACCGTTTGCCGTAGCCTCCGTCCTGATACATTATGCCGCTGCCATAGCGTTCACGAAGCATTGCGAGTGCGTAGTGCTCAAACAGGAGTGCCATGTCGATGCGAAATACCGGCACATAGTCGGTCATATCACTCTCTGTTTTGCTGACGGCGATATCCTGACGGCGCAAAAGCATGGTTGCGAGCCTGATTGCTTCGGTGTAGTCGCGAAACAATTTGTTGTGCTTGATTTGCGGTATATTTCCGGAAAAGTCAGACGAAACGTCTGCGAAGGCGCTCAGACATGAGTTGCACTTTGCCGTGAGTGTGGCGTAGGCTTTGTGCTGCATCATGAGCGAAATCATGTCGCGGGCAACTAATAGTCCACGTTTTATATAGCGATTCTCCGGAGTATCAACCGAATATTCGTCGTATTTGCATAGCACGGTTTCGCGGTGGCCGGTCAGCAGATTGCGGCGCTCATTGCCCAAGATGTCGATTCGACCTTTGACTTTGCTTATATTTTCAAGTTGGGGTACATATCCCCGGCGCAGCATCCGTGAGGCAATGCGTTCGACACAGTTAAGAAACTGAACGACAAGCAATGGCGAGAGAATCGCATTGAGTGCTTTTGATTTTATGGGGCGGGCATCGAAATCGATGTCATAAATTCCCGAGAAATCATCGTCCGGCTTGGATGTGCGCAGACAAGTCATAAACATGTCGAGGAAATCGATGTTCGGCACCTTAGGAGTCACGACTATTGCCTTAGTCTGCTTTTCATCGAGCCATTCAGCGCCAATGCGATAATATGTAGTGAATACGTCTTTCTTTTCCTTAGTCGAGAACTCGCAAAGCACAAGATTGACATGCTCCGTCACAAATTTCCTCGTATCATAGTTGATACGGCGGCGGAGCAGATCAGCATCCAGCCCTTCGAGACTGATGGCGTCAATCTGTCTATGTTCAGTCGTTGCTATCATCAGTTTCGTCCTGAATTTCTGGTCTGTAAGGTTTGAGTTGCATCCAGCTGTCGAAATATTTGCGGGCATCGTCGGGGCGGATGGTCAAGATGCCGTCTTTGATGTATTCTTTAATGAGAGGGATAATCTCGAATTCCATCTTCATACGCATCTCTTCGACGTTTTCATCGGCTTCATTATCCTTGTTAAGCATGAAATAGCTGTGGCCTACCATGAGGTCGTCAACGTCCATGTCGGCGTAGCGATGGTCGGTAATGAACTTTTTTACATCGTCGAACAGAGCCTGAGCCGTCGGCCACTTCACCAGTTCGCGTTCAGCAGGTATGGTGAGGAAAGCAAACCGACGGCGGATAGCATAGTCGATTGTGCCGGTAGAGCGATCGGTAGTGTTCATCGTGCCAATGATATAGAGATTCTTAGGCACACCGAAGCCCTTTTCATCTTTTGAGTACGGCAACTGTAGTGTGATGCCATGGTCTTCACCGAGTCGCTTGTCTGCTTCCAGTAACGTAATCAGTTCTCCGAAAATCTTGGAGACGTTGCCACGGTTTATCTCATCAATTATAAGGACGTATGGTTTCTGCGCACTCGGTACAGCCGCCGGTACAGTGGGCGCATATTTGCGGATAACATCAAGAATATCTTTCAGGTCGATACTCAGACGATAAACCGAACCTAAAGTCATCTTCTTGCCATTATTGATGTTGACAATATTATGTTTGAAGCCGGTTGCAAACCATTTGACATCACGGTAACGGGGATATTCACCACCATCTGCACGATATTCGTAATCGCCGGTAACGATGCCTATGGCGTCTGTTTCTGACTGCGAATAGCAGCTGACTATAATATCACCTTTCTTCATTATGTCAGAATCATAGAAGGTGCGCAAGATATTTTTGCCCTCAGTCACTTTAGGATTATCCTCAGAGAAATCGATGTCGCCGTATTGTTCCCAGCTGATACGGATATGTCCGTTCTGCAAGCAGTCCTTGCGAATAGGATTGTCGCCGGTTCCTCCGAGAGATACCTTCCAGATAGTGGGATTATCATTCATGAGATTGAGTCCTTCGATTGTCTCAGACCCGGTTGCCTCAATATCACTCGCCACCTGGGCCGCTTTACACATACGCTTAAAGATACCGTCAATCACCTCATAACGTACAGCTCCCCCTTCATATATCGGCTTGATACCTTCCACGAAGTCCTCATAGTCCATCGACTGGTGGAATGTGGTAAAACCGATACGTCGAGTCTCGCGCAGCTCCTCGTAGCGATCCATCACATCTTTATGGTGCTCGGGAACTACGCCGTCAATCAATGCCACGGCGAGTGCTGCCGTATTGTAGGTTTTGCCGGTGCCGGGAGCACCTTGCAGAATAAGATTCTTTTTTGATTGCAGAAGACTGTATGCTTTTGATACGAGTGGCGACATAACTGTAGCGGTTTTAAGTTTGAGTGAATCTTTGAGAGAATTGGCCTGACGTTTGCCGAGCCAGTAGCCGAAGTCGGTGGCAAGAGGGCCGAAGAGCGGTACCTCCCCGTAGCCTTCATCGGCGAGGCGCTTGTTGACATGATTGATTAAGGCTTGATTCGATGAAATATATTGCCAAATGGTGCGATACATTTGGTATCCTTTGACAACCTCTTCCGGGCGCCCGGTACGGCCAATCTCAACTCCCAGCCCCAATTTAGCCGAGACTTCACGATAGATGCTGTATTTGAAAATCGGATATTTCTCCGGGTATCTCAGCCACAGATATGTGCTGATGGCGTTAGTATTCTGATAATGTATGCGATTCTCCTTGAGTAAATCCGGGAAATACTTTTTCATCATTTCGTCCGAACTTTTCACAAAGGAGTCAAAACGTTCTTCGAGGTTCTTGGATTCGTCGAAAAGATTGCGGAACATCTCTCGTAGTCTTTCTGCATCTGCTTGGGCAAAACGCTCTAACATGCCCAATGGAAATGCATTCATCGAAGCGAGAAGATTATCTGTGTCGGCCATGGCAGCCGACAGCATATCGGCAAAGTTCTCCGCTTCTATATCCCATTTGGCCCGGAAGGTCTTTATAGCCTGCCACTTATACACTTCTTCGTGCCAAAACGAATCCAGCTCACGGGCATATTGCTCGACATGGAGAGTAACGACTCGGTCGCGCAGAGCCTCGATGAGTTCTGGACGAAGATACCATACAAAGCCATCAGTGGTGTTTTTGCCTCGTGCCATGCAAATAGGCCAATATACCTGCTCGCCCGAGTCATGTGATAATATTCGGAAATCCGTGAATCGCTTTTGCACATTGCGGCAGAAGCCATTGATGGAACCGGTATAATACGCAGGCTTGCGGCCATACTCTTCGGAAACCATGGTGCATGACGCTGCATAGCCCGGCATATAGTAAAAAGATAGCAATGCGGTCATTGCCGGTTCTGAGGCGACAGACTTGTCGCTCAGGAACCGCATCCAATCATCCTTTGAGATTGGCACATCGCACGAATACCATCCTTTGGTGTCCTTAATGAGTTTTATATCTTGCATAAATCTGATTTCTTATAAATCTGTCAGAAAGTAACTTTCAAAAAGAATTCTGAAATTAATACTATTTATTCTCTGAATCGCAAGTTAGACTCATCGGAGTCATTCTCAATCATATCTTCAACTTGATAGCTCCCGTCAAGACTGTATCTAATTCTACGATTAGTAATAGCATAGGCATATACACGTCGTAATAATCGCCCTCGACTCCAGGCCATCACCGTAAAGAAGCCGGAAGTCTCTTTTCTGGAAATAGAAGGCATCAATGATACCGAAGTTTGCTTCTCATTCAGCGCTGACGAACTCCTGTCAGAATCATCTCCAGTAAGAATATAGCTGAAGCCCGGAGAATAATACTTGCGGTAAGGCATAAACATTCCTGCAATATCTACAAGAAAATATTGCCAGGGAGCATACTTTCCTACACCTTTTATTTCAGCTCCTGATTTTGCTAATAACTGTTTGAACTTATCATGTTGACGATTATCGATGAAGCCGTCACTGTCGAGCATACTTTGAACTACCGCTAATTCAGAGAAATTTGCCGGAAACAACTCGTAATTATATCGATAGATATTGCCAAATCTTACGGCAAACATGTTTCTTCCATCACCAATGCTCAAATCTGATAGTGTCCTAAAAGCAGATGTTACATCAATGATGGAACGTTCTTTTAATTTTTGCAGCTCGGTGATAAAGTTCTCGGCTGTTGCTACCATACAGAGTGATTCATCAAGAGTTTCCACACTGATTTCATTCGGTCTGGGATCAGCTATTCGCCCTGAAAGCCATATCCATCCGGTAACCGGATCTCCATCTTTGGGGTTAAAATCGTTATTAAAATACAGGGGCACTTCAAGATCCAGGTCTTTATGGAGTTTTATGAAGCATACATTTATGCTGCTCTGATAAAAGCTATCATGAACCAGTCTATTCGCAGGAGACTGAAACTCTGCCATATCTGGGCATTTGTCGTCATGAGGCAGGAAAGCAACGAGCTGTTCCGTGCTGAATCTGACCGGTTCAACCTCGCCATTTTCATTGTAGGTCGGTTTTCTTCCCGTCTTTGCAAGAAAATCAATTGCTTTTTGACCTTCAAAAGTAAAACCTCGTGAAGCTTCTTTGGCATTACCCGAAGAGGCGGCGAGAGCTATACAAATTTTCTCACCAATTTGATAGCGGTCTTTATTGAAGTAATAGTCCGTGGCAAAAAAGTGGAACACAAACTCATCGTCGCCATCGTCGCGACAGTATTTACATTTTATTGTTGCCTCAATCTTGTTACTCCATTCCAAAACGTCAATTATCTCAAGTTCTACCGGGCTGCCTTTCAAGTAAGGATAGCATGTGACAAACTCATTGACATTCTCTTTTGGATTATACGCTATTAAAGCAAGATACGCTATGTCAGGGCAGAATTTGTCTGCCGGGTATTTCAGCGATGCAACTTTAGTGTTTATTTCGGTGTCGTCAAAGCTCATATCCGTTTCTAATGTTAGATAGGCGGATGACTTCTCAAGCATTTCTGTTAAGAAAATCGGGAGCTCTTTATCAACCACAAAGGGCGCATGATGGTCGCCATGGGTCTGATAAAGTTCATGCTTGACCTCCCAGTCAACATAATTTGTCGGCGGAACTCGTGTTTTAGATTTTGAGATCCGATAATTTCTGAATTCCAGTACAACGAATCCGGTCGGTTTGCCGTTCAGCATCATCAGTATTCCACTGTCACCGCTATCTTTATCTTTAATTAGCCGTGTGGTTATCCGGATATTGCGTACTTCCCATTTTTCGTGTTGAGATTTGATTAACTCAATCTGTTCGGCTTTGGATGTGGTACTTTCAAATGAGAGCTCTGACTCGCCTTTGAACCAACTATTAACATAATTTTTGATAAAGGAAATGTCTCCGGTCTCCCAACTGCGGGCATATCCCTGATACATTTCGAACTCCGATATATTAGGACCTGAAGTAGGAATATACTGATAAAGAGGTTGAACCGGGTTCCATTCTATCTCATACCGACCTCCGGCTACCGGAGAACCATCTTCCGTATCGAGGCACTTTGCATTTGTAAAATAGAAAACGGGGTATGAATTATATTCATAATATCCTTTGTAAAGTTGAGGAAAAGCGTCCTTGAATTTATCTTCATCGGATAAAATGGTAAACAGCTCCTCTTTCTCTGCTTTTGTCAGTTTTAATATAATAACTCCACAGACTGTTTTGCCGAATTTATTATAGGAGAAATCAGCTTCGGAGTTGAAGTCAGGGGTATGACGGATGCACTCTGACCCTCGCATTTCGTATGATTTGATGAGACAGTCTATGAAAAAAGCGCGCATTTCAGCTTTTGAGAGAGGTTCCCCTTTCTCATTTGGCTGACATTCGTGTGTATATATGTACTGTTTCCCTTTTATTCTGAATTTCATGGCGGTCAATTAAAATATAAATTCTTCTTCGGGTTCAATAAGTTTGATTCCGCTTTCCGGCACTTCGCTGAAGAAGATGGAATAGTTTTCCATGTCCTTAACGGAATACATTTGCTCTGCCTCCGTGATCCGTGCGTCGATTGTTTCTTTGGGTATAGGCAATTGCAAACGAAGCATATATTTCAGCTCAGTCATAATCGGAAATTCCAAGATGCGGAAGTTGATGATATTTCCGCTGACGGGTTCTAAAAGATATACCGTAACAGAGGTCTCCTGATCATATACCCAGTCCTGTTTGTCGACACTGTGTATCTTCTGAATATTGATTGAAACGTTGAATTTGTTGGCGCCAAAATCAAATACCATGTGCGGTATCTGTTTATGCACGAATATCGACACATAGAATCGGTCGCAGACTATTGCTTTCCTTTCCTCAAATGTTAAATTATCAAGCGTAATGACCACATCAAACGAATGAGGCGTGATGCGTGCTGTAACACAATCCTCCTGCGAAATATATCTCTCGTCGGGAAATGGTTGTCCAATTGCGTATGAAGTATATTCTTTCATGTATTATACTCGGTTTTCTGGGTTTAGTTCTTTGCCGTCCTCTTCGAAGTAGATATCGAAGAACTCGGGTTGAGGGAAGTCGTAAATTATATATTTGAGATTGAATGGTAACTCCATCGCCTCAAGTTCGGGGCGGTGCTTGTTGAGAAGGTTGTGAGCCTTTGCATACAGGTATATCTGCTTATAGTAGTGAGCGAAGATATACGGCAACGGAAACATATCCTGTTTCTCAAAAAACCATTCTATCAAGTCCATATTGCCTTTTGATGAATTGCAGCTTTTGCAAACCATAACAAGGTTATCAATGGAGCTGTCGCCGCCTTTTGACCGAGGGAATATGTGGTCGGCGGTTAGCTCTGATTTAGAGGCGACTTCTTTACCACAGTACCAGCAGCAACATTCACTGTCCATGAGCTTCCAACGGTTGTTTTTGTAGAGATCATTGATTTCCCATCGGCCTTCTTTATAGGCTTTATATGCCTTTGCGCGGAGCATATAACATGTGCGGTCATACTGTCGCTTGCCGCATTTCAGCGCGTAAACCAGCATCTGCAAATTAGCATAAGCCCAATACAGATATTCACCGAAGTTTGCAAACGACGGTGTGTTCTTTTTCTTTGATGGGTTTAATGAATTTGCGCTCATTGATTTAATCTTTGAATTTGAATGCTTTTATGATGGCTGCAATGAATCGGCGGCGTTGGTCGGCTCCGCGAAGTATTGAGAAAAGCTGATTGTCAAGATATGCAAATTCTACGTTATTGCGTATCCAAGAATCACTGGGCGAAGTGGTCGCGACCTTGACATTGTCGTTGAGTTTGAGGTGCCAAAACGAATCATTTGCGAGACACACAAATGGCGATGCCAGATTGACAGAATAAACCGGTACGTTTACATGTCGCTGCCATAATTTCTCAAACAGCGACCGCAGCTCGTCGTTAAATTTGAAACGATTTTCTTTTTTGCCACGGGCTATCATTTCAATTACCGCAAGCATAAGGACGGCCTTGTGCGGCGCCTTGTGCCCGCAAAGGTTTGAGGTCCGGACTGATGTTACTCGCCGACGATAATCCAATGGTGAAATCTTGTTGTCGATTTTAGCCCTCATTTTGGATGGAGCTTTTGTTGTAACAGGCTCCGGGTCGGGTTCGGCAACATAAAGCGGAGAATCGCAGGTCTCGGTTGAGGGCTCTTTGGAAATGGTGAAAACCGGCTTGGTGCCCTTGAGCAATATACAGTCTATCCCTAACTCACTTGCTATACGGAAAATAGTTTCCACAGCCTGACGCTCGTCTAACTTCACATAGAGATAACAGCCAATAGTTATTGGGTATTGTACCTTTTTGTCCTGATTCTTGCGCTCATGCGTCAGCAAGTTGGCCTTGCCGATCTTGATACCGAGTGCCGAGATGAAATACGGGCCAAGATACGAAACTGTCTCTTTGAGAATGTCAATAATTCCCGGCTTGATAATCTGGTGTTTATCTCGGAAAATTATTCGGTAATTCCCTTGCTCGTCGAGATTTTCAAAAATTAGCTGCTTATTCAGTGTGAAGTTCGTCATGGTTTATTTGCCTCTCTTGGGCTTGAGTTTCGTTTCAAAAGTCAGTCCAAGATCAAGTGCTTTTGAGAGTTTCTTGAGGTCTTTTATTTTGTCTTTATTGCTGGCACTGGTGTAGATATAGAAGTTTCCTGAACGAAATACACCCGGCCAGTCTGGATTATGATCAGAAACTATAGGTTTGCCAACCAGGGTATAACCGCCATCGAAGACACGACGCAGACCAATCTTTTCAAGTGCTGCTACCATTGTTTGGTTGGAGTTCTTTTCACAAATCACAGTCCCGTCGGGAAATGAGATTGTAAGCTGGGTGGCCGGTTCGGGTTTCTTGGTCTTGCAAACAGGCTTCGGACGCTCGGGCTTAGAATACGGTATAAGCTGATATGTACGCGATTCTGTATCATGTATTTCAACATGCTTTTGAGTGGAACGCAAAGCCATTTCATGTCCTGGTATATGGTCGATGACTAATGTCAACGGGCTTTTGATTTTAGCGAGTAATGGAGCTATCTTTTCTGAAATTGCCGGAAGAAGCTCTTCGCTGATAATGGCGTCAAGTTTTTCTTGAAGCCACCTCTCTTGGTCAACAGTCAAAGGTAAGCCGATGGTCTCAATGCCCTTGATCGCGTCGTTATATTCGTCAATTTTACCCATGGTATAAGCTACATTAAATCGGTTTTTGCTCTAATATAAGAGCAAAATTACGAAAAATATTTCAAACATTTGTACATGATATACGGTTATATTAGAGTTAGTTCCGATAAACAGACTGTCGAGAACCAGCGCTTTGAAATAAACAATTTCTGCAAGCGCGAGAATCTGACCATTGACGGTTGGATAGAAGAAACAATATCAGGAACCAAAGCCTATAACAAACGTCAACTTGGTGCCCTCCTTAAACGTATCAAGAAAGATGACCTTATCATCTGCGCCGAACTCTCGCGCCTTGGTCGTAATCTCTTTATGATTATGGAGATATTGAATATCTGCATGACAAAAGAGGCTAAGGTGTGGACGATAAAGGATAATTATCGTCTTGGGGACGACATTCAGTCAAAGGTCTTGGCCTTTGCGTTTGGGTTGTCAGCCGAAATCGAACGAAACCTCATCAGCCAACGCACCAAAGAAGCACTGGCTCGTAAAAAGGCAGAAGGTGTCAAACTGGGGCGCCCCAAAGGTCGTCGTAGTTCCCCCGACAAGTATAAACTAAGCGGTAAGGAAACTCTCATACGTGAATTGCTTAAAGAAGGCATCTCGAAAAGGAAAATCGCGAAAATCTGCAAAGTTGATCGTAATACCCTCGACCGATACCTGAAAATTATGGCTGAAAATTGAGCGATTTCGTTCAGCAAAACGCTACAAACATACCATTTGAAGATAATGATAATTGGATAATTTTATCTCCAATTGAATTATCTATCAAGAAGAAGATAGAAGCTGTTGGAACTCCACTGCGTGACTGGGATATCAATATATATCGTGGTATTCTCACTGGATATAATGATGCTTTCATTATATCCACAGAAAAGCGTAACGAAATTCTTCTTGAATGCAAAACAGATGAAGAACGGTTGCGGACGGAAGAATTAATTCGACCGATTCTTCGTGGCCGTGACATCAAACGTTACGGCTACGATTGGGCGAATTTATGGATAATAAATGCCCATAACGGGATTAAAGGCAGATTGGAACGTGTCCACATTGAGGATTACCCTGCAGTTAAAGCTCATTTAGACCGATACTGGGATAAATTAGCCAAACGAACAGATAAGGGAGATACTCCATACAATCTTCGTAACTGCGCTTATGTGGACGATTTTTCACTGCCAAAAATCATATACCCTGAAACAACACAGGGAGCTTATTTTGTTTACGACACAGATAAGTTCTTTGCAGATAAAACATGTTTCATTCTGATTACCAAATTTCCCAAATATCTATTATCGACATTATCATCTACTTTATTTGAAGTCGCGTATAAACGAATATTTTCGTCAATTGAATTGGGGACTAATGGATATCAGTACAATAAACACGCACTTATCAAACTTCCAGTCGCAGTTACTGAAGAAGATAAAGTTCTAAATAATGCGGAGTTATATAAGCTTTATAACTTGACAGACGATGAAATAGAATTTATTGAATTTCAATAAATCCCACAGCTTCTCTTTCTTCTTGCGTAAGATTATATAGGTCAAACACTATTTGATCTATTTCAACGGCCTTGTCCTTAGTATAGCTTTGTTGGATATCAATAATCTTGCTATATATGAATTGCTCTGTGTCCTCAGATACTTCAATAACAGAGATCTGTTCAAAGAATATTTTGCTTAATTCTCTTGTCTCATCCAATAGTTGAGGGAAATTATTCTTGTAGCAGTACTTGAACAGAGAGGAATTTAAGAATGCAGTTAGAAACGCTATGCGTTTTCCTGTTATGATAAAACATTTTTGATTCGTTAAATAACCTTGATTGTCATATACGAATGGCAAAAATTTAGTCATATTAGGATAGATAATTTTTGGTTGCGAAAAATCGTCCCTGCTATTCCTCAATTACGACTGAGTATTCTTCTTTTGTCAGACCAAGCGCATGGTAAAGCGAACGATGCGGCGCGTTTTTGAAGCCGTCAACAATTCTGTCTTTTATCATTTTTTATTTCCTCTTTGCAAACAAGGGAGAAGAACGAGTTCTCTCCCCTGCCAGCTTGTTTTTTATTAATTAGTTGTTAATGAGCTTGTCTTCATCGCTCCAGCTGTAAAGCTTGCGGATATCTCTGCCTACTACCTCAGCGGGATGCTCAGCAGCGATCTTTCTCATAGCGTTGAAGTGAACCTGAGAGCCTGCATCCGACATATCCAGCAGGAACTCTTTTGCGAAGGTACCATCCTGGATATCG
>QWCV01001412.1_pt1 | contig 23311 bp, 22 predicted proteins | sample 1972621 | NCBI WGS metagenome assembly QWCV01 (sample SAMN09866699, study PRJNA288562) | Human gut metagenome isolate pre2_stool, whole genome shotgun sequencing... | isolation source: gut | host: Homo sapiens | place: USA: California | reverse complement strand
GCCATCCATATACATCATGGGAGAGAGGAACTAGTGAGTGCCAACACAAATTAATAAGAAGATTTATACAAAAGGGCACGTCACTAGAAGAAGTATCAAAAGAAAAAATATATAGAATAAACGAGTGGATAAATAATTTACCAAGAAAAATCTTTAATTACAAAACTGCAAAAGAAGAGTTTATAAATGAAGTAAAGCAGCTTAAAAGTATCTAGTGTAATAAAAACAAATGCTTTTAAGCTATACTATACATTTTGTTTGTATGATGTCTGGGTGGCTAACTTATTATTGCAATTTATTATATAAATTTTTTTATAATTTTATTAAATAAGTATTAATATTTTTAATAATTATTTTTTAATAATGAAATTTATTTTATTATCTGCAAAATAATATATATTTATTAAGTTTTTATCTAAATGCTTTAATATAGTAATTATCTCATTGACAAAAAATCGTTTTTATTATAAAATATTATTAATAATATGCAAATATAAAGGAGGTAAATTATGGCGTTTTGTTTTAACAAAGATCGTGCTAAGTTCGACGAGTTCTTACGATTTATCGAAGAAAAGAAGAGCGACAGAGGTGCTGTTATGCCTGTTCTTCAAGAAGCACAAAGACTCTTTGGATACATACCTGAAGAGATTGTAGACTTTATGGCTTTGAAGCTTAATAAACATAGCAGTGAAATTTATGGCGTTGCTTCTTTCTACAGTCAATTCACTTTTAAACCTAGGGGAAAGCATTCTATATGTATCTGCTTAGGTACTGCTTGCTACGTAAAGGGTGCTGACAAACTTTTGGATGATTTCTTAAAGGAGTTAAATGTAGCTAAGGGCGAGTCAACAGCTGATGGACTTTTCTCTATAGTTGAGACTAGATGTGTTGGTGAATGTGCTTTGGCACCGGTTGTAACTGTTGGTGACGATGTTTATGACCACGTAAAAGAAAGTCAAGTCACAGAAATTATTAATAAGTATAAGGAGTAAGTATATGAATAAGGAAAATCTATTAGAAATTCAAAAGAAAACTAAGGATCTTCTTCTTGATAGACTTAAAAAGGACGGCTCTTTTAATATTGACGGTGACAAGATTACTAAAAAGGGCGAATTTTTTGAAAAGCAGCACAGAATTGTTTTAAAGAACTGCGGCATTATCGATGCAGCGTCCTTAGATGAATACATAGCATTAGGCGGATATTTCTCATTAGAGAAGGCGCTTAATTCAAAAAGAGAAGATATAATTAATGAAATAAAAGCTTCTGGTCTTAGGGGCCGTGGTGGTGCTGGTTTCCCTACTGGAAGAAAGTGGGAAGCTGCTTTTACTCAACCAGAAGGTATTAAATATGTAATATGTAATGCTGACGAAGGTGACCCTGGTGCTTACATGGACAGATCTGTTTTGGAAAAGGATCCACATAGCATTTTAGAAGGCATGGCCATATGTGCCTACGCTATTGGTGCGCAAAGAGGGTTTATCTATGTTAGAGCTGAGTATCCAAAGGCTGTTGAGAGCCTAAAGATTGCTATAAAAAAGGCAAATGAAAACAATTTACTTGGTGATAATATTTTAGGAACTGACTTTTCTTTCCAAATCGAGCTTCGTCTAGGCGCAGGCGCTTTCGTGTGTGGCGAAGGTACTGCTCTTATGGAGTCTATCGAAGGAAAACGTGGTATGCCAAGAAATAAAGAGTACAGAACTACTGAGAGAGGTCTTTGGGACAAGCCAACTGTTATCAACAACGTAGAAACTTTTGCTAACGTTGCTCAAATTCTTGAGCGTGGTGCTGACTGGTTTAAGTCTATCGGTACTGAAGACTCGCCAGGAACTAAGGTTTTCTCACTTGTTGGTAAGGTTGCTAACTCAGGACTAGTTGAAGTGCCTATGGGAACTACTATTAGAGAGATTGTTTTTGATATAGGCGGAGGTATTCAAGGCGGCAAAAAGGCTAAGGCCGTTCAAACTGGTGGACCATCTGGCGGATGTATACCTGAGAGATTATTTGATACAAAGGTTGACTTTGCATCTCTTAAAGCTATAGGCTCAATCATGGGCTCTGGCGGTATGGTTGTTATGGACGAGGACGACTGTATGGTTGACGTTTCAAGATTCTTCCTAGAGTTCTCTGTTGATGAATCTTGCGGTAAATGTACGCCTTGTAGAATTGGTAATAAAAGGCTTCTTGAATTGCTTGAAAAATTAACTTCAGGCAATGGTACTGAAGAAGATATAGAAAAACTTGAAAATCTATCCATAATCGTGAGCAAGTCATCACTATGTGGACTTGGTCAATCATCTCCTAACCCAATACTTTCAACATTAACATACTTTAGAGATGAATACATGGCTCACGTTGGCGAAAACAAGACTTGTCCAGCTAAGAAGTGTAAGAATTTACTTAACTACTTCATCACTGACAAGTGTATTGGCTGCACAAAATGTGCTAGAAACTGCCCTGTTAACTGTATTGAAGGAAAAGTTAAGGAAAAACACATTATTGACACAGCTAAGTGTATCAAGTGCGGCAATTGTAAGAACGTCTGCCCAGTTAAGGCAGTAGTATTGGTATAGGAGGTACTTATGGCTAAGATAACAAACTTAAAAATTAACGGCGTTGATGTATCTGTTGAAGGCAGAACTTCAATACTTGATGCTGCTAAAACCATTGGCGTAAAGATACCTACACTTTGCCACATGGAATTACATGATATAAAATTTGTAAATAAACTTGCTTCTTGCAGGGTTTGTATGGTTGAAGACGCAAAAAGCGGCAAGCTTCTGCCAGCGTGTGCAACACCTGTTAAAGAAGGCATGGATATAAAGACTGAGTCGCCTCTTGCCATAAACGCGAGAAGGACTATAGTTGAGCTGCTTTTATCGGATCACCCAAACAGCTGCTTGACTTGTGCTAAAAACTTAAACTGCCAATTACAAAAGCTAGCGCAAGACCTAGGCATCAGAGATATTCCATATCAAGGAGAAAGAAGACATATACCTATAGATGACAGAAGCTTATCTATGATTAGAGAGCCAGAAAAGTGCATTCTTTGCAGAAGATGCGAGACAATGTGTAACGAGGTGCAAACAGTTGGCGCACTTGCTGAAGTTGGCCGTGGTTTTGACTGCCACGTTGGATCAACATTTAACAGAAGCATGTTCGAAACAACATGTACATTCTGTGGACAATGCGTTACAGTCTGCCCTACAGGTGCACTTCATGGTATGAGCTACACAAGAAAAGTATGGAAAGCGCTTGCAGATCCAAAGAAATACGTTGTAGTACAAACTGCTCCAGCAGTTAGAGTTGCCTTAGGCGAAATATTTGGTATGGAGCCAGGAACTATAGTTACTGGTAAGATGGTTAGCGCACTTAAAAAATTAGGCTTCGACCAAGTCTTTGACACAAACTTTGCAGCCGACCTAACTATAGTTGAAGAAGCACACGAGTTTGTAGAAAGACTTACAAAGGGAGGCAAGATGCCTATACTAACAAGCTGCTGTCCAGGTTGGGTAAACTTCATGGAGCAACAATTCTCAGATATGATCGATATACCATCATCATGCAAGAGCCCTCATGAAATGTTTGGAGCAGTTGCAAAAACTTATCTTGCCCAAAAACTTGGCATAGATCCTACGGATATGGTAGTCGTATCAGTAATGCCTTGTTTAGCTAAAAAATACGAATCAGCAAGAGATGAGCTTAAGAGCAGGGGCCGCAGCGACGTTGATATAGTTATCACAACTAATGAGCTTGGCGCAATGATCAAAGAAGCAGGACTAAGCTTTAAAGACCTTAAAGACGAGAACTTTGACGATCCAATGGGTGAATCAACAGGCGCAGGCGCAATCTTCGGAGCTACAGGCGGCGTTATCGAGGCAACATGCAGAACAGCTTACGAGACTATAACTGGAAAAGAGCTTAAAGAGATTGAATTTACTTCACTTAGAGGCCTTAACGGTATCAAAGAAGCAACAGTTGATATAGATGGAAGAGAAATCAGAATCGCCGTAGCAAACGGACTTGGCAATACAAGAAAACTACTAAACATGGTTAAGTCAGGCGAAAAAGAATACGATGCGATAGAAGTTATGGCTTGCCCAGGCGGATGTATAGGCGGAGGCGGTCAACCGCTTCATAACGGCGACATCTCAATACTTAAGAAGAGAGCCCAAGCCATCTATAATATAGATAAAGGTAAAGCAATAAGAAAATCACACGCCAACCCTAAAATTATACAACTTTATAAAGAATACCTTGGCGAAGTTGGCGGCGAATTAGCACATGAACTACTTCACACACATTACGAAGCCGATCCAAAGATGTAAATAAAAAATAGATAAAAATTAATGCAGCTACATCATGTAGCTGCATTTTTATGTGCAAAATTTAGAAAAATGCTTTTATTAAATTTATTGGTGAGCTAATTACGCGTTCAGCGTAATATAATGTAACGCCCATCCAATCCAAACCATGCGTAACGGCTATAAGACATAAGAAGTATGGTAGATTGATTACCACAGGCAAGATAATATTTATCCATGTAAAAGCGTTTTTCTTAATAAATATTAATCCCACTAGAGCAAATATTAAACTCAGAAATACACCATTAAGAAAGATTTCAGCTGCCTTTTCATCATTACCCATAATTCTAAAAATTATATACGCTAGAAAAACCACAGCATATATGCCTAAAACAGTGTAGTTATATATCTTACTTACCTTGCTCTTTGACTTTGTTTTATTAAGTTCCGTCATTATAACCCCCCTAATAAACTTATTTATATTATAATACCAAAAATTCATTTTTGCAAATTATGTAGACGTGAAAAAAGCTCCCACCCAAGTGAAAGCTTTTAGTAAATTTTATATCCATATATTTATTTAGTCATACTGCGATTTTGTAGATAAAATTTTAGAGAAATGTATTGTACAGATCTTTATTTAATAATTTATAGTGATTTTTTAGAATAAATCGATGGATTAGACGAAGTGCAGAAATTTTCAAGCGACCTCGTACTCTAACGTACGTGGAGCGTAGAAAATTTCGAACGAGCCTAAGCCGCGATTTAGGCAAAAAAGCGCATAAATTTAGCCTACAATGAATATCCCCATATACAAATTAGGATCATTCACATCCACTTCCTTAATTCTAGTTTCATCTTGATATATTTGGAAGTAGATTTTGCCATTTGTTCTGTCATATAAAACATCGTAAGGTCCTATTGTGTATCTGTAAAACTTAGATACTTCTCCAATGTAGATCATTCTATTGATATCTTTTTCGATTAATTTTATGTCATCGTCAAACCTACCTGGTTCTTCCTTAGTTTTTTCCTTCAAAGTCTTCGCAAAATTCTTTAGACCTTCAAGACATTTTTCCTTAACTAGCTTCATCGCGTCATCAGAACTTAAATTGTCCTTGTACTCGTGCTTTTCGTCGATGATGACATTTCTTAAGCTTCTTTCGATAGTCTTATCCTGAGTTATAGGCATATCTGTCTCATAGAATTTTTTGTAGTCATCGCCAAGCATTTCAGTAACTAGAGCGCTTTCAGCAAGATTCTTTTCTACAAAATCTGATATTACATAAGTAGTATTCTTGATAAGCTTAGCTGCACCGTCCTTAGCTATAGCAATGTCAATGCTCTTATCAGCTTTTTTAAGCGTAACCTTTTTCTCAGCACCGTTCCAGCCAAGTTCGTAGCCAAGCTTTTCAGCAATAAGCCTTAGTGGTAGCATTGCCTTGCCGCCCTCCATAATTACCTCAGCTTCAGGAATTACTTCACCGTTTATAAATAAAACAGTGCCATTCTTAATAGGATAAGTTTTATCAGCTATGAATATAGAGGCATCTTCTGGTCCCACATCAGTCGCAAAACCTACTATCTCCCCTTTAAGAAGCTTAGCCTTAGAAATGTTCATAGACATTGACAAAACAAGTACAAATACTAAAATAAATGATAAAAACTTTTTCATAATAAACCTCCTTTTATCACTTTTTATTACTTTACCTATATATAATATACCCACGCAAGTATAAATAAATGGTTTTTAGTGAATTTTAATAAATTTGTAATAAAGCATCAAAAAAGCTCTCACAAAAGTGAAAGCTTTTTAATAAATTCTATATTCAAAATTTCTTCTAACACGAAAGCACTAGCCAGCTACAAATGTCGCTGTATACAAATCTGGATCATTCACATCCATTTCCTTAATGATTGGACCTGCTGAAGGTATCTCAAAATAAATCTTGCCATCTGTTCTGTCGTAATAAATATCATAAACACCTATAGTGTATTTGTAAAATTTTGAAACTTCTCCCAAATAAATCATTCTATCTATTTCCCTTTTAATGTCTTTAAAAACTCCATCAAAACGTTCTTGAATTTCCTTAGATTTTTCAATGCGTTCTCTTGTGCTCTTTTCAAAGTTCTTAAGGCCTTCTATGCACTTCTTTTGTACTAGCTTCATAGTTTCTTCTCCAGTAGATTTATTCAAATACTCATGCTCTTCGTCAATAAAGATATTTCTCATAGCGGTAACTATAGTTTTTTCAGGTGATAACGGTATTTGAGTCTCGTAATACTTAGGATATAACCCCTCCATCTCTTTAGTATCAACAACTTCAAGTCCCATAGCCTTATCTATAAAACTTAGTGGGATATATGTTGTATTATTTATAATCTTAACTAATTTGTCCATCTTATAGTCTTTGCCAGCAACACAAGCAGTATTTTTACCTATAAAAAGCTCAATATTAAAATTATCTTTAGATAATATAACTTTTCTCTCGTTAGCGTTCCACTCAATCTTATAGCCAAGTTTCTCAGAAAGTGCCCTTATAGGAATAAGAGGCGTATCATCTTCAAGAAGAATTTCTACTTTTGGAAGAAGCTCACCGTTAACAAATAGTATAGTTGCGTTTTTAATTGGATATTCCTTCTTACCTATCCTTACGCTATAGTCTTTAGGCTCCACATCAAGAGGAAATTCAATTTCCTTAGCACCAGTCTCGTCAAGCTTCGCCATAGAAATGTTTGAGGACATTGACAAAACTAGCACAAATACTAAAACAAATGATAAAAACTTTTTCATAATAACCCTCCTTTTATCACTTTTTACTGCTTTACCTATATATATTATATACCCGCACAAGTATAAATAAATTGATTTTCATGATTTTTAATAAATTTGTAATAAAGCACTAAAAAGTCCATATTAATGGAGCTTTAAAGCAAGCATCAAAAAAGCTCTCACCGAAGTGAAAACCTTTAAAGTTTTTTAATTTATATTTTCTAGGAAAGCACAAAATTTATAGTAATTTTTTGAAGAAAGAAGAACCCCACCCTTCCACGATGCCGTTTTAGACGAAGTGCATCAAAAAGCGACTGAACCTATATCAATCGCTAGCTGTCTTATATATTTAATTGTTTTAAGTGGGACTTCTTATCCTTACCATTTTAAACTCCTAATTTTGAGTATAAAAAAAGACGATAGAGTTTAATTATCTATCATCTCTTTCATTTCTATTTAATTATTTAGCTCGACAAACTTGGATTTGTCGCTTATTTCCATTCTTGGCTAAGGATTCGCATCATTATAAAATCGCTGTACTCATCGTTATAATAATATGCCTCTTCTAAAATACCTTCCTGCTTGAAACCGATTTTCTTGTAGAATTCCAGTGCATCTGTATTCAACCCTACCACGCCGATCGAGACACGATGCATCTCATACTCATGAAATGCCATGTCCAGCATGATGCGGATTGCTTCCGAACCATATCCTTTATGCTGCATTTCAGGGTCTGGAATAATAATCGTCAGATCGGTTTGGTGCCACGCGGGAAACATACGGAGCAAACCGGTCTCGCCAATAATATTACCGTCAAGATCAGTAATCGTAAACCAAACCGAGTCTTCCGATTTGTGGCTGACGTTAATAGTTCTTTTCTCTTCTTCTTGATCGGTTGTCTTCTCAAATCCGCATTGAAACATAATCTGCGGCTGATTAAACCAATAGGCGAAAAACGGAGCATCTTCTTCTCTTTGCCTGCGCAGTATAATTTTTTTTCCTCTTATTTCTTCATGCTTCATATGGCCTTGCAGTCCTCTCTTTTATCCCGATAAATTCTAATTTATCTAGTTATATTATATCACATAGTCCCTCGCCTGTCTAGACTCTTGCAGTAAATATTACAATCTTGTTATCACTTTTTACCACTATATATATATATATATTGTATGCCCATGCAATTATAAATAAAAGGAATTTCTTGATTCTTAATAAATTTATAATAAAGCGTTAAAAAAGCTCTCACTAAAGTGAAAGCCTTTAATAATTTCTTTATTTTGCAAAAGCGCACAAAAAATTTCGCTTGATTTTTTGTTATAAATCGATGGATTAGGCGATGTGCAGAAATTTTCAAGCGATCTCGTACTCAAGGTACGTGGAGCGAAGAAAATTTCGAACGAGCCTAAGCCGCGATTTAGGCAAAAAAGCACAGAAATTTTTTTAGTCTTGAGTATATGGTAAAAGCGCCACTTGTCTTGCTCTTTTAATAGCTGTTGTGATTTCTCTTTGGTGTTTAGCGCAAGTGCCTGTTATTCTTCTTGGTAAGATTTTACCCTTTTCTGTGATGTACTTTCTTAATTTTGCTACATCTTTATAATCTATGTGTTCATTCTTTTCTTGGCAGAAAGCACATACTTTTTTTCTAGGTCTGAATCTTCTTTGCATTATATTCCCTCCTTTAATTAAAATGGAATATCCCTATTGCTTCCAGGAGCAAAGCCTTCGTCAACGTTTGAAAAATCTTCGTCGCTACTGAAGTAATCTTCGTGTGATTGGTTAGGAGATTGTGAGGTAATGTTTCTTCTTTCTAGAAATTCTACTGATGAAGCTATGACTTCTGTTACATATCTTTTTGTACCGTCTTTAGCTTCGTATGTTCTAGATTGAATTCTACCTGTTACTCCAACCATGTTGCCCTTTGAAACATAATTACTGATATTCTCTGCAGTTCTACCCCAAGCTACGATGGAAATAAAGTCTGCTGTTGGCATGTTCTTTGCTTCCATTTCTTCTCTTTTTTCTCTTGATAAACCCTTATCAACAGCTATAGTAAATGTGATAACTGCTTGATTTGTGTTAGGTGTGTATCTTAGCTCAGGATCTCTTGTTAATCTTCCGATTAAACTACATACGTTCATCTCTTCACCTCTTATTTATCTTCGTCTGTTACTATCATGTGACGTAGCAAAACGTCAGTGATTCTTGCAATTCTTGTAAGTTCTAGAATTACAGCTTCTTCTGCTTCAAAGTTCATTAAGAAGTAGTAGCCTTCAGTTTTGAATTTGATTTGGTATGCTAATTTTCTTAGACCCCAATCATCAGTGTTAGTTACTTTACCTTCTTGTGCTTCGATAACTGATTTTATCCTATCAAGGAATTTATTTCTAGCTTCCTCACTTGTTTCAGGATAAAAAACATACATTGCTTCATATTTTTTCATCTTTCCACCTCCTTTTGGACTTATGGCTCTTTAATAAATAAAGAGCAAGGTTACCTTGTTAGTATATAATAATTTCCCCCATTTGTCAAGAATTTTTTACAAAGATTATTTATATAAATCATCCGCTTGCCTTTTAAGCGCATTTCTGACCCTCTCTACCCTTTCAGGCGCAGCGTCATTTTTATTCACTATGTGAATGGCTGTGTTATCAAGCCTTTCTTTTTTATCGAACTCACTTAAAAGTTCACTGTCAAGATGCTCCCTGCAAATATCTTTGTCAATGGCTGTGAGCATGAAGGCTCTTTTTGTCCTTTCGCTCACTGATTTACCCAGTATCATGTCATCGATAGCTATTTTCATTAAATTTACTCCGCCAAGTGTAGCGTAATAAAAAGTTCTGCCTTGTCTAATATTCATCTCAAGCGTATAAATTTTGCCAGTTTTTGAATCTTTTTTGAAATCAAAATTAAATAGTCCTTTATAATCAAGACTAGAAACTATTTTTTCTGCTGTATTAAACATCTCTTCGTCAAAATGATCAACTTGAACCAAATGATTACCGACCCACATAGGCCTCATATCAGAGAGTAAATTTCTTGCTAAAACCATTGATACCTTGCCATCATGTGCTCTGTAGCCATTAAGCGAGTACTCAGTTCCTTGGCCGCCATGAATATAATCTTGAACTATGATGGAGCCAGTATAATTACTCTTGTAAATCTCTTCAAGTATAGCTAGCGTCTCGTCTTTCTTCATCGCGTGATATCCTTTTTGTATATTGGTAGCATTTGACTCCAAAAAATCGTTATACTCATCAGCTTTTAAAAATGCTTCGCCTTCGATATTAACGCTTTGATAATTATTTTTATTCGCTATAAAAGTTTTTGGATAAGCAACGCCAATATTTTCAAGAATTTTATAAAATTCAGATTTTAGTATGAGTTTTTCAGCCTCTTTTGGATCTGGATATGGTATATGCGCCTTGAAATCGAATTTATCCTCGTTCCTTACAAGTAAGTCAACATAGTGCTCAGTTGGTGCGAAGAAGATAAAGTCCTCTTCTTCTCTTTCTTTTGCAATTTTATTTAATGTATTTACAAAAACATCATCATCGCTTGAAAAATCCTTAACTATGTGTATATCGGCGATGGCGCTTGCAACGAAAGGCACAAGCAGAGCCGCTCCGACAACTATTGGCTTTTCATTATATGCTTCAAAAAAACTTCTTGCAACTGAGTATGAATTGTGATCAGTTCCAAGAATTATAGCGTTATATTTCATAATTTACCTCCAAATCTAATTATATATTTAGTCTACACCATAGACCACGCTTTGTCAACGATTTGGCATAAAAAAAGAAGACTGAATAATCAATCTTCCTTCATATATTTATCCATGAGTAAAATTTCATCTTCTTCAAGTGTCCTCTTCACATCGATAATTCTTTGATTAGAGGAGCCTCTGAACTTTAGCTTCAAATCTTTTAGGTCTTCGACGAAGCGTCCGTCCACCAAAACATCTATATTCTTCAAGACGTCCATAGCTCCGTCCTTTTCTAAAAGCTCTTCAAAAGTGTAGCCGGAGTAAATCCAAATGTCTTTTTCGCTCTTTGCTCTAACTTTTGTGATGAATTCCTTAAGACCAGCTAGGTTATCGAAGGGCTCGCCGCCTAAAACCGATAAGCCACTGATATTTGCATCACTTAAGCAGTCCATGACCTCTTCGAAGGCTTTTTCATCAAAAACTTTTCCGAAATGAAAGTTTTGATACTCTTTATTGAAACAGTTCTTGCAATTTAAAGTACAACCCGTCAAGAATATAGTCGTTCTAACGCCTGGACCGTTCGCTATGTCGTACTTCCTAATTTGCGCGTAATTCATTATATGTGAAGTACCCTTTGCTTTATCTCCTTAGTTTTGCCTTCATTCCAGAAGTTTTCGCCAAGGTAGCCGCATGTCCTTCTTGTAACATTCATCTTAGCTTGGTCTTTGTTATGGCATTGTGGGCATTCCCATTCGTTATGATCATTGATAATGATCTCGCCATCATAGCCGCAAACGTGGCAATAGTCTGATTTTGTATTGAATTCTGCATATTGAATATTGTCATAGATATAGTTAACTATAGTTTCAAGCGCTTCTAAGTTATGACCCATGTTAGGTATTTCAGCGTAACTGATACATCCACCCTTTGAAAGTGTTTGGAACTGAGCCTCAAACTTAAACTTATCAAATACAGATATATTTTCTCTAACATCAACATGGAAAGAGTTTGTGTAGTAGCCCTTGTCAGTTACATTTTTAATTTCGCCGAATCTTTCAAGGTCCTTCTTAGCAAATCTATAGCAAAGACTTTCAGCAGGAGTGCCATAAAGCGCATAACCAAGACCATCTTCCATCTTCCAAGAATTTAATTTTTCATTCATAGTTCTCATAACTTTTAGAGCAAAATCAGTTGCGTGCTCGTCAGTATGAGTAGTGTGGCGAACTAGATAAGTCGCTTCATATAGACCTATATAGCCCAAAGTTACAGTCGCATAGCCATTTTCAAGAAGTGGTCTGATTGGCTCGTGCTCTTCAAGTCTTGCGATAGCGCCGTGTCTCCAGTGAATTGGAGATGAATCGCTTGTAACATTCTTTAATATATCGTATCTAAGTAGACAAGCCTTTCTGCAAAGGTCAAGCCTCTTGTCAAGAATTTCAAAAAATTTATCTTCATCGCCGCCGCTAACTATAGCTATTTGCGGTAAATTTAGAGAAACAACACCCATGTTGAATCTGCCGTCAAATTTGTAATTGCCGTCCTTATCCTTCCATGGCGATAAAAATGCTCTGCAGCCCATAGGCGCAAAAACATTGCCTTCATAATTTTCTCTCATCTTCTTAGCAGAGATGTAGTCAGGATACATCCTCTTAGCAGTACATTTTATAGCAGTTTGAGTTAAATAATAGTATTTTGAATCCTTGTGAATATTATTTTCATCAAGCACATAAACAAGCTTTGGAAAAGCTGGTGTTACATAAACACCACATTCGTTCTTGATGCCTTGAATTCTTTGCTTTAAAATCTCTTCGATAATCATAGCAAGCTCTTTTTCGTACTCAAAACCTTCATCTTCCATGTGCATGAAAAGAGTAACGAAAGGCGCTTGACCATTCGAAGTCATAAGAGTATTTATTTGATATTGTATAGTTTGTATACCACTTTCAAGATCCCTTTGAGTAAGTTTTCTTGCTAGCTCGTCTTGCTTTGAGCTGTCATCAAACATTTCCTTAGCAAGCTTTAAATTCTTTTCGTAGCTGCGTCTTAAGTACTTTGCAAGGCATTTTATGTCAATGGATTGGCCACCATATTGGTTTGATGCGATTTGAGCAATGATTTGCGTCATGACATTACAAGCAACTTGGAAAGATCTTGGGCTTTCGATAAGTTTACCGTTAACTACAGTGCCGTTGTCAAGCATGTCCTTCATATTAACAAGGCAGCAGTTAAACATTGGTTGAATGATGTAGTCCATATCGTGCAAATGGATGGAGCCTTCGTCGTGTGCTTGAAGAAGGTCATCATCAATCATAAGTCTTCTAGCAATGTCCTTAGAAACTTCGCCAGCAATCAAATCCCTTTGAGTAGATGCGATATGAGCGTTTTTATTAGAGTTTTCCTTCATTAAGTCACTGTTTTTTCTATCAAGAAGACCGATAATGCTCTCATCAGTAGTATTTATCTTTCTTTTAAAAGCTTGAACAGCCTTGTAATTTTCATAACTTCTAGCAGTAGCCGGATTTTTGTTCTCGATAAGCTTGTAGTAAACCTTATCTTCGATATCATAAATCGAAAGAGGTCTCTCAGCCACAACAGCTTCCCTTTTAATTTCATCAGCTATCTTTTCAGCAAGACCTTCTTCATATACCCCAGTTGAAGAATTCATCGCTTTTTTAATAGCTGCAACAATCTTAGATTCGTCAAATGGCACTTTTTCGCCGCTTCTCTTGAATATATACATCTTATACCTCCACAATATTTTGATTGCTTCTCCTCTTTGTAAATATTATTATACTACATATAGTGGCGATTGGCAATAGAAAAATATAAATAATTTGTTAAGATTTCTTCATATTTTTTCTTGAGTTAAATAGCTGCATCAGTATGCGATAGGTAGAATAAAAGAAGGCATAAGCCTTCTTATAATATTATCTAAACTTATAGTCTCCAAACCACGGATACACCTTCTCATCTATCTCTTTTTGCGGAATTTTTTGTGCACTAAGCTTTCCAATATGGCCTTCAGTTCCTACTAGTGAAGCTGTTTCCATCTTATCTGCGTGGACTCTACCTATACCAACTTGCAAGATGGATGTGGCTATAGTTCCTCCTGGGATATTTGTTTTAACATTTTTATTGATTGTGTTCCAAATTGATCCTATCTTTAATATATTTTCTGGTCTTAGAACTTTTTTTGCAAGTGCCTTCATAAACTCTTGTTGTGTCTTTTGTCTACCATAGTCTTGAACGCCGTATTTGTAATCATTGTAGCCTTTTCTAAATCTTAATAGGCCTATGACGTTGTCCTTAGTGATAGTTTGCTTGCCTTTTTTAAAGTTGATGTGTAATTCGTTTCCTTTTGTTGTGTCATGGTATTTCATGTCAACTGGCACGTCGAATTCAACTCCGCCAACGATGCCTACTAACTCCTCTACTGCCTTGTAGTCAACTCTTACGTAGTAGCGAACATCAAGTTTTAACCAGTCTCTAACTGTTTTAAGTGTTAGTGCTGGTCCGCCATACGAGTGAGCGTGTGTTAATTTATCATCTTTACCTCTAATCTTTACTATACTATCACGAGGAAGGCTTAGCATCTTGATTGAGCCGTCATCGAAGTTTACTTTGCAAAGCATCATTGTGTCTGATCTTTGTCCTCTCATCTCTTTTTGACCAGCATCTCTTTTGTCTATACCCATCAGTAGGAAGCAAAGCTCGTTGCCGTGCTCTTCTTTAAGTACTTTCTGATCGTCTGGGAATATTGGGTTTAGCTCCTCTTCTGTTTCTTTGTTCTCTTCAGACGCTTCGTCCTCTACTTCGTTTTCTTCTATATTATTATCTTTTAATTCTCCGTTATCGATCTTGGTTTGTGCCTTGTAAAATACAAAACCAAATGCCAAGAAGGCAACTATGAAAGATATTACAAATTTCTTTTTCATAATCAAACTCCTTTTACCCTCATATTATAATACATGGGCGGAGATTTTTCAATAGGCTTTGCAAATTTGTTAAGATTTTGTTAATTCTTTAATTTTTCCATAAAAATAGAGCCGCATAAACGGCTCATGATGATATAAATTTATTTTGCTATAAATTTTTTAAATTTATCTGCGAAATTTTTGATTCTTTCTTTATTTTCTTGAATAAATTTTCCTTCTACATCGGCAAATGGTACAGCTATGAAATTACTTGCATCGATATTTGCTCTTAGTTGGTGAAGTATTGCTATGAGTTCTTTTTGTGCAAGTCTTGTTCCGTCAAGCCCCATAGTTACTCCGACTAGGGCAAAATTTTTGCCGCCGATTAGGTATTTTCCCTCATCGTTTGGTCTTGATAACCAGTCGATCATGTTCTTGACAGTTCCTGGAACGGAGTAATTGTACTCAGGTGAAGCAATGATAACGCCTTCTGCTTCTCTGATATTTTCTCTAATCTTCTTAATCCAGTCTTCTTCAGGTTTTTCAAGGTCCCCATTAAACATTTTAAAATCGTTTGGATAATATTCTACGATATCGTAATCATCAAATTCTTTTTCTATTTCCTTTGCTAATAGTTTATTCAGTGAGCCCTCTCTTTGTGAGCCTATTAAAAATACTAATTTCATTTCATCACTCCTTCTTAAACTATATACCCAAATCTATTAATTATAATGCTTAAGCCCCAAAATCAAGTCTCTGAATACGCTCGCAAGATAGAGTGAACCTGCAACAACTATGAGCGCATCCTCTGTATATAGCTCAAGCGCCTTCTTGTAGGCCTCTTTATTATCTTTAATAAAGTAGATGCCGCCCTTGTCCCCGATGGCCTCCTCAAGTTTTTCGAACTCAAAATCTCTGCCCTTGAAAACAAGGCTAGTCACGATAAATTCAGCGTTTAGTCCCTCAAAAGTCTCGAAAACTTTTCTATAATCTTTATCTTTCAAAAACGATGTAATCATGATAACTTTTTTATTAAGTCCAAGCAAATATTTTTTAAGCTCAGCAGCGCTCGCCTCGTTGTGAGCACCATCGATGATGATGTATGGGTCTTTCTTAACAGTCTCTATGCGGCATGGCCACTTAACTTCGCTAAGTCCTTTTTTTATGGCCTCATCGCTTATATCGAGTCTAAATCTATCATTAAGGTCTTTTGCCACCCATACTGCCATGGCTGCATTTTTTGCTTGAAATTCGCCAGCTAGGCTTACGCTATAGTCCTCGCCATCATATGAAAATTCAGTTTCTGTGCCAGTTTTTCCTATGCTCAGTGATTTATCATCCAAAACTTTTACCTTGGCGTCAACTTTTTTTGCTTCGTCCTTAATGACATCTATAACATTATCCCCTTGAGGGTAGACGTAAACCGTGTCAAATGGCATAATGATGCCGGCTTTATTGAAGGCAATCTCTTCTAAAGTGTTGCCAAGTACATTTTGATGGTCATAATCAATCTTCATAATGACATCGGCTGATTTTTGTAAAAAACAATTAGTCGAGTCATAAAGGCCACCAACACCCACCTCGAAGATGGCGAAATCTGCGCCTTCATCAGCAAAGTACATAAGTGCGATGAGTGTAACTATTTCAAAATAAATGCAATTTATCTCAAGCTCATTTATTTTATCAACTATGGTTTTTAAATAATTATAAAATTTTTCTGGCGGAATAAAATCGCCATTGATACGGATTCTGTCGTTCATCCCTTCAATCGATGGCCCAACGAAGAGACCTGTCTTAAGATTTGCCTCTCTTAAAATATTGTCAAGTATTATACAAAATGAGCCCTTGCCAACAGTTCCTGCAACGTGAATCACATTTAACTTACTTAGGTCAACGCCAAAAATTTCTATGAGTCTCTTCATGTTCTCATTGCTAGTCATATCGCGCTTGTGCTTAGTCGCGCCATAAAGCCCATCAAGTATCTCGCTTGATTTTTCAAAATAATTTATCATTTCAATATATAACCTATGGACCAAACAGTTTTGATGTATTTATGGTCCGGGTCAATCTCCTTTAGCTTATTTCTGAGGTTTGATATGTGTACGTTGATGGTGTTGTCTGAGTAGATATCGTCCTCCCAAACTGATCTATAAAGATTTTCTTTTGTAAAAACTTTTTTTGGATTTTCAATTAAAAGTCTTAATAGCTTATACTCCATGCGAGTTAAATTAAGTGGCACTTCTTTAAAACTAATAACATTGTTATCATTATCAAGATAAAAGTCCTCGAAGTGCACAGCCTTCTCGCCAAGCCTATTGTAAGCGTTTGAACGTCTTAGCTGCGCTCTAACACGGCTAATAAGCTCGTCAGTGTCGAATGGCTTAGTGATGAAGTCATCACAGCCAAGGTCAAGGCAGCCAAGTCTAGTCGCTTTATCAATCTTAGCCGATAAAACTATGATTGGCATCTTCATGTTCATGGATCTCGCGTAATTAATCACGTCCTCACCCATTAATTTAGGCATCATAAGGTCAAGAAGCATTAAATCCACCTCGTTATTCTTTAGGTAGTCAACCGCTTCAGCACCGTCAAATACTTGCTTTGTCTCAAAACCGCGCTCACTTAAGAGCTCTTTAATTAAATTGTTTATGTCTTTATCGTCTTCAACTATTAATATCATAAGAACACCTCATCTTAATTATATAATGAAATCGGGATAATAGCAAGAAAAAAAAGTAAATAACTTGCACACAAAACATCTTGACAATTGCAAAAATTTGTTATAGAATAAATTTGGAGAAGCGACATTAATATTAGTTTGTTAAGAGTAGCTACTACTCTTTATTTTGCATGCTAATTATAGGGGATTAATTTTAATTAATCCTTTTTTATCGCTTAATACATACAAAGCGTATGTAAATATTTTGTAGGAGGCTTTATTATGAAGAAAAGATTTTTATCTCTTCTATTTGTCGTTCTAATGTTATTCAATGTTTGCTATGCAAAACCAGTATCATTAAACGCAAAAGATTTAGTAAACGAAAATTCAAGAACATATATTGAGTTTTCATCATTAAAAGACTACGGTCTTAAAACAGAAATGAAAGACAGTGCTTATACTGTTAGCGATGGCAAGGCAAGCTTGGTCTTCAAAAAAGATACTAACGAGTTCACTGTTAATGGAACTAAGTTTGCTATGGATGCAAAGACAAAAGTTAAAGGAAACGAGTTTTTAATTCCATTAAGAACTTTATTTGAAACACTAAACTATACAGTTTCTTGGGATCAAAAGACAAAATCTCTAAAGATTGAAAAGAACAAAGAAAATACTCTTCCAGTAAAAGAAGATACTTACACTGTAACAAAAACTCATAAAAAAGTAGCATCACTTGCACCAAGCGTTACAGAAATAATGTTTGACCTAGGTGCACAAGATATGCTTGTAACAAGAACTGATTACTGCAATTACCCTGCAGCAGCTGCCAAAATTACTTCAGTTGGCAAAATGAATGAACCATCAATCGAAAAAATTATCGCTCAAAAGCCAACTGTAGTCATAGCTCAAACACATTATAAAGAAGATGTTTTAAACCAACTAAAAAAGGCTGGCATGGAAATTATGGCTATGAAAACTCCAAACTCAATGGAAGAAACATATTCATCAATCAGAACTATAGCAACTATAGTTGATAAAAACTATGAAGGAAGAGCTCTCATCTCAACTATGAAGGGTAAAATTACTCAAGTTTCTCTTAAGACAAATAAGCTTAATAAGCCAAGCGCATACATAGTTGTAGGCACTGGCGAAAGCGGCGAGTCCACTCACGGAAAAGATTCATTTATGAATGAAATCTTAAAGATCTGCGGCTATGTTAATGCAGGTGAAGACGCTGAAGGCTGGAGCTATACATTAGAAAAGCTTATAAAGAAGAATCCAACTTATTTATTAACTCCAGCTTGGGCAATGGAAACTATAAAAACAGGAGCTGCCTACAAAGGTCTAAGCGCTGTTAAAAACGGAAAAGTTGTTCAAATCAATGACGATATCTTCTCAAGAGCATCAAACAGAGTTGTTACAGAAGGTTTAAAAGAGCTTCTAAAGATTGCTCACCCAGAAGTAATTAAACAATTAGACTTTTAATGAAAAAAAATCTATTTTTATCTGTATCTTGCGTTGTGCTATTCGCACTGATGGTCTATGCAGTAACTTTGGGCTCGGTATATATAGAAGCTAAAGTTATTCTTAGATCGATACTAGAATGGATAAAATATGGGATGGATGGGGTCACATGCGATGACTCCATCCGTTTTATTATCTTCGAAGTAAGACTGCCAAGAATTATACTTGCTGTGCTTACTGGAAGCCTTTTATCCATGGCAGGAGCAGTCTATCAAGCAATATTTCAAAATCCCATGGCAGACCCATACGTCATCGGTATATCATCAGGTGCAGCCTTTGGTGCGACCATCGCCATCATATTCTTGCCGCCAATGATACTTCTTGGTAACTCCATAGTAAGCTTAGCAGCTTTTGTATGCGCCGTCTTTACAAGTATACTTGTGTATTTTATCTCAAAAACAAAAAGAGGCGTTGATACATTCTCACTCTTGCTAACAGGAGTTATCTTCAGTACGGTGCTATCTAGCTTTATCTCCTTAATCATGCTTGCCCATCAAGACGAAGCGATGAAAATTATGACTTGGACCATGGGAAGCTTCAATGCAAAAAGCTGGAACCACGTATTAACGATTCTTGTGCCGACAGTTGTGGGCATATTCTTCACCATATACCACGGCAAAGACTTAAACGTCCTTGTTATGGGCGATGAAGAAGCCGAGGCGATGGGGCTAAACACAAAAGTATTAAAAAGAAACATGCTGCTTATTTGTGCGCTTCTAACATCCATTGCCGTATCAGTAAGCGGTATCATAGGCTTTGTTGGGCTTATCGTGCCGCACTTCATAAGACTAATTTTTGGAAGCGAGCACAAATTTTTACTTAAAGCTTCGTTTGTGTTTGGAGCGATATTTATGCTTCTTTCAGACACAATCGCTCGCTCACTTATAGATGGCTTTGAAGTTCCTGTAGGCATCATCACCTCACTCATAGGTGGACCACTATTTTTAATATTACTAGTAAGATATAGGAGAAGTTTAAGATGATGATATTAGAAATAAAAAATTTATCCTTCTCCTATGGGGACAAAAAAGTTTTAGAAGATATAAGCTTTAGCATTGATTTTGGTGAAAAAGTCATCATCATAGGTCCCAATGGCTGCGGCAAGACAACTTTACTTAGAATAATTTCTGGCTATCTCAAAGCAGATAGAGGCGAAATTATTCTTGACGGAAAAAATTTGCACGCATATGATAATAAAAGTAGAGCCAAAATACTTTCTATGATGTACCAAGAAAACAGATCCGCTTTTGATTTTAAAGTTAAAGAAGTTGTTGAGATGGGCCGCTATCCATATCTAAGATGGGATGCGAAATTATCTAAACAGGATAAAGATGCCATTGAAGATGCCATAGCACTCATGAACTTAGAAAAATTAAGAGAACAGTCTATATTAAAAATATCTGGAGGCGAAAAAGCTCGTGTCATGGCGGCAAAAGCATTCGCGCAAGAGCCGCGTCTTATGCTCATGGATGAACCAGTAAGTGCGATGGATATAAAGCAAGAGTTTCATCTTATGAACATAGTGAAAAAAAGTAAGACAAGTTACGCTATAGTTCTACACGATCTAAACTTAGCAGGAGCCTTCGCAGATAAAATCGTGCTTATGAAAAAAGGACGTATAATCTCTATCGGCACAGCGAAAGAAGTATTGACAGAAGAAAACATAAAAAAAGTCTACGAAGTTGATTCAGAAATCATTATCAAAAACGATAGACCTTATGTGATACCACTTAATGGTGATTATTAATATATATATAAATCTCATGAGATAAGCTCATGAGATTTTTATTTTAGCAAAAAAAGTGGATAGAACTCTATCCACAAAGTATTAATACGCATTTATTAAATTGTGTAAACCAATTTTGCTTTGATAAACCTCACGCATAAGCTTTTCAATGGTATAGCCCTCCATGAGTTTTGTTTTAACAAAGGTCCTTAGCTCGTCATAAAAATCAAAGGTGCGCTTAGTGCTCTCAAGTCTTGTATAAACCTTCCAATAACGACAATAAACGTAGTTTTGGCCTTGATTTTCAATAAAGCCAATAACATCGTCAAGAGGAAATCCTAAAAAGATACCAATTTCATGAGGAAACTCAAAATGTCTAAGCTTAGATTTAAGAACCGAGATGCAAACATCTAAATCGTTTGACTCATATCCGTATTCACTTAAAAATTTAGCAATCCTTGATTTTTTAAGGTACCTAGCAAGTCGTTCTTCGTTATATACAAAAAGCTGCATCCTCTCCTCGCACTCGCAAAGCTTTTCAATCGCTATGCCATAAGGCTTTAAAAGGCTTTTGTAATTAGAAAGAAATTCTTCATTACTTGCAAAATCCATCTTAGATACAGATATTAAATTCGATAGCTTGGTCCCCATAAGCACAGGAGAACAGTGATTGGCAAGGATATGCTCAAATTTTGCGTCTCGCATGAATCTCTTCCTTTCATTTTATTAGTTAGCCTAAACTAACCTCTTATTGATATATTAGCATAAGCTAACTAATATGTCAAGCCTTTTTTATTTTTTCGATAGATATAAAATGAGTGGATATGTTATAAAAACGGCTAAACTGCCAACGAATATACATATATAAGCCTCAAATGTATTTGCTAGAAATCCGTAGAACATATTGCCAAGAGGTATCGATGATAGAACAAACATTCTAAGTACTGATAAAATCCTACTTCTATACTCATCCTTGACATTCTTTTGAAAGAAAACCTGTGTCGCTATATTAAGAGGCATAACTGAGCTAATTATTAAACAGTCAAAAATAGTTATTAAGATAACGCTAATAATTGCATTATTTTCCAAATCCAAGCTGCCGTAGTAAACAGCGGCTCCCATTAAAAAGATGCATGTGGCTATAGATAAAGAAGCATACTTCAATAATTTTAAAGGCTTAAATTTTTTAACTACAGGAAGTATTATAAATGGCAGAGTTATGCTCACTAATGAAGTTATCGTTCTATAGACGCCATAAACATATTCGTCAAGCTTAAAAACTTCTAAAAAAACATAAGTTATAATTACTGAGCAAACTGCATCAAAAGAAAAATTTATTAAAGGAGCTACAACGACAAAGACTTTAGCGAATTTATTTTTGCTTAGCTCAAGTAGACCATCTTTAAAATCTGTAAAATAGCTTTTAAAAGAATTTTTCTCATCGTGATTGACATTGACCGCAAAAGGCGTTTTTATAAAGAAATTTAAAATAAATGTTAAACTCATCAAAGCGCAAACCAAAATAAAAGATCCGCTCAAGGCAAAGTGCTTATATATAAATGCCGCAAGCATAGGTGTAGTCACATAGACAATGCCGTCATCCACCTTTGAAAAAGCGACAGCCTCTTCCATAAGATCCTGATCAATAATCTCAGCAAGTATTGAATTTTCCGCCGCGTTATAAAATACCTCAATCATCTCAAGAAGGATTACAAGAGCGTAAACCGCAATAAGAGAAATGTTTTTGTAAAAAATTGCAAATATCGCATATATTAGCATAAGAAGAGCCTGGGCAAAGTTTAAAACCTTCATTATATCTATACGTCTTAGCCTGTCGCCTAAAACGCCAGCTATGGGTGTCAGTATTATCCTCGGAATTATGATTATAGAAAGTATAGAGGCATAAATCAAGGGCGAGCCAGTCATATCCAAGATGTATAGAGCCAGGGCAAATTGTAAAATATTTGACGAGCCCATCGACAAAGCGCTCGCGAAAAAATAGCTTAAATAACTTTTGTTTTTAAGTAAATTTTTCATAGAAAGCTTCATTAATAAGCCTCCTTTCTTTAAAAACATTAATATTGATTACATGTTAGCATAAGCTAACTAATATGTCAAGAGTTTTTATGTTGATAATATTTTCGCTCAACAATTAAGGTAGATAAAATGTTTATAATCCTTCAAAATATTAATCAAAGCAAAAAATTTTAGCAAAAGATATTTATATAAAATAAAATCGTGATCAAAAAACAATTCTTATTCAAATATATATATATAGCAAAAAATATATTTTACACAAAAAAACAAAGCGTTCACCTAAGTGAGCGCCTTGTTCTTTATATGGTTTTAAAGAAGAAATTACTTTTTAGCCTCTTCTGTTTTTAATTTTTCCATCTCTTCTATTGCTTCGCTCTTTCTTCTTATAGAGTGAAGTATAAGTGTAACTGTAACGACTGCATAGGAAATGAATGTTCTTAGGTACTCACCTATCATTGAGTTACCTGTGATATTAGCTCCTGCTGTAGGCATTACTATAAACATCAAATGGAAAAGTACTGTACCTACAAGGGCATTTTTGATTGTCGCCTTCGATACGCTCGCGCCGCCTATTAGTAAAGCTGCTGCTGCATATAGTGCTGTTTGGTCTGCACCGTTATATGTGTTTAAGTTACCGATGTTTTGTAGGTAGATAATTTGTCCGAATGATGCC
>QWCV01001411.1_pt1 | contig 23317 bp, 31 predicted proteins | sample 1972621 | NCBI WGS metagenome assembly QWCV01 (sample SAMN09866699, study PRJNA288562) | Human gut metagenome isolate pre2_stool, whole genome shotgun sequencing... | isolation source: gut | host: Homo sapiens | place: USA: California | reverse complement strand
TTTTCTTCGTCTTCTTCTTTGCTTTCTTTGCCATTTTCTCCCTCTTCTTCGATTTCCAATGAAAAAGCGGTTGGAAAGTCTGAAAGTTCATTCAGTCCTTCCTCTACCGCTTCTTGTAACAATTTGTATATCTTGGTTCTATCGTTCATTCCTGCTAATACAGGCGATAGCTTGGCGGGAATTGCCATTAGTCTTACTTTAAAATTAGTTAGCATTTCCGCCATAACCTCTTCAATCTCCGAAGATTCGTGCAAGTCTTTTTTTCTAATTTTTAGATCAAGTTCTTCATTTTGCCTTTTCGCTTTTACAAGCTTTGCCCTTTCTTCGTAGTAACTTAAATTTTCTTCAATTTGTGCGTTGCCTTTAAGATAGTCTATATACGCGTGATTGGTTTCTAATAGTTTATAAAGCCCTGGCATTGTTTCTTCTATGATTCCTTCATCTCTTAATTGCCTTACTCTTCTATCGCTAACATTAAGTAGCTTGGCGATAGCCTGGGCGCTATATAATTTTACTTTAGCGATAGAAGCCACCCCCTTTTTCTTGCGTCTTGCTTTGAATAATTATTCTTGCGTCTAAAATTAACCCCCCCTAATATTTTTTTCCTGTCCGGATTTTCGGAAGTGGTTTTAAAAATTTTATACCTAGCCATATTTTGGGGTCGTCGTACCCGCAAGAAGTTTTTTTCTTCTGAAAGAACCTGTTTTTATTTTTACAAGTCTTCTAACTCATCTTCTAAATCAAATTCAAATGCGCCTTTTACTTTTTCTTTTGATAATTCGTAACGCTGTTGATCTAATTCTATTCGCTTACAGTCTAGTTGGTAGGTCTTGATACTGTCTAACAGTTTAATTATCCTGCCGTGTATCCTGTCGAACGCAACTAATAACTTCTGCTGCCTTTCGAACTTGCTATCTCTTGTAATAGTCTTTAGTGTTGGCTGTAACTTACTAATTCTTTCTACTCGTTCTTCTGGCTCTAGTCCTTCCAACTGTTCGGGCTTCGGTACTGCTTGCATTTCTGATTCTCTTGATAAGTATAGTTTGTCTTCTGGTTCATAGTCTAAGGCTTCAAGCCTGCGTCTTATATCTTTTTCTTTTGCTAAAAGTATTTGTAGTTCGTTCTTGAAGTTTGTTTCTGTGTCAAGTGAAAGGTTAGATATATAGGCTTGGTCTTCTTCTGGTAAATTGTTTAGATCTATACTACTATAGCCGCCGTGCGTTTCTGCGTTCTTATTTCCCTTTGGCGCTCCTGCACCTTCTGCGTTCTTGTTTCCGAACTGTCCGCCGCGTCTTTTCTCTTTTAGCTTTTCTTCCCATTTGTCGCGGTATTTCCACTGGCTAACTGTTGCTGCTTTTACATTCAACTTTTTAGCAATTTCTTTTACCTCTAATCTGCCCTTTGATTTTCTAAAAAGTTCAAAGGCTAAATCTCTTTCGGGTCTTCTTTCCCTTGCCATTTTTCCACTCTCCTTTCGTGGCTGTTTTTTATTCTTCTTCGTTTGTTTCGCTGTTCCGTTTTTTCAGCCACGGAAGAAATTATAAAAAAATACGAACTTCACAAATTGAAGTTCGTTTGGCTTTTGCTTTTCTGCTGCTCTATATATATTATTTCACTATATCCATTATAGCCTATATTTCGGGCAATGGCGGGCAATAATACCCTTTTCACTTAAAATAGTTTTTAATATATATGTTTTTCTCGAACTTCTTTTGTAATTTCTTCAAGGCTTCGTTTCTAATGTTCTTGCATTGTCTAACGGAATAAAAGCCCCTGGCTATCTTTTCCCATCTATAATTCATCAAGTAGAAATCGTATATTACTTTATGTTCGCGATATTCTAAGCTTTGAATTTCTTTTAGTATCTCTTTGTATAAAGTGTCTAATCTTTCATTCTTGATATTTAGATTTCTTATAGTTTCGCTTACTCCGTCCGGAACATTTAACGCTATATCTTCCGTAAGCTTTGAAATATGATTCTTAGCCTTTGGCATACCGTCTAGCTGGCTATTGCTGCTTGGTAAGTAATACATATCTTCTAAGTTGCTAATAACTCTTTTGTTAAGCTTTATCGCCTGCGGAATTTCCCTGCAATATTCAATTATTGCTATTACGTCTTTCATAGGCGGCCCTCTATTTCTTGGTTGCTATATCATCTGTGAATAGTGCCTTGCATTTTACGCACCTTCTGCCCCGCGCATAGTACCCCCTAACCTGTGCCATTGTCTTTGCTCCACAAAAAGGACAAGTTATTAAATAGCTATTGTTCGCTTGTTTGTCCGGTATATATTCCCTTTCGGTAATCTTTCTTACTTCCATTCTGATTCCCCTTTCATATTGACCGTCTTATAATCTCTTCTTCTGCTTTTTCTATGTGATCTTCGATAACGAAGTTTATTTCTTCCGCTGCCTGTAAATCTTTTATAATCTCTTTTTCTGCTCCTGCTTTCTTTAAGCAATCGTCGCATACTTTTATTTGCCTATCTGATAAAACTAAGTTCTTACAAAAAATACAGGGCTTGTATCTCTTATCCATCTAATTTGCCTTTTATGTTTTCTAAGAACATAACGCCTTTTCTCCAAGGTACTTCCCATTCTTTAAGGTCTTCTACCCTTGCAGATTGTTTGCCTATGATCTCTTTCATATTTCGCCAAATTTCCCACGGCACGAAAAAGTAACGGTCTTGTATTCCTACGCATACGCCCGCTATTGCTCCAAGCTTTAAATGTTCGTCTAATACTTCCGCTTGTTTTTCCGTTACAACTTTTTTCTTTATAACTTCCGTAGAAGTATATTTAGCTTCAAAGATTATAGAACGCCCGCCCTTTACTGTTCCTTTGAAATCTGGGTGCGCCCTGGCTGTGAATTGCCCCCTAAATATTCCGCCTTTAAATTTCTTTAGAACTCTAAAAGGTTCCGGGGTCTTGCTTACTGCTGCTAGTCCGTCATCTATATAGTGCTTACAAGCATAGGCGATACCCTCTTCGAAGCTGTGGCCGTAGGCGTTATTCTTTAGGTTCTTATATGATTCAAGTGCTTTTTTGTTATCCATAGTGTCTTAACTCCCTTCTTGTGGATAACTTATTCTATTCTTTGCCCTGTGGATAACTTATATTATTATTTATTGTTTACTTGTGGATAAGTCTTATAAAGCTTTATTTCTCTATGTTTTCTTCTTTCGTAATTTTAGGTAGATACTCCACCCGGTAAAATCATTGTATATAGCTTGAAATCCGTTTAGCTTGTCTTTAATCTCATAGCCTGGGTAAAGTCTTTCCCAATAGATAAGGTCTTCCGGAAATAATGAAAGCTTGATTACTTTTCTTCTTGAATATCTGTGATCGTTGGTTCTTTGTGTTGGTCTTTCTAAGTTTTGGCTACTGCTCCATCTTCTTTTCTGTGTTGGGTTTCCTGCTAAGTAGTTTGCCAATCCTGCAATACCTGTATTATCATCTGGCTTTATTCTGTCGCAATTCGCATAGCCTAATCTCTTTCCCTTGTTTTTTCCTCTGCTTCTACTCCATAAATCTTCTACAATATCCCTATCAAGTCCACCATTCATTAATATATGGTGGTGGATTCTAACAGGCTTTCCATCTTTGCCATCTCTCGAAGAAGTAACAATCATATACTTTAAATCTTCTAGTCCTTCTTTCTTTCTTCTGCGTTTTACCCTGCGAATATAATTTGTTGCTTCTTTTTCTGCTTCCTCTAATGTATCCGGTAGAAATTCTTTTGTATAAGTAAGTGTTACTGAATAATCATTTTCGCCGAAGTTTGTTTCTGCTAATTGATTGAATGTTCTTCTTGCGTTTTTATCGTTTAAGTTTTTTTGGGCGGGTATAGATACTTTTTCTTTTTTGGATCTCTTCCCTTTTCTTTTTTCTAATTGATTTTCTGATATGGAATATATATCTACTTCTAAATAATCTTGCCCGCAATATATTTTCTTTTCTCTAATAAAACTTCTTGCCATAATACCACCTGCTAACTTTAATATAAGAATGGTCGAAAAGATAATAGCTATTACAAGCCCGCAAGGCGGTATGTATTCCGCCATTTTTAGCCGTTACTATTTACTTTTCTATTGCTTTTTTTCTTTAGCCGTGGTATAATAAATATGTGGATATTCTTTGTCTTTGCCCTATAAAATAAGATAAAGATTAATACCAAGGCGGGGTGCTTGAAAAAGCACCCTTTCTTTTTTTTACTTATTTCTTTTGTTTGCGTCTTTGTCTATAAGATTTCCAATTCTAAACGCTACTAATATAATTGGTAGGATAAGGAAAAATCCTTCGCCCCCTATGGCTCTATATCCTCTTTCCATATATGCAAGCTTTGCCAAGCATATATAAACAACGATAGAAAGAAAGCTGTAGAATATTATATGCGGTGCAAATACCCTGCTTAATATTGATGGTCTTTTCTTTCTGTATTTTCCGTCCACTATCTCTTTCGCTTTTTTTACATACATTCTTTCCATCTCCCTTCGTTTTTGGTTAATATTTCTGTTGAATCTCTTTTGCCTGTCGTTTAATTCTCCAATCTCCATTGTCTTTTCTGCGTAAAGTGCAGCAAGCATTATGGCTTTTCTGCTTTCTTCTATTAAGTTCTTGTCGTTTGTTTCTTCTCTTTGTTGTATTCTGATTAATTCGCTATCCATTCTTCTTCCTCTTTCCTTTGCGGTATTCTTTCCTTGCCCTCTTCATCACTTAGCCCGCCAAGACTAAATGATTCTGCCAACTCGTTTGTTATTTTTTCCATTCCTTCTTTTGGATCGTCGCCGTATTTTTCCCTTGCGTGTACTTGCTTGATTAACTCGTTATCTAATTTCATCAATTTAGAAAGTAGCCTGTGTAATGAATCTTGTGATTCGTCCGGTTTGTTTTGGTCCACTAAGTTTATAAGTGTTGCCATCTCTTCTTGGCACTTAGTCAATAACACTTCCGCTTCTTCCTGTCCGAATATCTCTATTCTTTCTTCTTCGCTTGCGTCTATCCATTCAAGCGGACAAATTACAACGCAATTGTGGTTCATATCCAATAGTTCGGCGCTTGCCTTGAATCTTCCTTCGCTTTTTCTATAGATCAAGCCGTTAATTTTCTTGTACTTAATATCTTTGAAATATACCGGCGTTTCATCATATAGAAGTTGCTTTGCTTCTTCGTTACTTATTGCCATAGTCTTTGCCCCTTTCTTTTATAGGTCGCTTTCTTTTACGAATACGCCATCAATCATTTTTCCTTTTCGGTCTTTTATCTCTTCGTAAGCTGCTTCGATACATTCTTCGATACTGTAGCCAAGTTGAATTGATAAGCCTGTTAATACTACGTAAATATCGCCTATACTGTCTTTTATTTGGTCCGGTCTATTCTTTGCTATTCCTTCGGCAAGTTCTCCTGTTTCTTCCATAAGCTTTAGCATTTGGCTTTTTGGGTCGGCTGTATCTAAGTTTCTATCTATGAACCATTTTTTAATCTTTTCTGTTACTGGCATTTCTTCCACTTCTCTTTCTTTATTAATATTGCATACTGGGCGAACCCCACTTGCTACAGTCGCTGTTCTATTTGTGATTTTTCCGGTTATGGAAATAACTTTAACTGTATTATTGCTTGTTAAGTGGTTTGATTCTGCTGTAAGCGTCCACCACTCTTTTTCAACTGCGGGTATTAGCTTTCTATACTTCCTGTATTCTTCGCAAGTAATAAGGCTAACTACATCACTTGAATTTATATCTATTGTTGTTCCATCATCTGCCGTTAGATCTCTACCGAAGTTTAACAAGTCTTCCGCTTTTGCTCCGTGTTCTATAAGTAAGTTATATAGATCTATGTTTGTAAAATCTGCTACGGTAGAATCGTTATAGTTGTTGTTTTCTTCGTTGCTAAATACTGCCGAACTTATAACGTCTTTAGTTATTACGAAGCACCCTTCTTCTGTATCGTCAAGTTTAACCCAATTTAAGCCCGCGAACTTGAACGCTTCGCCTGGTCTTAATTCTTTTAACTTTCGCATTGCTTTTCTTCCTTATCCAATCTGTAATCTTCAATCCTGCTAAATACTTCTAAATAGTCTTCTGTGTCGTCTATCTTTGTAAATAGCTTTCTTAATCTCTTAACCTCTTCTACGTAAGCTTTTGTGTTGTCGAAATTGTAGCCGGATTCTATAAGTAATATAGGTATCTTTTCTTTAAGCCTTATTTCTTCATCTACTAATAAGCCGTGCATAAGGTTTATTTCATAATCTGTAAGGCCGATTATTATTTCTCTTACTCTCATTTCTTCTGGTATATCTTTCATCTTCTGCCCCTTTCCTATACTGCCGCTTTTTCTTTTGCTTCCGCTGCCATATCTTCTTTTTCTTTGATCTCTTTAACTACTACTTTTGCCCCTTCCTCATTTCCGGAAAGTTCGTATAGTTTTTTAAGAAATTTCTTTGCGTCAAATTGTTTCATTTCTTGCCCCTCTTCTTTCCGCACTTAATACATAAAATAGTGTCTTTTGGTAATCTGCTTTTGAATAGCCTATAGCCTGTTGGTCTAATTATTTTGCCTTTTTTGTAATTGTGCCTACAGGCTGCTTGGTGGAACTCTTTTTTAAGTGGTACTTCTAAAGTTCCTTCGGGTGTAAGAAAGGTTATTTTCTTGAAGTTAGTATCCATAACTTGCTACAATCTTAACCCTTTCTGCGTATAGGTTTTTAACCCTGTATCTCTTATTGTTAATATCTATAATGTGGTAATTATCCCAATTTGTTTCAAGTATCTTAATATCGCTTGTATCTGCTGTAAATCCGTAAGTATGGCCCAACGCCATTTGGCAAATTGTTTTAATATCTGATAAGCTTCTTTCTGTACACTTGCAATTCTTGCAAGACTTGCATTTATCCTTCATCTTTTGCCCAATCCCCCAATCCTTTTGTAACTTCTTCTATAGCTGCTAATGTTTCTTCTTCGAATTTTCTTTCCGCCGCTTCAAAGTATTTTTTTATTAGATCTTTAAGTTCTATATATTTTGGGTCTTTTTCTATTTCTAATCTTTTTGCGTCAAGATCCATAAGTTCCAAGAAGTTTACTTTTTCGAAAATCTCTTCTTGCCAAAGTTCGCTATAAGTTGTTTGAAATTTTAAGCCGTCGTATTCCGTGCCTGCCATTTCTTGAATATTTAAGTAATGTAAGCCGCCATCTTTGCCTAAAACGAATAAATCGTGGAAATCTCCCCTTATTAAATAGCCGTCCGGTTCGTATCCGTCTTTTATTTTTAGAAGCGGTAATCTAATTAGCATTTTCTAATTTCTCCATTATTTGCTTATAGTGTTCTATGGCGTTTGTTGTTAGATTGTTTGTATTAACTAAGAAATCTTCTTCGGAAATTGTTTTTACTTTACTTATTAAAACTTCGTCAATATAGAACTTGTCCGGTTCGTCTTCGTACCATCTTAGAAAGTGGTAGAATCTGTCTTTTCCTTTGTTAAGTTTTAGTGATAAGCATTTTTCCTCTTCGTGTTCGTCTTCCTTAAATCCTAATTTTAGTAATTCTTCTTTTGTGGCTTTCTTCATCTTTCCTTGCCCCCTTGTTAGTCTTCTTCTACTTTTCTGTAGTTCCAATCGAAAAAGCTACTTACATATTCGTATAACTCTTTTTCTACTTCCTCTTCTGTTAGATCGTCGTCAAGTTCTAACACGTCTTCCGTAAAGTCTAAATGTGCTGTTACTTTATATTTCATTTTCCACCGCCTTTATTTGTAGCCGAAGCCTTCGTAATCGTAGGTAATTTTATCTATTATCTTTCCGCACCTTACGCAACGAATATAGATTGTTTCGCCGCTTATTCTGTGAAATTTTGTTTTAGGTGTAAAGCTTTCTACCTCTTCGTGTTTACATAAAGCTTGTTTAATTACTGTTTGTATTTTTTGTAAGATCTCTTTTATTTTTTCTATCCATTGTTTGAAAGCTTCTTCAATGCTTTTTATTGCTTTTAATGCTTTCTTTTCTTCTTCGCTCATCTTCGCCCGCTTCCTTTTCCTTTTCTTTTGTATCCGTCTATCTTGAAGCAATATATACCGTCGCCCCAATCTTCAACGTAATAACCTTCTTTCTTGTATTTCCTTGTAAGCTTTAATTTCTCTTTAAAGTCTTTATAAGGAATATATAAAACAGTTTTAAGCCCCATCTTCTTTGCCTATATGCTTTAAAATGTGGGCTATTATATCTACAGTCCAACCATTGCCAAGCATTTTGTACCTTTGGTTATCTGATATTTCTTTTCCGTTGATTTCTCCTTGGGTGTAGTTGTCGGGTAGTGTTTGTAATCTCTCGCACTCAATAGGCGTTAGCTTTCTTATATATCCTTCAATTAATACGCCGTGTTTGTCCTGGGCTGTAAGTGTGTAAAATTTCTGCCCCTCATTAAATCGCTGTCCGTTTTGCCTTTTATTTACTCTATCTGGCGTTATACAACCGAATAAGTAAAGCCCTGTTTTTGCACCTCTTCCGCCTGCTTGTCCGCATAATGTAACGGCTTTATCGTGAATGTAATAAATCCTGTTGCCTTGGCTGTCGGTTTTGAAATATCCTACTTTGCCTTTTTCCACTTCTTTTTCAAGGATCTTTAATGTTTTGTCGAATGGCACTATATATTCTTCTAAACACTCATAAATAAAGTTGCCGTTCCAACTCATTATTTGCCTAGCTGTCATTGTAATAGCTTTTTCTGGGCTTACTGCTACATAGCTTTTATCTATGTAGTATTGGGCTTTTCTTTTGAACCACTTGCACCAAGTTTCACTAACTGCGAAATCAATATCCGCCTTTTCGTGTACTATATCTTTAAGCATTATTCCTTTATCTTCTGGCTGTTTTATGTTTGGGATATTGGTCCAATAAAGCCTTTTTCTGTTTTGTGCCGATACTAAATTAGAATTTATTTCTATTGGCTCTACTCCTAAATGTTCGCTAATAATGTTTTGAAATTCCTTTTTCATTCTTACATTTTCAAGTAAAAATAGAACATTCGGGTTCTTTTCTCTTATCTTTTTTAAGATCTCTACGTATTCAAAAAATAATTTGCTTCTTGGGTCTTCGAAGTTAAGTTGTTTTCCTGCTATTGAAAATCCTTGGCAAGGGCTACCGCCTAAAAGTAAATCAATTTCGCCGAAATCTATATCCCATTCTTGATAATCTTCTACATTGCCAAGATGGATAATATCCGGATAATTCTTTTTAGATACCGCTATTGCGTATTTATCAATTTCGCTTGCATAGTATTTGTTAATTGGAAGGCCTGCCCTTTCCGCTGCAAGCCTTCCTGCACTCGTTCCATCAAATAGACTTAATATATTCATTCTTTCAACCCTCTAAGGCTTACGCTTTTTTAGCATTTACTAAACTTGCGTTATCTCCCATCATTTGAATACCTGCTAATGTTCCCTTGATGTAATATTGCATTGCTATTCTTGTTTCTGTTGGTAGTTTTTCAACTTCTGATAAGGTTTCTGCAACATTTTTTAAATCTTCTTTGTTTATCTCTTCTATCTGATTGTTTTTCTTGATTTTTGTATCCATAATCTCTTTTCCTTTCTTTTCTTCTAAATCTCTTCTTGGTTTTAATGTAGCTTCCATCTTCTTTGCCCCCTTTATTCTTTGAAATTCATATAGACGTTGCCGCCTTCGTTGGAATAGCTTCTGAAATTTTCTTTATAATCTCTTAGTTCTTTTTCCCCCTGCTTCCAATGCTCTTAGTGCTTCTTTTGTTTCTTCGTAGCTATTAAATTCAATTTCTAATCTTATGCGGTTATCTGGGTTTGTTATTGTTTTAGGAAATGCAGCTAATGTTTCGCCGTATCCATAAATATTTGGGTAAGTATCCGCCCAATCTTCGATTTGAATATCAATTCCGCTTGGTGTTTTTGTTCTTTCTAATACTTTCATCATCTTTGCCCCTTTCTTAGTTTGCGTTTACGCTTGGTTCGCTCCAATGGCTGCCAAGGTTTATAGTTTCGTAATTGTTGTTGAAGTGTCTAATCTTTTTTCTAAACTCTTTTTCTGTGTCTTCTTCCCACCAATTAGGCTTGGTGTATTTAAAGGTTATTGTTTGCTTGGTTCTTTTTACTACTTCTATTTCGATTCTGTCTTCGCCTGCGTAGATACCGCCTACTTTAAATTGTTTCATTATCTTTGCCCCCTTTTTGTTATCTCTGTGTCTATTATATAATTCTTTGTGTATTCTGTCAAGGCCTTTTGTTATCTATGTGTACTTTTTTATTGATTTTATTTTAAATATGCTGTATAATAGTTTTTGAAAGGGGGATTCCTATGAACGAAAATATAAAAAAGTTAAGACTAGAACTTGGTTTAACTATGGAAGAGTTCGGGAAAAATCTTGGCGTTACACGTTCCGCTATATCAAACATTGAAAATGGATATAGAAATCTAACTGAACAAATGATTTTAGCTATATGTAATGTTTATAACGTCAATGAACAATGGCTTAGAAATGGAACAGGCGATATGTTTGTAGAAGATACTGATTCTTTGGTAGAAAAAATAATATCTGATTATCCATTAGATAAATTAAGCCAAACAATCTTAAAAACTTACATTGAATTAGATCCTAAGAAAAGAGAAATTTTCAACTATGTTATGAAGCAAATATCCGATAGTATTATGGCTTCTGGCAAAGAACAGGCTATTAACGGTATAAATGATGTTATTTTAAATTCATCTGCACCGGACAACGTAAAAAAAGATATGTACAGAAAAGCCGCTATGGTTTTTAATGAAGCTTTCCCATATACTGGTTTTGGTAATTCTGTTATACCAAGTGATGGCGAAGATGAAGAACTATCCGAAAAAGAACAATATATGAAGATGGCGGAAATAGAGTACGACAAAGAAAAAGAACCGGAATTAAAAGCCTCTTCTGCGAAAGAATCAGACGTGGGCTAAAGCCTTGGTATGGCAAATATTAATTCTAAATAAAAAAAGAAGCTAAATAATAGCTTCTAAAGAAAGGTGGTAATTAAATTGACAAAGAGATTAAAAATTGCTTACGCCCTTTGGGGTGTTTCTGCGGTTGCCTTTATAGGTTCGATTTTTAAAGGTAAGTTGGGCGAAGTTGTCGCCGGTTGTTTTGTTCTTGCTGGTATTGGTTTTTATTTTTATAAAACTAAGGATAAAGCACCGAAAAAGAAAAAGACTGTTACAGGTTATTCTATAAATAATCTTCCGGACAATGCACCGATTGTAGTTAATGAAATAGAAATAACCCCAAATGATAACTTTTTATCTGTTTTAAAGAAAAAGAGATACGGCGATAAATGGAACGGTCTTTCAATAGCGGACGCTAAAGAAGATATTAAAACAGGCTACGAAGATTATTATTTTGAATTTGAACCTTGGGAAGTTGAAGCTATTATAGAATACCCAACCGCCAAAGATGGTAGGAAGTATTCCGAAGATGAATTGAAAGATGTTTCCGAATTTGAAATTTACTTAAATGAAGAAAAAGAACATAAAACATTGCTTGGTTATTCTGATTCTGTTTATGAAGAAGAGATCCAAAGAATGTTATTAGAAGATGGCGTAGTTATTCTTACTATTTATGTTTACGGTGGAAATTGTATGTATCTTAATATGTTTAAAGAATTAGAAGTTACTAAAGATGTTCCGCTTCAATACAAAGTAGAAATTAATCAATAAAAAAAGCCATAGGGTGTTGGCGCACTCTATGGCAAGGAAAGTAAATTTTCATACCGCAAAGTAAGAAATATATAAAGTCTTTCCGTCTATATTATACCATAAACGGACGGACTTTTTCAACGAAAAGGGGGTCTATATGGATATAATAAGGGCCGCACTCTATATAAGGGTATCGACGGAAGAACAGGTCCGCGAAGGCTATAGCGTAGAAGCCCAAAGGGATAATTTAAAACGCTACGCAAAGAACAAGGGCTATTCCGTCGTTGGCGTTTATGCTGACGAAGGAATAACCGCAAGAAAGAAATATACTAACCGTAAAGAGTTTATGCGCCTACTTGATGATGTAGAAGCCGGCAAGATTGATGTAATTCTTTTTATCAAGCTTGATAGGTGGTTTCGTAATGTGGGCGATTATTACAAGGTACAAGAAATATTAGAAAGAAATAACGTTGGGTGGACTGCTACTACTGAAAATTATGATACAACTACCGCCAATGGTAGGCTTTATGTAAATATTCGTTTAGCTGTCGCCCAAGATGAAAGCGATAGGACAAGCGAACGTATAAAGTTTGTTTTTGAAAAGAAAGTGGCGGACGGCGAAGCCATCTGGGGCTTAGCGCCTTTTGGCTATAAGGTAGAAAACAAAAAGGTTGTAATTGATGAAGACTTATACCCAATTGTTGTTGATACTTTCGAAGCCTTTATCAAGCTAAGAAGTGTTAATTCTGTTTGCGTCTATATTAACGAAAAGTACGGAACGCATTATAGCTATAATATTTTTAAAAGAATATTAAGAGATAATACCGATTTTTATTATGGAACTTATAGGAATAATACTTCTTATTGCCCGCCTTATCTTAGTAAGTCGCAATACGAAATTATAAAAGAAATAAGCGATTCTACAACTACAATTAGATCAAGCGGCAAGAAATACGACTACATTTTTTCCGGGCTGCTTGAATGTGGTTACTGCGGAAGAAGACTTGTAGGCGGTGGATCTACAAGAAAAGATAATGGCAAGGCTTATTATGGTTATAGGTGTACAGGATACAGGGGCGGCACCTGCTCCAATAGAATATCCGAACTAAAAGTAGAAAGTCTTTTGTTTGCTGCCTTGGAAGATGAAATAAAGAAATATAAAGTAGATTACGAAATAAAACAGAAGAAAAAGAAGCCCGCTTATATTAATAAATCTTCAATAGAAAAGAAAATAGCAAGGCTTAGAAATTTATATCTTAATGAAGTAATAGAAATAGACGATTACACGGTAGAATATAGAAAGCTTCAAGATAAGCTAAAAGAATACGAAGAAAGCATAAACAAGGTAGAAGATAACAAAGACTTTACCGCCCTTGATAATCTATTAAAAAGCGACTTCAAAGAGATCTATAATAAATTATCCAATATTGATAAGCGTACACTTTGGCATAGTGTAATTAAGCGTATAATCATAAAAGATAAGCAAATACAAGAAATAATATTCAAATAAAAATAGCCCCAAGCGTTGAATTTAACGCCTGGGGCTTTAGTATGTACTTATTTAACTATTCCATTGGATCCTATTATGCCATAAATTTTTCCAAGCTTAAATGAAATGTCTTTTACACTTAAACACTCATGATCAGTAAATTTGTAGCTAAGATTCTTTATCTGATACTCTCCCTCTTCTTTTAAATAAGGAACTTCTAATTTACTTAATTCCTTATCTCTTAAGCTTAAAGCGTTCAATTCATTTTTGTCTAGCTTTAAAAATTCACTTCTAGTATAAGTTTTTTTAATTTTGCCCTTATCTATTAAAAATACACGGTCAACTATGTCCATCAAATAATAAATTCTATGCTCAGCTACAATTATGCTTATGCCCTTTTCTTTTAGTATCTTTAGCATCTTTGTCAAAACACTTATGCTTTTAATATCCAAATTTGATGACGGCTCATCCATAACAATGATCTTTGTGCCTGCTATATAAGAAGCAGCAATGCAAAGAATTTGTTTTTCGCCGCCGGATAGATTAAATATATTTCTATTCAAAAGATTTTTTATCGGGAATATTTCTAGCATCTCATTCAAACGCCTGTCCATCTCTTCTCTTGCAAGACCAATATTTTCTAAATAAAATAGTAGCTCTAATGTGGTATTAACATTAAAAAAATACGTCTTAGGATTTTGAAAAACAGTTGAGACAAGCATCGAGATTTGATAAAGCTCCAAATCTTTTATATTTTTACCATCAATAATTATTTCGCCCTTTGTCTTTGCATTATCATATCTTACAGCTAGTCCGTTTATAGAATTTATTAAAGATGACTTACCGCTTCCGCTTTTTCCTGTAAATAACACGCACTCTCCCTCAGCTATGGATAGTGATATATCATCTATTATATGTTCTTTGCCATAATTAAGGCTTAAATTTTTTATTTCTACCATATTAAGCCTCCCACAATAAGTCCAGCAACTGTGGAAACATAAACAAAATCAATTAGCTGTATCTTTGCTCGAATATATCTGGTCTTGGCAATTGGATTTTCTATTGCCTTTGTTTCTGCCGCTTTTGCAATATCATCTGCAATGTTCGAAGATATAATTAGTAGCGGCACCGAAACGTATTCAAGATATTTGATTGGATTTTTAAAATTTATACCTCTTACCTTCATAGCCATTTTAATGTTTTTCTTCTCTTCTTTGAAAGATGGGAAGAACCTAAACATGACCGCAACAGGTATAGAAAGATTTTTTGAAATTTTGAGCTTATCCATAGATGAAATTATTGCACCTACATCAGAGGTCTTTATCATGAAGCTTGCCGCCATAAATGGCAATAAAAACATTCTAAAGACAATAGGTATACTCAAAAACATCTTAAGTATTGGGTTTAATGTAGATAGGACCATAAAATTTGGTAGCGAATAAAGTATTCCACATAAAACTATCCATTTGAAAAGTGTTTTTTTGTACCCATTCAAATAAAGTAAAATACCAATAAGACATACAATCGCTAGCTCAAAACGGATGTTTATGCTATGCATAACAGTTAATCCCGTGATGAACACTACAAATATCTTACTAATGGGGTTTGGATTAAAGGGCGCATTTGAAGAAAAGTTAGGCATTATACAATGCCTGCTTTTTCAAAGTGTTTTTTCAATATAGCCTTGCCTATATATGCTCCAATTATTCCTCCTATAAAAGCACCTAAGGCTACCAATGCCATGTGTGGATAAGTTATTAGATTTTCTAAAGTTATCGCGTATTCATCCCCCATCATCTTACAATGCTCTATATATACTTCTTTTGCTAAAAGCATTTGCATCATAGAGCTGCAAATCCATGTGCTAAATACAGCGTAAGCTAGCATATTGTATTTAAATGAATTATAATTGCCAATCTTTCTAATTAATTCTGCTATTATCATTACTATAAGTGATAGAACTACAACTACGTAAGTATGACCAGCCGCAAACATAACAAGTGGTGATATCATGCCGAATATAAATAATGCCCATGGTTTTTGAACTTTACTCATAAATAACATAACTACAGTTCCTGCAATTATGCCTAAAACTGTTGGGTATATTAAAAACAATATTGGGATCATACCCATCATGCCAACACCAAACATCAAGACGAAATAAATTACGCCAAAAACACCTATACTTACTAAATCTTTTACTTTTAATTTTTTATTATCCATTTTGTCCTCCTAATATATAAATTGTTCTGCTATTTTTGTTTTTTTTCTTTATTTTATTTTTAATTTTTTACATTCATATTTGAAAGAGCCTTGGCTTGCATTGCTAAACCTACCATTATCATAGTAAAATCTACAACTGGTTCTGCCCACCAAACAGCCCCTGCTCCAAATATTCTTGGCAATATAAGTAAGGCTGGAACAAGTAGTATTAACTGTCTTAGCATTACAATCATTCCAGCTTTTTTCCCATCCCCAATCGCTTGGAAAAAAGTGATTGTCATAATCATAATTCCATAAAGAATAAATACTGAATAGAATATTCTGAAATTATTAACTCCGCTTGAAATTATATCCTGACTTACTTTAAATAAACCAAGTAACTGTTTTGAAAATACTTGTGCTGGTAACCAAAAAATTGCTGCAAGTACTGTTCCTCCTATAGAAAATATCTTCATAGTTTCCTTTACTCTATCGTATTGTTTTGCTCCAAAGTTTGTACCAATAATCGGCTGTAACCCCTGACTCATTCCCCAAATTGGTATAAATGAAAATCCATAAAATCTCAAAGTTGCCGACATTAATATTGCATTTGGATCTCCTCCATATCTAAAAGCTTGTCTATAAAGCAATGTTTGTTGAACCATGAAAAATACTTGCATGATCATAGCTGATACTCCTACTCCAAACATTTCCTTTGATATATCTTTTTCTTTTTTTATTTTTCTTATTTTTACATTTTCACTTTTACTCTTAAAATAATAAAGAGTAATAACTGCTTGAATTATTTGTGCTGTTACAGTTGCTATAGCTGCTCCCTCAATGGCATAATCACCCATTAATTTCATTAGTATTGGATCAAGAGCTATATTGATAAAGGCACCAAGTCCCATGATACTCATTGCTCTTTTCATAAGCCCTTCACCACGCATAACCATATTGGCTGACTGGGTAAAGTTTACAAAAATTGAGCCTAGAAATATTATTCTTAAATACCTTATGCCTAATGTCTTTATTTCTCCTGTTGCTCCAATTAAATCTAAAAAATATGGTCCTAGAAGCATTCCTCCTATTGTTATGATCGTTGAAAAAAATATAATCCAATAGATAAGATTTCCCATAAGCTTGTCTATAGTATTATTATCACCTTTTCCCATGGCTCTTGATAAAATTGATGCCGAACCTATCCCTATAAGCGTTGCAATCCCATTATTAAAAAAGGTAAGTGGCATAGCTATTGAGCAAGCCGCCATAGCATTCTCACCAATTATTTGTCCAGCAAATATTCCATCCATAAGTGGGTATAGACCTATAACCACCATGCCAATTACTGCTGGTATAGATAATTGAAACATTAAAGACAATGGCTTCTTGGTCAATAACTGTTCTTTCATGTTTTGTTTCATTTTTAATTTCTTCAATATATAAACTCTTCTGCTAGTTTTGTTTTTTCTATTAAATTCTTGTAAACTTTTGATTTTTGTAAAAGCTCTTCATGCTTGCCTTCACTTTCTAATTTTCCGTTTTCAAGAACTACAATCTTGTCTGCATTTTCTATGGATTTCATTCTGTGTGAAATGATGACAACAGTTTTATCTTTAATTAAATTGTTTAAAGACTCTTGAATTTTTTTCTCATTGTCAACATCAAGGCTTGCTGCTATCTCGTCTAAGATCAATATCGGTGCATCTTTTAAGAAGGCTCTGGCTATTGATAACCTTTGTCTTTCTCCGCCTGATAGTTCAGCACCGTTTTCACCAATAACTGTATCGAAACCCTTATCCATTTTTTCTATAAAATCTGTGCAATTTGCAAGTTTTGCTGCTCTTTTAACTTCTTCGTCACTTGCATCTTGCTTTCCGATCCTAATATTTTCCATAACGCTTTGATTAAATAGAACCACATCTTGGAAAACTATTGATACCTTGTCAAAAAGTGATTCTGTTGATATTTCTTTTATATCTTTGCCATCGATTAAGATTTGTCCCTCGTCGTAATCATAAAGTCTTGATATAAGTTTCAATATAGTTGTTTTGCCACAGCCACTTGCTCCTACCAAAGCAGTTACCTCTCCCTGCTTAGCTTTAAAGTTTACGCCATCTATAACTTTTGTATCTTTATTGTAGGCAAATTCAACATCTTTTAAATCAATGTCAAATTTTTTTAGTTCATAGTCATCGCCTTCTTGTAAATCTTGATTTTGAATTTCTTTTAATCTTTCAATTTTAGGCGATAAATAAAATATCTCCATCATTCCCTCTTTAGATGCATCAAGAGCGTCTTTTATCTTCATAGCTGCTAGTAAATATCCTATAAGGTAGAGAGGGCTTATCTCTTTATTGATAATTAAATTAACTCCTACAAGTATTACAACAGCAAGGGAAATAAAGCTAAATATTGAAGATATAGACATAGTTAAAATTGTAATTATTTCCGATTTTAAGTGCACTTTTTCACTTTTATCCATTTTTTCATACAGCTTTTCTTTCATTTCCTCTGATAAGCCATAGGCTTTAATCTCCATTTGCATTTCGATATTTTCCTGAAAACTTTCTGAGTTTTTTCTTAGAATATCATAATATCTTTTATGTCCCTTAACCTGAATTTTTTTAGATAGTGGTATAAATATAAAGCTTAAAAGTGATGGAATAATTACAGCTAAACCCATCTTAACATTGCTCACTAGCATCATAATGGATATTAGTGGGAAGAAGAGTGCCATACCGCCCACTTTTGGTATCGAGTGGCTCATTGCATGCTCTATACCTTCAATATCAGACATAATTGTTTGCGCTAGGTCTGAAATATCATGTTTAGAAAAGTATGATAGAGGTAGTTTTGATAAATTTTCTGCTGTCCTTATTCTTAAATCTGCACTTTCTTGATATGTTGTACTATATAATTTGTCATATTCAATAGAAAGCAAAATATACATTGCTATCAAGGTCAAAACTGAGAATACTATATAAAATCCCTTGCTTTTAACAATATTTTCCAAAACTTCCTGAGCAAAAATCATTAGTAATATCGCAGGAAGCATGTTTATACAATAAACGAAAAATGAAGCCAGTGTTGCTTTACTTAAATTTCTTGCTCCTTTATCTGTAAGAGCAAATCTTTTTTTATAAAACTCCTTCATTTGAAACCCTCCATTCATTCGCACTGTTAAACATTTCTTGCAGTCTCTTATACTTTGTATCACTTGACATTAATTCTTTGTCAGAACCTCTTTCTATAATTTTTCCACTATCCATTACAATAACTTCATCAAGGTCTTTAATTGTAGATAGTCTATGTGCAATCATGATAACTGTTTTATCTTTCATAAGATTTTTGAAAGCTTTTTGCAATTCAAACTCGTTATCTGGGTCAATAGATGCTGAAGCTTCATCCATAATAATAATTTTAGAATCCTTTAAAATTGCTCTAGCAATTGCAATTCTCTGTTTTTCTCCACCTGATAAATAAACTCCTTTTGAGCCTATGACAGTATTTTCTCTTTCTGGGAATTTGTCTAATATCAAATCGCATCCCGCTAATTTTAAAGCTCTCATAACATCATCTTTTGTCGCTTCTTTATTAGCTAAAGCAACATTGTCATAAATACTTCTTTTGAATAATTTTGAATCTTGAAATACAAAGGAAATGGCTTTAATTAAGGCTTCGTCAGAATATTCACTTATTGGAATCCCGCCTATCTTTATGCTTCCTTCATTAACATTGTAAAAACCCGATATAAGTTTTGCTACAGTCGATTTGCCTGATCCAGATGAACCGACTAATGCATAGGACTTTCCTTCTTCTAATTTAAAGGATAAATTTTCAATAACAGCTTTATCGTTATAAGCAAAGCTTACACCTTCAAATTCTATATTATAGTTTTTAAAATTATTGACATCACCATGCACTAATTTGTCTTTTTGCATATCATTGTAAAGTGCCTCTAAGGTATCTACTGCATAATTGCCTTGAGAAATATACATAGCGTACCACATCATCCTCATAAATGAAACAAAGAGAACTCCTGATAAGAATAAAATCATGATAAGCTCAAGTAAAATCACCTTGGCGCTGCCTAAGCTAGTCATAAAATAAACTATAGGAATAATTAAAATTGCAATTAAACCAAAAAATAACCATTGATACAAAACATAAGGTTTTTTACAAGATAGTGAATAATCATAAGCATACTTTGAATAATCTTTTATCGCCTTGTAAAAGCTTTTAAATGACTCTACATTTGCTCTAAATATCTTTACTACCTGCATCCCTCTAACGTATTCAACAGTCTCTGCGCTTAGTTTAGATAGAGCTTCTTGATATATCTGCATAAATTTTTGCTCGCCCATCATTGCCCCCAAAATTAAGCCACCGATTATTGTAAGAGCAAGTAAAGTAATACCAACCCTTATGCTTACTATAAAGCCGAGTGCTAGTACAAGTACTGGTGTAACTATTGCCTGAGAACTATCGGGAATCATGTGAGCTACAACCTGATGAGTTTGCGCGGCGTTGTCATCTATAATCTTTCTTATTTGACCAGATGGATTCAAGTCAAAGAACCTAAAACTAGCTTTCTCTAAGCCGTCTATCCCCCTTTTTCTTAAATTTGTTTCAAGCCTAAATCCCAAGATGTGTGAAAACATTCCTGAAACACAATAAAATATTGCCCCACTTGTTAGTGTGATAACAGATTTTAATGCTATGCTCTCTGTACCAGATAAATCTGAATTAATTATTAAATTATCCAGAAATTTGTAGATTAAATAAAATCCATATACCGTAAGTACAGCAGATATAGCAGAAAAGACTATAGCTAAAAAACCAAGATATTTTTTATCCTGTACATAAGCAAATAGTTTTTTGTAAATCTTCATAATATTATCTCCTTTCTTTGATATCCCTTTTAGATAAAATTTTCTTTGCTAGCAAATATTATCCTTGCTTTTTTATTATACATCAGCTATAATTAATTATGCAATAGCCGCGGCTAACTAAGTCTATTAGGAATATTGTCTAAAGGGGATAGGTGTATTATGACATATTATGATTTTGTAAAAGATTATATGAAAGTAGATGAATGTAAAAACAATAAGAAGTATTCAAGTGCAGGCCACACTTTTTGTTGGAAAAAAGAGGACTCTACTTATGGAGAAGGCCTATATTGGTTTTATGAAGGAGACGGCTTCATTATTGATATACTTGATTTTTATATCAGTGAGGAAGTAGTTAAAAATAGTACTTACAGTATGGCAGATTATGTTTCAATATACACAAGCTACATAGTCAGCGCGAACGGTGAAAAATTTAATCCATATCAAACGCTTACCGCGAACTCATTATGTACTCTTGATTTTGATAATATAAGAGATGATTTTGTTTTTTTGTTACATGAGAACTGTTATTATCTTGCCGTTTCCATTGGCTTTAAAAAGGAGCTCTTAGAAAAACATCTAGCAGCTATAAACATAGATACAGAATCATTTTATTCAGCTTTAATTCAACCAAATCAAATAATTCTTACAAAATCCTTAGAAAAAGTGGCTATGGAAATTTTAAATTGTAAGATGGATGCCCCCGCCGCTGATTTTTTCTTTAAAGCTAAAGCAAATGAATGGATAAGCATTGTAATTGATACCTACTTAAATAGAAAAAAATATAAAATTGAAATTGATGATGATAAAGCGCTTGAAGATGTCGCTAGATTTTTAGAAGATCATTTCGCAACAAATGTAAATCAAGGTACGCTTGAAAAAATATCTAAAATGAGCGGGACTAAATTAAAAAATCTATTCAAAGAGAAATATGGTCAAAGCATTACAGAGTATACTCAGAGAAAAAGAATGAATGTGGCTGAAACACTTCTACTGAATACAGGGCTACCTATAAAAGAGATAGCAGAGTCTGTTGGATACACATCTGCAAGCAAATTTTCAATTTATTACAAAAGATATAAGGGAAAACTTCCTAGTGAGGTACGAAATTCAGTTTGCAATCACCACGAGATAAAATGTGATCACTGCGAATAAAATAGCAAAGAAAAAGGTCTAGATATAACTAGACCTTTCTTATTGAGGCTCATACATGAAAATAATCTCATGCACCCGACATGAAAAAGAGCTCCATAATAGGAGCTCAATATAAATTATTTAATTACTCTTCTAGCTGCGACAAATCTTGGCAAATAATAACCTGAGTCGATGTCTGAAATAACAACGCTCATAAGCTGTCCACTTGATGCATGGACCATCTTGCCGCCCCCTATATAAATACCTGCATGTGATATACCAGAACCTGATGTGTTAAATAAAAGTATATCGCCTGGAAGTAAGTCTTCTCTTTCAACAGAAACACCGCAAGAAACAAGTGCTGCTGATGATCTTGGAACAGTCATACCTAAAACACTCTTATAGCAATAATAAACTAAGCCAGAGCAGTCAAAGCTATCTGGTCCAGCTGATGCGAATACGTATGGCTTACCTATTTGTGATTTAGCAAAATCTATAAGTCCAGCGACATCGTTTCTGCCAGCGTATGCTGATCTGTCTACTTCTACTTTTTCTTCTTTTAATTCTGTTAATGATATATCGTTCTTATGAGCTTTAAATGAATTAGTTCCATCACTTAATGTAAATGTTTGTCCGTCATAAGCAATTACACTAACCTTATCGTTTCTCTTTAACGCAAGAGTTTTATCTCCTGACTTTAAAGTCTTATTAACCTTTGAATATGCTTGTGTTGAATTAGCTTCTTTGATATTTTCCAAATCTTTAATATCGACAAAACCAACTCTCTTCTTGGAGTCTACAAATATGTATCCATCGTCACTTTTTTGTAATAACTCAATAGTGTCTCCTGGTAGCAAGTAATCAAAAGGAGTAAGCCCCTTAGACGCAGCAATACCTGTAAATGACACTACTTTATACATCTTTGTATCTTTGTGTGTAACTATCAAATAATCTTTAGAAATATCTATAACTTTTCCGCTTTTACTAACTGTATATGAGTCATTATCTTCATTTATTATGTTAACAATTTCTTTATCGCTAAATTTTACATTATCTTTGCTAACGAAAGGTTTAACCATAACGCCATAGTCTTTAAATCCAATCAGCGAGATTAGAAATAAAGAAACTAGCAAAACGCATGATCTGTGATTTGAGTTTTTCATTATATTACCTCCCTTAGGTACTAGATATTATATAATAAATATAAAAAAAAATCAAGGAAAATCTTAAATTTCCCTTGATTATCAAATAAATTTTTTAATTTTTTCTTAATTTTAATACTTTAGTAGTATATTATTTATCTTCTTTCTTTACAATTTCTTTAGTATCGATTTCTTTTTTTATTCTAGCGATAAAGTCATCTAATGATACTTTTCCTTGATCCCCTAAGTCTCTATGTCTAATAGTAACTGTATTTGTATTTACTTCTTCTTCACCTATTATTAACATATACTCAACTTTTTCAACTTGTGCTTCTCTTATCTTCTTACCAATCTTTTCATTTCTATCATCAAGTACTACTCTATATCCTTTTGATTTTAGTTCATCGTAAACAGATTTTGCATAGTCGTTGAACTTTTCAGATATAGATAATATCTTTACTTGTACTGGTGCAAGCCATAGTGGGAACTTACCGATAAATTGTTCGATAAGTATTCCTAAGAATCTTTCTAATGAGCCAAATAAAGCTCTGTGAAGCATAACTGGTCTCTTCTTTTCGCCATTTTCATCAACGTATGTTAAATCAAAGTTAATTGGCATTTGGAAATCTAGCTGAATAGTTCCGCATTGCCATGTTCTGCCAATAGCGTCTTCTAGGTGGAAGTCAATCTTTGGTCCGTAGAAAGCTCCGTCTCCTTCGTTTATAGTATATTTAATACCTCTCTTTTCAAGTGCTGACTTAAGCGCCGCTTCAGCTATATT
>QWCV01001407.1_pt1 | contig 23339 bp, 19 predicted proteins | sample 1972621 | NCBI WGS metagenome assembly QWCV01 (sample SAMN09866699, study PRJNA288562) | Human gut metagenome isolate pre2_stool, whole genome shotgun sequencing... | isolation source: gut | host: Homo sapiens | place: USA: California | reverse complement strand
ACGATTTGTTCCAGGGCATCTGAAAGGGAACGGCGCTTTGGCGTACCCTTTGAAAGCGTTCGCAGAACGCGCAGCCACAGAATGAAATTCTGTGTTCAAAAGGGGCTTGGGGGCGCTGCCCTCAACAAGCAGACGGCAGGAAATGTGAGTATGTATTAACACTCGCATTGCTTGCCGGATTTGTGTGTGGATAGCCACACGCATTGCTTGCCAGATTCTAAAATTAACGAAACGGGTCTTGTGCCGTTGCGGAAAACTAACCGAAATTTAAGTATTAGGAGGTAACGACTATGAGAAAGATTTTGTCCTGTGAGTTCAACCCGGACACCGCCTGCGTGGAGCTACGCCTGGATGATGGGACACTGCTTCCCATTGACTGCACCGCCGTGGAGAATGAGGTGGCGAACAGTATGTACCAGCGGTCGGAGCTGGACTGCCTGATCTATAACGATCCGCTGGCCTATGCTGATCTGATTTTGAATGGTGACCCAGAACTATATCTCAAGGCTGTGACAAAGAAAGCCCGTTAGATTGACGGAAGAGAAGATAACTGAAAGTTGAGTTTTTCACGAAAATGTGATAAAATAAATCCAAGCATTTCTTGCTTTGGAGGAACTAAAATGGCGATTTGTTATGATCGGTTATTTCATTTGATGATTGATAAAAAGATAAGCAATGCACAGCTAAAAGAGCGGGCCGGTTTTAGTGCCAATATTATCACCCGCCTAAAGCGAAACGAGTATGTTTCCATCGAAAGTATAGAACGGATTTGCCGCGTGATGGAGTGCGGCGTGGACGATATTCTGGAGTTTGTTCCAGAGGAAAAGGAAGGAAAAGAATCATGAGCTTGGATGCCAATGTAAGCGAAAAAGCCGCCCTGATCTGGGCAATCGCAGATAAATTGACCGGGGTATATAAGCCCCATGAATACGGCGAGGTGATCCTGCCCCTTACGGTGATCCGCCGCTTCGACTGCATCCTGGCCGACACCAAGGATGCGGTGCTGGAGAAGTACGAAGCCGTGAAGAATCTCCCCATGCGGGATGTGCTGCTGCGCAATGCCTCCGGCAAGGCGTTTTACAACACCAGCAAGTTCACCTTTGAGCGGTTGCTGGATGACCCGGACAACATCGAGGCCAACTTCCGGGACTATCTGAACGGTTTTTCAGAGAATGTCCAGGACATTCTGGAAAAGTTCAAGTTTGACGGACAGATCACCACCATGGCCAACAAAGGTATCCTCTACATCGTCATCAAAGAATTTACTTCTCCTAAGGCAAATCTGCACCCGGATGTGATTTCCAATCTGGAGATGGGCTACATCTTTGAGGAGATCATCCGCCGGTTTTCTGAATCCCACAACGAGGACGCCGGGCAGCACTATACTCCCAGAGAAGTGATCCAACTGATGGTCAATATCCTGTTCTACGATGACAATGACATTCTCTCCGGCAACAATGTGGCCAAGACCATCTATGACCCGGCCTGTGGTACCGGCGGTATGCTGTCAGTGGCAGAGGAATATCTGCACCAGCTCAATGCCTCCACCGAACTGATGGCCTTTGGACAGGAGCTGAACGATCAGACCTTTGCTATCTGCAAGGCGGATATGCTCATCAAGGGCAACAATGCCGACTTCATCAAGGACGGCAACACTCTGTCCGACGACCAGTTCGAGGGCCAGACCTTCGACTATGTGCTGTCCAACCCGCCCTTCGGCCGGGAGTGGAAGAACGAGAAAGCAGCGGTGGAAGCTGAGTCCAAGCGGGGCTTTGCCGGACGGTTTGGCCCTGGTCTGCCTGCGGCCAGCGACGGTCAGATGCTGTTCCTGCTCACTGCCATTTCCAAAATGAAGGAACCTAAGGACGGCGGCAGCCGCATTGCCATCATTCACAACGGCTCTCCCCTCTTTACCGGCGACGCCGGCAGCGGCCCTTCCGAGATTCGCAAGTACATTCTGGAAAATGACCTGCTGGAGGCTATCATCGCCCTGCCAAACGATATTTTCTACAATACCGGTATTGCCACCTACATCTGGGTGCTGTCCAACAAGAAAGCAGGCACCAAGCGAGAGGGCCGGGTGCAGCTTATCAACGCCAACGGCCTGTATGAAAAGCGCCGCAAGGCTTTGGGCAACAAGCGCAACGACATCCCGGAGAGCGCCATTGCAGAGATTACCTGGCTGTACGGCGACTTTGCGGAGAGTGAGATCAGCAAAATTTTTGACACTGCCGACTTTGGCTACACCAAGATCACCGTGGAGCGTCCGCTGAAGGACGAGAACGGTCAGTTGGTGCTCAAAAAGGGCAAGCCCCAGCCGGACACCGCCCTGCGGGATACAGAGAATGTGCCGCTGAAAGAAGATATTCAGACTTACCTTGAGCGGGAAGTGCTGCCCTTTGCACCGGATGCCTGGATCGATGAGAAAAAGTCCAAGGTGGGCTACGAAATTCCCTTCACCCGGTATTTTTACAAATACGAAGCCCCCAAGCCCTCGGCACAGATCATGCAGGAGATCCTGGCCATTGAAGCGGAGCTGGACGGCGCTCTGGCGGAGGTGTTTGGGGCATGAGAGAGATGAAAGACAGCGGGATTGAGTGGATCGGGGAGATTCCGGTTGATTGGGAAGTTTCGAGAATAAAGCAGTTGTTTTCAGAAGTAAATGACCGATGCGAAAATAGTGAAAATTATACTCTGCTTTCTGTATCTGAATATTATGGAGTTGCTCCCAAAAGTGAAAGAATAAGCGACGATGATATGCTGACTCACGCGGAGACCCTTGATGGGTATAAAATCTGCAAAGAAAATGATTTGGTAATGAACATTATGTTAGCGTGGAAAAGGGCTATGGGCGTGAGCGAATATACTGGGATTGTTAGCCCAGCCTATTGCATCTATCGGGGAAAGCAAAATATGTGTGCTAAATATTTTCATTACCTGTTTCGCACAGATATGTATGCAAATCTATTTAAACAATATTCAACTGGCATTATTGATTCTCGATTAAGATTGTATCCCGATAAATTTTTTGCTCTTAAGTGCCAAGTACCACCCGTAGATACGCAACACCGTATTGCCGACTACCTAGGCAGCAAGTGCAGCCAGATTGACGCCATCATTACCCTGCAGCAGGAAGTAATCGAGAAGCTGAAAGTCTATAAGCTGTCCATCATCACCGAAGCCGTCACAAAGGGGCTAGATCCCGATGTGCCCATGAAGGATAGCGGAGTTGAGTGGATTGGGGAGATACCGGAGCATTGGAAGATGGTACGGCTAAAATTCTTGCTATCTCACATTATCGATTGCCCCCACGAAACACCTATTTATAGTGCTGATGGAGACTATTTGGTAATTCGCACTGCCGATCAAGATCTTGGAAAGCTTCGTGCAGCCGAAGATATGTACCGCCTTGATGAGGGTGAGTATCAAAATAGAATTCGGAGGATGCCTTTAGAAAAAGATGATATTGTATATGGTCGGGAGGGCGAGCGTTGGGGACTTGCCTGCTTGGTTCCAGAAAGCAATAAATACTGTTTAGGGCAGAGAATGCTCCAATTTCGCTGCAAAAGGGAATTATTTTTGCCTGGATTTGCGATGTGGGCGTTAAATTCAAAGTTCGTTTATTTACAGGGAGCAATAGACACGATTGGCAGCACTTCTCCTCATGTTAATATTTCGACTGTTCGTAATTTCCTCATTCCGGTTCCTAACATCAATGAACAACTGGAAATTATAGAGTATGTTGATAAAAAGATGTCGCAGCTTGATAAAGAAGTTGAACATCGAGAAATGCTCATTTGTAAACTTAATGAATATAAAAAGTCCCTCATCTATGAGGTCGTAACCGGAAAGAAAGAGGTGTGAGATTATAGCGTGTGTGAAAAATTCATGGAATGGATTATCCATTGTGACCCGGAAGTGGTTTTGTCTGGCGTATTTGCGCTTTTAGGAGCTGTGATAGGTGTTGCAGGGTCGCTTTCTACTGTTTTTTTGACAAAGGCAGTTCAGAAGCACGGGGAAATTACGCTTCACGCAAGAATCGTTGGTTCTCGAATAGACGCTGCACACCGTACGTGGGGATATATCCAGACTAATAAAGGGGTATCTTTTCATATTCCTTTATGGCTCGATATCTGTAACACATCTAATGTTTCAAAAATAGTTAGAAATGTGAACCTCTGTACTATAAAAAATAGAACGATCATTGCGGATTTCACACAATTTCAAGGAACTGGAATCGATCCGCAGGACCCGAACACTATAACAATAGCAAATGCAGGCGCATATTCGTTCGTTGTTCCTCCAAACAGTGTTTTGCGTACTGAGGTGGAATTTGGGCTAAAGAAAGACGATCTTCTACCAGAAGATCAGGACTTTGACAGCATCTATTTGACATATTTTGACGAGAAAGATTGCCTTAACATTTTCTTTTTAGAAAAGATACCCTCACCACAATGGATTATTGGAGAGTTACCACAGTCAAAGCGATGGAAAACTCTACACAGAATTAAGTTCAGTTGGCTGTATAAATATCGTTCTGAGAATTGAGGTGTAACCATGCCCGACTTCGACTACAAGGAAAAACGCTTTGAGCAGGATATTGAGGAATACCTTTTGACCCACGGCGGCTATCAGAAGGGCGACCCCGCCGCCTTCAATCGGGAAAAGGCGCTGGATACCGGAACCTTTCTTTCCTTCATCCGCACCAGCCAGCCCAAGCAGTGGGAGCGGTTTGAAAAAATCTACGGTGCCGACAGCGAGCGGCAGCTCATCGACCGTTTTTGCCGGGAAGTGAAGCTGGTGGGCCTGCTGAAAGTGCTCCGCCAGGGCTTTACCGACCGGGGCATCAAGTTCCGGGCTGTGTTCTGGAAGCCGGAGACCTCCATCAATGAGACCAGCCAGGCCCAGTATGCCGCTAATATCCTCCACTGCACACGGCAGCTCCACTACTCCCTGAGCAACGAGAACAGCATTGATATCGTCCTCTTCCTCAACGGTATCCCGATGGTGTCCATGGAGCTGAAATGCCAGTTTACGGGGCAGGACACCGCCAACGCCATTCAGCAGTATAAGTTCGACCGAGCAGGCAAGGACGCTATTTTTGAGTTCAAAAACCGAGTGCTGGTCCACTTTGCCGTGGATTTATCCAATGTTTATATGACCACCCGGCTGGAGGGGCCTAAAACCTATTTCCTGCCTTTCAACCAGGGCAGCAACGGGGCCGGAAATGTGGGCGGCAAGGGCAACCCCGTGAACCCGGACGGCTACGACACTGCCTACCTGTGGGAGAATGTGCTATGCAAGGACCGCTTGCTGGAGATCCTACATAAATACCTCCACTTGCAGCAGGAGAAGGACGAAAAGACCGGCGAGGTGAAGTCCGAGCGGATGATCTTCCCCCGGTATCACCAGCTGGATGTGGTGACTAAGCTGCTGGCCGATGTAAAGGCTAACGGCTCTGGCAAGAACTATTTGATTCAGCATAGCGCCGGTTCCGGCAAGTCCAATTCCATTGCGTGGCTGGCCCACCGACTCTCCGGCCTGCACAACGATCAAGACGAGAAGATATTCCAGTCTGTCATCATCGTTACCGACCGTCGAGTGCTGGACAGTCAGCTGCAAAACACCGTCTATCAGTTCGACCATGTGGCGGGCGTGGTGCAGAAGATCGACAAGAACGCCCAGCAGCTCCGTGAGGCCATTGAGGCCGGGACGGGCATCATCATCACCACCCTCCAGAAGTTCCCGGTCATCTACAAAGAAGTGCGCTCCGGCAACAAGCGGTTTGCAGTCATTGTGGACGAAGCCCATTCCTCCCAGACCGGCGATGCCGCCCGCAAGCTGAAACGGGCGCTGGCCGACACCGAGAAAGTTTTGGAGGAGTACGCCAAAGAGGAGTACGAGGAAGAAGCCACACGCAAGGACGATGAGGACAAGCTGTTGGATGAACTGGCCGCCCAGGGTATCCACGAAAATCTGTCCTTCTTCGCCTTTACGGCTACCCCCAAGGACAAAACGCTGCAAATGTTCGGCCAGCGGGATGAGAGCGGCAAATACCACCCCTTCCATGTGTATTCCATGCGGCAGGCCATCGAGGAAGGCTTTATTCTGGATGTGCTGCAAAACTACATGACCTACAATATGTACTACAAGATCGCCAAGGCCATTCCCGATGACCCGGAACTGGACACCGCCGCTGGTGTCCGTGCTATCCGGCAGTTTGAAACGCTGCACCCCCACAACATCTCGCAGAAAACGGCTATCATGCTGGAGCAGTTCCGCAATGTGACCCGCCACAAGATCGGCGGCAAGGCCAAGGCCATGATCGTGACGCCCTCCCGGCTCCATGCAGTACGCTATCTACTGGAGTTCAAGCGGCAGATCAAAGAGAAGGGATACACCGACCTGGATGTGCTGGTGGCCTTCTCCGGAGAGGTAGAGGACAACGGGGAGACCTATACCGAGGAGAAGCTGAACAAAACAAAATCCGGCGAGACCATCAAAGAGAAGGCTCTGCCTGAGGCATTCCATACGGACGAATATGGGATGCTGATTGTTGCAGAAAAGTATCAGACTGGCTTTGACGAGCCGCTACTGCACACCATGTTTGTGGACAAGAAGCTGTCCGGCGTGAAGGCAGTTCAAACCCTCTCCCGGCTAAATCGCACCATGCGGGGCAAGAAGGATACCTTTGTCCTGGATTTCGTGAACTCTGCCGAGGACATCAGAAAAGCCTTTGAGCCGTACTACGAGGAGACGGTTCTGGAAGAGGAGACCGACCCCAATGTGGTGTACGACCTGAAGAACACCTTGGACGAGTACCGGGTATATCAGCAGATGGAGATTGACCGATTTGCGGAGATTTTCTATTCCTCCAAGGAGCAGTCCGGCGGCGATTTGGGCAAACTCCAGGGCACCATTCGCCCGGCGCTGGATCGTTTCGAGGTACTGGAGGAAGAAAGGCAGGAGCTGTTCAAGTCCACTCTAGCCCGATTCAACCGCATCTATGCCTTCGTCACGCAGGTCTGCCGCTTGTTTGATAAAGATATCCACAAGTTCAGTGTATATGCAAAATTCCTCTATACCATGCTACCCAAAGGCGGGCGGGATATGGTCTATGTGGATGACAAGGTGTTGCTGGAGTATTACCGTTTGGAAAAGGACTTCGAGGGCGGAATCCAACTGGAGAGCGCCCCGGAGGGTTTCCGCCCAATTACCGGCGAGGCTGGCCGCAAAGAGAAGAAGCGTGATCCGCTGACGGTTATCATTGACAAAATCAATGAGAAGTACGGCACCAACTTCACCGAGATGGATAAGGTCCTGCTTCAGATGGAGAACGACTATGCCGCTCAGGACAAATGGCACAGCTACGCCCAGAACAATGACCGCAAGACCTTCATGCTACTGTTCGAGAAGGACTTTCCCAACATGGCTGCCGCCCGGTATGAGCAGAATGAGGACTTCTTTGTGAAGATGTTCTCTGATCCTGACATGATGCGGCAGGTCATGGAAACCGTGGGCACGGTGCTGTATGAGAGGCTAAGAGGCCAAAAGGAATGAAGAGAAAACAATGAGGTGATGAAACTATGATTGAAAAAGTAAAAGGTCTTTCAATCTGTGGTCGTTGCTTTTCAAAGAAAACAAATTTGACTTTTTTCCCTAATGATAACGACCGTATTGCTATTGTTTACGGTAAAAATGGCAGCGGTAAAAGTACAATTTCAGATGGCTTTTCTCAAATTGCTTCCGGTGAGGATACAGAAGAATTATCTGCTTCACTGATTGATCGAGCTGATAACGAGATTGATTTGGTACCTGAAAGCAAAATATTTGTATTCAATGAAAAATATATTGACGAAAATGTAAAGATCGATGCAGATGGGTTGGGGACTATTATCCTTTTAGGAGGCCAAGTTGATTTACAGGCAGATATAGATCGCTATACGGCGTTGTTGGCGACAGCTCAAGAAGAACATGATGTAGCTCAAACAGCATTGCAATCATTTGGAAATAAGAATAACCCGCTTAGCCCTGATTACCATTTTACTCGTATCAAAAAAGTATTACAGGGCGATTGGGCAACTACAGATGCTGCAATCAAGGGAAACAAAATTAACTCGAAGGTAACAGAAGAGGTTGTCAGAGAAATAGGAGGTCTTTCTGTTTCTGAGACTAAAGAACAATTACAACAAAAGTTTGATGAAACCAAGGCGCTACTAGATAAGGTGGCCGATGTCACAACAAGCTATCCGGTGCCCATCGGTGGAATTGAGTTCACGGACGGCTTTGAGAGAGTAATTTGTGATCTATTAGCAGAACTCGTCGAAAAGCCTGTGTTGACTGAGCGAGAATCGATGATTCTTTCAATGATTCAGAGTGGACGGCAATCTATTGTTGAGGCAGCAAAAAATGATTTTAGTGACGGAGCTACTACTGTATGTCCCTACTGTTTCCGGGAGATTGATGATGAATATCGTCGTAGCCTAATTAATAGCATCAATAAAGTACTGAACAAGGATGTTGATGAGCATAAGGCAGAATTACGGGCAATATCTTTTCCTGGATTTGGTCAAGACTATTCTCATTTTACGGATTTGGATGCTGGGTTAGTAAAAGAAATCCAGGAACAGATTGAGAATTGTCAAAAATTGATAGAGCAATATTTAGCCGCTATCCAACTGAAGTTAAATAGTATTTACAATCCGGTAAATATTGCCCCCATAGGTTTGGAAAACAGTATCCAGCAACTAAATGTGCTTTTAAGTAAACTTGAGTCAAAACGGCAAGAATTTGTAGATGCCATTCAACGACGAAAAGCAATCTTGCGAGATTTGCTTCTGATTAACAAAAAAATTGCACACCTGCAGATAGGACAAGCGTATCGAGATTACCTGAAGCAACAGCGCGAAATGAGAGCCGCAGAGGCCAAACTGCAAACCAAGCAGAAAGAGGTGAACGAAACCTCAGAGCATTTAAAGGCTCTTGAGTTGCAAAAGTCAAATGTGGGGCTGGCCATTGAAAACATAAACAATGCGCTCGATTATGTGTTTTTTTCGCATGGTCGGCTTTCGATTGAGTTGAAAAATGACAAGTACTACTTGAAATCAAACGGCAATGATGTTAAACCCAAAAGCGTTTCCCTAGGCGAGAGAAACATTATTGCTTTATGCTATTTCTTTACTCAGATATTGTCAAATCAGGATATTGGAAGACTATATCAGGATGAAGAATTAGTGGTTATTGATGATCCTATTTCTAGCTTTGATTTTGAGAACAAAGTCGGTATAAGCTCCTTCCTGAGGTACCAGACACATAGAATTATTAAAGGTAATGCCAAAAGTAAAATCCTATTTTTGACACACGATTTATCTACATTTTCTGATTTGCAAAAAATAGCTGACGAAATGGAGAAGTCTTTCAAAAAGCAAAAGCTAGGTGTGTCAGTTAAAGGTAAATCATTTGAGTTGCAAGGGAGAACTTTGTCAGATCCGATAAAGTCCATTAATGAATATCGTGATTTGCTACACATGATTTTTAACTATGCAATGGGCAATATCGAGGGGTTAGATTTGGCAATTGGTAATTCTATGCGACGAGCATTGGAAGCATTCTCTACTTTTATTTATGGGACAGGAATTGCAGAAGTCTCTTTTGACCCGAAGGTTATAAAAAGTTTGGGCAATCATTCTAGGTATTTTGAAAACCTTATGTATCGGCTCGTGCTCCATGGAGAAAGTCATTTTGAAACCCGTGTTTATGCGATGCAAGGCGATCTTAGTTTTTACCGTTTTATTTCAGAAGAAGAAAAACAGCGCACTTGCAAAGAGGTTTTATGTTTTATGTACTGCTTAAGTCCGGATCACATCGAATCGCATATTCCGGATGCAATCCATGAGATTCAGAAATGGATGGCAGACATTCGCACAAACGAAGAATTTGATATTATAGCTAATCCGAAAAAGCGGATTATCCATCTATATGATATTCCTTTGTCCGCTGGTTTAGGTGAGAATATGCTGGATAGTGACATACCTTTTGTAGAATATGAAACGGATGTTGAGGATGGGGACTTTGCGCTTCATGTATCTGGTGACAGTATGGAGCCGGATATTCCCAACGGAAGTACCGTCTTTGTCAAAAAGCAAAGTGAAATAGCTGATGGTATAAGTGGTGCATTTTTTCTTAACGGGGAAGTTTACTGTAAGAAACTGCTACATAAAGATGGAAAGGTCTTTCTTTGCTCGGATAATGCTGAATACCACCCTATTGAAATTCATGATGGAGACACCCTAAAAGTGTATGGAAAGATTGTCAAAGTGCTTTGTTAGTGTTATAATACTTCCAAGCCACCAATTCATCAGTCTCAAGCAAAACCCGTGATAGGATGGCTTGGATAGATTTTTGATAGCAAAAGTCCGAATAGACCTTAGGATAAGGATAATCTGTATCAAATAAAACCACGACGAATCAAATCCGCTATACAAAAAAGTTTAGAAATGGATTTAACTCGGCGAGTGGGAATAAAAATAACTTTTCAAATTGTCTCGTTGAAAATAGAAAAATCCAGCAGCAAAAACCGCTTCCTATGCAGCAGAAAACATTCTCAGTTTTCTCCCATAGGAAGCGGTTTTTTGAATCTCTGGACCTGGTCAATTACTCAGTCAAAAAATTTCCCCTTATAAAAATTTTCATTCCCGAGTTTTTTCGCCGTTAATCGAAACACGACACATCCATCAGGGCAAACCACCTCTTTGCAATCCTTTCTCACGCCTCCAATATTCTCTAAATCTCCACCGCTTCTCACCGCCTCCATGATGGGAAACAGCATCATCATTACTTTAGAGCAAATTCCCTGCCCTTCCCCATTCACCGGGCAACCATAGGTACAAGTATACCGGTCTCCAATTTCCTCCCCATTGCGGCAGTATCGCTCTGTACGCGATCCCCGGAGAAAACTGATAACCTCTATCTCAAACGCATACTCTTCCGCATACCACTTTTTCATTCATTGCCTCCTTTTTCTTCTATTCCACTTCTGCAAAAATCTTAAGAACAATCCTACACCGATTGTAAGTAATACAATTAATTTTAGCATCTCATCGTCCCCATTTCCACCCTATATCCCAAATTGAAAAAGAGAGCCGCAGAATCTGCGGCTCTCCTTGATGATCTGAAAGAAAAACTCCAAGATTATTCCTCGGAAGAAGCGGGAATCAATCCCATAGCCTGGGCAATTTCAATGTTTACCAAGAGAACATTTACCTTGTCCTCTCCAAAGACGCCCAGTGTCTTTCCTTCTGTATTCCGGTCGATGATTTCTCTGACCTCTTCCTCACTCAGACCAGAGGCCTCCACAATCCGGGGAATCTGGATTTCCGCAGAATCCGGAGAGATATGAGGGTCCAAGCCGGAGCCGGAAGCCGTGAGCAAATCGGTGGGAATGTCTTCCTCTTTCACCTCCGGGTTCTTCTCCAGGAAGGTCTCCAAATCAGCCTCCACACGCTCTGTCAGAGCGGGGTTGGAAGGTGCGTAGTTTTTGGAACCGGAAGACAGACCTGCAAATTCAGAACCATCGTTGTAGGTCTGGGTTCCATCCTCCTGCTCCACATAGGTATTATAATGATAGGCAGAGGGACGGCCCCACAGATAATAGTCCTCTGTAAACTCCTGGCCGACGTTCTTTGCGCCAACCACTTGTCCGTCTACTGTCACCAGACTGCCGGCGGCCTGACTGGGGAAAAAAACTTTCGACAGCCCCGTGAGCAGCAGAGGGAACAACAGACCGCAGATCAGCAACAATACGATTGTCACCAATAGTGCCTGGCGACCATTGTGCAAAAAATTCTTCATAATTACCTGGACCTCCTTAGAATCCAATGAGGGCGAGCAACGGATGGATGATCAGGTCAATGATCTTAATCCCGACAAACGGGGTGATGATGCCTCCCACCCCAAAGATCAGCATGTTGCGGGCCAGAATTTTTCCGGAGGACATGGGGCGGTATTTTACACCCTTCATGGCCAGAGGAATGAGGCAGGGAATGATGATGGCATTGAAAATCAACGCAGAAAGAATGGCACTGTAAGGCGTTGCCAAATTCATGATATTCAGCACACCCAGTTCAGGAATGGCCGTCATGAACATAGCCGGGATAATGGCAAAGTACTTGGCAATATCGTTGGCGATGGAGAACGTGGTCAAGGACCCGCGGGTAATCAGCAGCTGCTTGCCGATCTCCACCACTTCCAGAATCTTGGTGGGGTCGGAATCCAGATCCACCATGTTGGCCGCTTCCTTGGCAGCGGTGGTGCCGCTGTTCATCGCCAGGCCCACGTTGGCCTGCGCCAGCGCAGGGGCGTCGTTGGTACCGTCACCAGTCATGGCCACGATCTTACCCTCGGACTGTTCCTTCTTAATCAGCTTGATCTTGTCCTCCGGCTTGCACTCTGCCACAAATCCATCCACTCCGGCTTCTTTGGCAATGGTGGCAGCTGTCAGCGCATTGTCACCGGTACACATAATGGTCTTGATCCCAATCTTGCGGAGCCGCTCAAATCTCTCTACCATGCCGGGCTTTACCGTATCTTTCAGGTAGATGACACCCAGAATCTTGTTGTTCTCACAAACCGTCAGCGGGGTGCCGCCCAGGCCAGCAATTTCGGAAACCTTTTCCCGCAGGTCAGAGGGTACCTTGCCACCCAGTTTTGATACAAACTCCTCAATGGCATCAGACGCACCCTTGCGTACTTTGGTGCCGTCGGGCAGATCCACGCCGCTCATCCGCGTCTGCGCAGAGAAAGAAATGAACTCGGAACCAGACAGCTCCTTGCTCTTATCCCCCAGCTGACGCGCCAACTCCAAGGTGGACTTGCCCTCCGGTGTCTCATCTTTCAGAGAGCAGAGTGCAGCACAGCGGATCAGATCCTCCCGCTTAGCGCCGCCCACAGGGAAGAAGTCAGCTGCCAAACGGTTGCCGTAAGTGATGGTGCCTGTCTTGTCCAGGATCATGGTATCCACGTCACCGCAGGCTTCTACTGCCTTACCGGACATGGCAATGACATTAAACCGGGTAACACGGTCCATACCCGCAATTCCGATGGCGGAAAGCAAACCACCGATGGTCGTCGGAATCAAGCAGACACACAGCGCAATCAAGGTAGAGGTCTGCAACTGTACACCGGAGTACAGGCCAATGGGATACAGCGTCACAATGACGATCAGGAAAATGATGGTCAGAGAGACCAGCAGCGTGTTCAGTGCAATTTCGTTGGGGGTCTTTTTTCTGGAAGCGCCTTCGACCAGCGCGATCATACGATCCAGGAAGCTGTTGCCGGGCTCAGAAGTGATCCGGATTTTCAGCCAGTCAGACACAATGGTCGTGCCGCCGGTGACCGAGCAGAAGTCACCGCCGGACTCCCGGACCACGGGAGCAGACTCACCTGTGATCGCAGACTCATCCACGGAGGCAATGCCCTCGATAACCTCACCGTCGCCGGGAATAATCTCCCCGGCCGAGACCATAACCACATCACCTTTCTTCAGCTGGCTGGAGAGGACTTCCTTCTCTGTACCATTTTCCAGCAAAAGACGTGCCTTGGTATCCTTTTGGGTTTTCTTCAAACTGGCCGCCTGTGCTTTTCCTCGTCCTTCTGCCACAGATTCCGCGAAGTTGGCAAACAGGGCAGTGATGAACAAAATGATGCAGACGATCACATTATACAGGCGAAGATTGGTGCCAGCACTCACATCCCCAAACAGCCCAGGGAAAATGGAGAGAAGCAGCGTGATGATGCAGCCCACTTCCACCACAAACATAACGGGGTTTTTCATCATGTATCTGGGGTTGAGCTTTGTGAAGGACCCAATCACCGCCTGATGAAAAATCTCGGGCGTCACCAGTTTTTGGTTGCGATTTTTACTCATATTCACAGTTCCTCCTTACGCCCAAAGGGTGAGGTGCTCTGCGATCGGGCCAAGGGCCAACGCAGGGAAGAAAGTCAGTGCGGCAAAGATATACACCACAAACACCAGAATCACCGCAAAGGAGAAGGTATCGGTGTGGAGTGTGCCAGCAGACTCATTGACAAAGCGTTTCTTCATCAGCGACCCCGCAATCGCCAGCTGGATCACAATGGACAGATAACGGCCGAAGAACATCGCCAAGCCGGCGGTAATATTCCAGAAATAGGTGTTATCGGCCAAGCCCTCAAAACCGGAACCGTTGTTCGCAGCAGAGGAAGCGTATTCATACAACACCTGGCTCAGGCCATGGAAACCAGGGTTGGTAATTCCCTCCTGCCCTGCTGCGGTACCGACCGCCAGCGCGGAGAACGCCAGAATCAGGAAGGGGTGAATGATGATGCACAGTGCGGTGAGCTTCATCTCCCGTCCTTCAATCTTTTTGCCCAAGTATTCCGGGGTACGCCCAATCATCAGGCCACAGATAAAGACTGCCAGGATGGCGTACATAATCATATTCATAAGGCCAACGCCTTTGCCGCCAAAAACCACGTTCAGCATCATGTGGAGCAGCGGCACCATGCCACCCAAAGGCGTTAAGGTATCGTGCATGTTATTGACGGTACCTGTGGTAAAGGATGTGGTGGTCGTGGTAAACATCGCCGACTGGGCAATGCCAAACCGGACCTCTTTGCCCTCCATGCTACCCATGGACTGGGACAAGCCCGCATCAGCCAATGCCGGGTTCCCCTGGCTCTCCGACCAGAAGCAGAGAGAGAGACCGATCAGGAAGATAATTCCCATTGCCAGGAAGATACTGCGTCCTTCCCGTCCATAGATTCGGGCGGTCAGGCTCTTTCTCAGATCAACCTTTACTTCACTGCTCTCTGCCATGGCCTTCTTACGATCCCGCACCATCTTACCGAAGGTAATGACGCATGCGCCGGGCAGAAGCATCATAGAATACAGTTCAATGAGGTCAGAGATAATCGTGGGGTTCTCAATTGGTGTGGTGGAGTTTGCTCCAATGAAGCCACCGCCGTTGGTTCCCAAGTGCTTAATAATCTCCAACGCTGCCACAGGGCCCATCGCAATGGCTTGCTTGGTTCCTTCAATGGTGTCCACAACCAGGTTCCCCGTGAGGTTCTGAGGCACTCCCTGCCATACCAACAGCAGGCCACCCACAATGGAGAAGGGCAACAGCACACGGGTTGTAACACGAACCAAGTCCACGAAGAAGTTACCCACGTTGTCCTTGGTCTTTCCTGCCAGGCCACGAATAAAGGCAATGCAAGCGGCATACCCAGTGGAGGCAGAGACAAACATCATAAAGGTGATGACCAGCATCTGGGAGAGATAGGACAGTCCAGACTCACCGGAATAGTGCTGGAGGTTGGTGTTTGTCATAAAGCTGATGATGGTGTTGAAGGAAAGGGTTTCCTCCATGGCGCCAATCCCGTTGGGGTTGAACAGGCCAATACTCTGAATCCGCAGGATGATGTATCCAATCAGAATCATAACGGCATTGGTTCCTAACAGGCAAAGGGCATATTTTTTCCAATTCATGCCCTGGTTGGGATTGATCCCGCTGATTTTGTAAATTGCCCCGTCAATGCGGTTAAAAACCGGATCTGCCAGGGTGCGTTTCCCCGCGGCGACGTGATACAAATAAACGCCCACGGGAATGACGATGATCAAGTAAATGATAATCGTCAGGATTAACTGCAGCATAATGGCTACCTCCTGCGTGCCTTAGAATTTTTCCGGGTGAACCAGCGCATAAACAAGGTAAGCGCCCAGAAGCAATACGATTACGCCAAGTATGATCACAATACTTCCTCCTTTCATACATTGGCCTGGGTCATTCGTTGCTGTCCACCTGTTTGTGACACCAGTGGACCAACAAATAGACAAGCCCACAGCAAACAGCCAATGTGGCCACCATAATTAGGTCAAGCACTTTTGTTCCCTCCTTTGTTTTTCTCTTTTTTGCAGAGCAATTATAGCAGAACCCTCGTGAATGTGCCCTTAGCGAATTCCCTGGCGTGTTAAAGTTATATTAATATTTTCTCGAGAAATCAAAGCACAAATCCGCTCTGCCCCCCTTTCCAGTCCCTGCATAGCCTACCCAAATACCTGCAAGTTATCTGGAGCAGCGAGAGAAAGTTTCCCAAGAAATAAAAACGCTGGTCCAGCTCTCCACTTTCATGCCTGGTCCAGCTTGTTGTTCTCTCTTTGTAATGAATACAAAATTCAAAAGCGGCCAACCTTACCATTAAACTGCAAGGTTGACCGTCCCTGAATATATGTAAAGCACATTGACTTTACAGATGTTGAACTATTTCCTGATCCTGCCTCCGTTTCTCTTCCAACGCTTCAGCCAGGAGCATATCTTTGACCTTCATCAATCGAACTATGTTATTTCGTTCATTTTCCTCCAGTTTCATTCTAATGTATTTGATGCTCTCCTGCATACGGGGAATCATAACATATTCCAACGCATTCACCCGCCGACGCGTCTTTTCAATCTCCTGCGCCAACAGCTGTGAGGTCTTTTCCACCTGCGCCAGCTTCAGCATATCCTGAAAAACAGAGGAGAGCGCCTCCACTGCGCCATCAATTTCGCAGGATGTCATGGCAAAGCCATAGGGATAAAGCCCTTTCCCTTTACACTCTTTCGTCCAAAAAGTATACATAGGAACAGGAACTGACATGATGTTGCGGGTGGTCATATCCAACTCCACACGTTGCTTGGGATAAAGCAGCGCTTGTTCCAACCCCTCCGGGGACATCAGAGCGGATGCCACGGTAAACGAACCATGGGCCCGCATCAATCCTTCCTCCACCCGACGCCGAAGGGTACGGTTTTCCCGGACACTCTCCAGGAACTGCTTCATCAGTTCATCCCGTTTGTCTTTGAGCAGCTTGTGCCCCCGCACTGCTGTTTTTAACCGGTTCTTGAGCCGGGTCAATTCCATCCGCGTGGCATTCACTGTGACCGATGGCATCTTTCCGCCTCCTTACGCTTGCCGGGGAAGATATTTGTCGATGTGTTCCTGCTTGATCCGTTTCAGCTCCGTTTCCGGCAAGATCGACAGCAGATCCCACCCAATCGCCAAAGTCTCCTGAATGGATCGATTCTCCTCAAAGCCTTGACCGACGTATTTCTTTTCAAATTCCTCGGCAAATCGGGCATACAGCAGATCTGTGGGCGACAAGGCCGCCTCCCCTAAAATTGACATGAGTTCTTTCGCCTGCTTACCTGCAGAATAGGCCGCAAACAACTGATTCATCGTCCCCGCATGGTCCTCCCGGGTCTTTCCTGCCCCAATCCCCTTGTCTTTTAAGCGAGACAGAGAGGGCAGCACATCCACCGGCGGCTGAATGCCAGCCCGGTGCAGCTCCCGGGAAAGGATGATCTGTCCTTCCGTAATATAGCCTGTCAGGTCTGGGATCGGGTGGGTCTTATCATCCTCCGGCATAGTAAGAATGGGGATCATGGTGATGGAACCCGCCCGCCCCACTTGACGGCCTGCCCGCTCATACATAGTGGCAAGATCCGTATAAAGATAGCCGGGATACCCCCGCCGGCCGGGGACCTCCTTCTTGGCCGCGGAGATCTCCCGAAGTGCCTCCGCGTAATTGGTGATATCCGTGAGAATCACCAACACATGCATGTTTTCATGAAATGCCAAATACTCTGCGGCGGTCAGCGCCATACGGGGGGTAGCAATTCGTTCCACTGCCGGATCGTTGGCTAAGTTCGTAAATAGAACCGTTCGTTCGATGGCGCCTGTCCGTTGAAACTCCTCGACAAAATAGTTCGCTTCCTCAAAAGTAATTCCAATGGCCGCAAAGACCACTGCAAAATTTGAGTCTCCGTCCAACACCTTTGCTTGCCGGGCGATCTGTGCCGCCAGTGCCGCATGGGGCAGCCCGGAACCCGAAAAAATGGGAAGCTTCTGCCCCCGCACCAAGGTATTCAACCCATCAATGGAGGAAATCCCCGTCTGAATAAACTCATTGGGATAGGCCCGGGCCGCAGGATTCATCGCCAAACCGTTGATGTCCCGATATTCCTCCGCCAAAATTTCCGGTCCCCCGTCGATAGGCTGCCCCATCCCATTGAACACGCGCCCCAGCATATCCCGGGACACCGCCAGCTGGAGGGGATGCCCCAGGAAACGAACCTTGGCATGGGCCAAATTGATCCCCGCATTGGCCTCGAAAAGCTGAACCACCGCACTGTCTCCATTGACCTCCAGCACCTTTCCACGGCGAACCGATCCGTCCGACAGTTCGATCTCCACCAGTTCATCGAAGGTCGCGCGCTCCACCTGCCGGACCACCATCAATGGCCCCGCAATTTCCGCAATGGTTCGGTATTCCTTGATCATATATCCGCCCCTCCTTTCTCTGTCAGCTGGGCAATCTGCTGGGCCATATCCCGGGCAATGGTTTCATAGGCCTGGATATATCGCTCCTCCGGTACACTTTTGGCTCTGCCAATGGCCGCACGGGCCGGAAGAGAGAAAAGCGCATCAGGGTCTGCCCCCTTCTCCAGGGCTCCCCGGCAGAGCCGGTCATAGTCCAAAATCATCGCCAGCAGCCTGGACTGCCGGTCATAGTTGGAGAAGGAATCTACCTCAACAAATGCATTTTGCTGGAGAAAGTCCTCTCGAATCATTTTGGCGGTCTCCAAGGTCAGCTGATCCCCAGGCGCCAGGCCATCCTTGCCTACCAGCTGGACAATTTCATTCAGACTGGCCTCCTGCTGCAGCAGACGCATCGCCTGGGTACGATTTTGCACAAAGGCTTTTCCCAAATGCTCCTCAAACCAAGGTCTGAGAGAATCCAAATATAAAGAATAGGAATTGAGCCAGTTCACCGCTGGAAAATGCCTGGCGTAGGCCAGTGAAGCATCCAGAGCCCAAAACACCTTAACAATCCGCATCGTCCCCTGAGAAACAGGTTCGGACAAATCCCCGCCTGGGGGAGACACCGCTCCCACCGCAGTCAGAGAACCCCGGCGTCCATCAGACCCCATGCACTGCACTACACCGGCCCGTTCATAAAACTGGGACAAACGGGAGACCAGATAGGCCGGGTATCCCTCCTCCCCGGGCATCTCCTCCAAGCGGCCAGACATTTCCCGGAGGGCCTCGGCCCAGCGGGAGGTCGAGTCCGCGATGACCGCCACATCATAGCCCATATCCCGGAAATACTCCGCAATGGTAATCCCGGTATATACAGAGGCCTCCCGGGCCGCTACAGGCATATCCGACGTATTGGCAATGAGAACCGTCCGCTTCATAAGGGATTCCCCCGTCCGGGGATCTACCAGTTCCGGGAACTCCCGGAGCACATCGGTCATCTCATTGCCGCGCTCTCCGCAGCCAATATAGACCACCACATCCACATCAGACCATTTGGCCAGAGCGTGCTGCACCACCGTCTTTCCCGATCCAAAGGGCCCTGGAACCGCAGCGGTTCCTCCCTTGGCCACTGGAAACATGGTGTCAATTACCCGCTGCCCCGACTGAAGCGGGGTCACCGGCGCAAATTTTGTCTGATAAGGGCGGCCTTTCCGCACAGGCCACTTCTGCAGCATGGTCAGGGGCTCCTGAATTCCCTGCTCATTCTCCAAAACAGCCACGGTTTCTGTCACCGTATAGGTTCCGCTTTGAATGCTGCGAAGGGTCCCCGTCATCCCCAAGGGAACCATAATTTTATGTTGGACCGAAGGGGTCTCCTGAACCGTCCCGATGACATCCCCGCCCACTACTTTGGTGCCTGGAGAAACCGACGCCACAAACTCCCAAGTTCTCTCCCGATCCAGGGCCGGAACCTCTACCCCTCTGGGGAGATGATTGGAGCCTGTGAGGCTGGCAATCAGCTCCAGAGGACGCTGAATTCCGTCATAGATCATACCGATCAGTCCCGGCCCCAGTTCTACGGACAACGGCGCCCCCGTGGTTTCCACCACTGCCCCGGGACCCAGGCCAGAGGTCTCCTCATACACTTGGATCGAAGCGGCGTCCCCTGTCATGGTCAGCACCTCTCCAATGAGCCGCTGTTCCCCTACCCGGACCACATCCGCCATGTTCGCCTCTGCAAGTCCCGTAGCCACCACCAGGGGCCCGGAAACCTTCACAACCTTACCATTGCTCATTGCTCTTTTTCCCTTCTTTCCGTCCATGGACCTTGCCAGCGGCCATCGCTGTACCTCGTCTTTCTTGGCGCAAAAACCTTATGCCAGAATGTCCGCACCCACGGCCCGTTCTACCGTTTCTGTTATCTTTTCCATCCCGATTCCCAGCGACCCTTCTTTTCCGGGAATTAGAATTACTGCGGGTGCCAGCTCTTTTTCGTACTGTGCCAGCAAATCTTTCAACTGCGTGCCCAGCTGTTCTGTCAGGTAAATGATCGCATACGCCTCCTTGGCTGTGGCGTGGATCACCCTTCTGGCCTCTTCCGCTGTTTCAACGGGGAAGACAGACAGCCCAAGGGCCTGAAAGCCCAGCACGCTGTCCCGGTCCCCCACCACCGCGATCTTATACATACGCCTCACGCAGCCTTTCCCGAATAATATCCGGCGCCAAATCCGCCAAACGTCCTGTCAGAATGATGCGGATTGCCAGGATTTCAGCCTCCTTTGCCGCCAAATAGGCAATCACTGGCGCCTCTCCAAACGCAACAAACTGTGCCCACCGGACCTCATCCAAAACCGCGTCATCACAGTCCTTTTCGAATTGTGTCAAGGAACCGCCACGGGCCGCCATAGCTCCTGATTCCGCAGCCCGTGCCAGGGGGGAGGAAGCATACAATTCCTCCAGCATACTTCCGCCATTGATCCCTGTCAAAAGCCGCTCCACCTCCATGTTCCCTCCCGGGAAAAGGATTCCCTCCAGGAATTCCGTCCCCTGCCCCATACGGAGAACACGGACTGCCGTCCGGAGATTGGCCGCATCTATCATGCGCTGAACATATCCCTGCAAAAACAGAGATCCCGTCTCCTCCGCCAGGACAAGCAGCTCCTGGAAATAGCGCCGATCCAGAACCATATCCCCCAACTGCGGGTCTCGTGTGGCTGAGAGCACTTGGCGGGCCTCGTCTATGGCCTCTCCCAGCTGCGGCGGCAGATTCTGAACCTCTCCCGACCGCAGCGCAGCGACCAGCTGCTTCGACGGAATACGGCCGGCATCCACCAGCAGCCGGTCCTCCTGAATCCCCATTGCTTCGCTCTTTAAGAGCACTTTTACATTGTGATAGTCGTGGGGCAACTGGAATACGGCCAAAATCGCCGGGTCAGGAACCAATTCCGCCAAATCCTGGAACAAACGTTCCCGTTCTCTGTTCAGCATCTCCCCCACCGTTATTGCGCTGACCGTTTCCAGTTCTGGATAACCGCAGTCGGTCAGGATGCGGGCTGCCTCCTCCGGGCTTCCGGCTTCCAGCATTTGCTCCATCTGTCCCCGGTTCAGAAGGCAGCCCTCCAGAGCACGGACGCGGGTAGTTAAAAACAAATAGTCCGTATCATGTATTTTTCTTGTCACAAGGCGCCCTCCTTCATCCGTCGTTCACACCTGCTCTCCTCGGGGAAAGAGAATCTCTGCCACTTGGGCACTGAGCGATTCCCTCCGTCGCTGCAGAAGCATGGAAAAGGTACAATTGATATCGACCCGGCCCCGCCGCAGGAGCAGACCGCCTGCGATTCCTTCCTCCGCCGGCCCCAAGGTCAGGTGTCCCTCCCCAATCAGCTGGTTGGCCTGGTCCACCACGTCCTGTCCGTAAGCCCGCCGGGATGCTGGGGGCAGAATCACTTCCTCCTCCCCTGTTTCCGCATAGACTGCCGCCAACCGGGCCAGCAGAGGTACCATTTTCTCCCGTGGCAGGGCACACAGACGGGCCAAAGCTTTCTCAAACGCCGCTTCTATTACATCCTGCTTGGCTGCCAGAACTCGTTTCCGCGCCTCCAGCCGTGCCATGCTGTGCAGTTGGGCACGGTGCGCGTCCACCTCTCTCTGCCCATGCGCCAAAATACGTTCCACCGCCTCCCGCGCCTGGGTCTCATACTCCGCCAGAATTTGGTCCGCCCGTTCCTGCGCCTGAGACAGCTGGGCCTCAATCTCTGCCTGGGCATCCTGGGCAATGCGGTCTGTAACTTTTTCAATCCCGTGCATCCCCATGCTCTCCTTTCTGCCAGAATGGATAATTATAAGCTATTGAGCATCAGGAAGGATGCCAGCAGGCACAAAATGGCATAGAACTCCACCATGATGGCCATGATAATCGCCTTGGACAGCTCCTCTGACCGCTTGGACACCAGGGCCACGCCGGCCGCTGCACACTTTCCCTGTGCAATGGCGGACAGCAAGCCACCGATGGCCATGGGCAGACAGGCCGCCAAAAACATCAGTCCTTCACTTCCAGTCAATACCCGCAGCTCCCCGGAAAAAAAGCCCAGCTTCATTAAGGCAAAAAACCAGGCCACCAGTCCATACAGACCCTGGGTTCCAGGGATGATCTGCAAAATCAGAATCTGAGAGAACTTTCCCGGGTCGTTGGCCAGCACACCGGCCCCCACTTCTCCTACACTGCCCACCCCGCGGGCAGACCCCGAGCAGGCCAAGCCCACTGCCAGGGCCGCGCCGACAAACGCCAATGCAATTCCAATTGTCTCCATGAATGATTCCTCCTGTTCCTGTCAGAAGAGGCACAGACTCTCTCCTCAAAATTGAAAGTGGTTGAGCATTAAAAACGATGCCAGCAGGGCCAGAATCGCGTAAAACTCCATCATAATGGCCAGAATAACCGACCGGCTCAGATCATTGGGCTTCTTGGCAATGAGAGAGAGTCCCCCAGCACAAATCCTGCCCTGAACAATGCCGAAAATTAGGCCGCCAAGGGCCACCGGCAAGCAGGCACCGAAAAACTCCAGTCCCTGAAACGGCGTCAGATGCGCCAGTTCTCCCGAAAAAAATCCCAGCTTGGTCAATGCGAAAAACCAGATGACCAGGCCATAAAGTCCCTGGGTGCCCGGCAGAATCTGCATGACCAGCACCCGAGAAAACTTCCCTGGGTCCACAGACAATAGACCAGCCCCTGCCCGGCCCACAGTTCCCACTCCAGTGGCAGAACCAGCGCAGGGCAGCCCCACTGCCAAGGCCGCGCCCAGCAGAGCAAGCGCAGTCCCTTCCAAGGGCACAGTCTGGAAGAACCCGTGGATACTCATTCCACCACCTCCCCGCTGTCTGTGGTCACGTCCACATATTTGGTCTGATATTTCAGGGGATTAAAGGGAACACCGCCCTCCTTATAAAACTTACTGAAAAACTCCAGATACTGCAGGCGGGCCGCATGAACATAGGTCCCAATG
>QWCV01001840.1_pt1 | contig 23377 bp, 12 predicted proteins | sample 1972621 | NCBI WGS metagenome assembly QWCV01 (sample SAMN09866699, study PRJNA288562) | Human gut metagenome isolate pre2_stool, whole genome shotgun sequencing... | isolation source: gut | host: Homo sapiens | place: USA: California | reverse complement strand
TGCTTTTCTTCCCATGATATTGCCCTCCATAGTTAATGTATAGAGATTATATCATAGGTTGATTATATAGTCGAGTTAATTAAAAACATTTATACTAGTTTTGCTGGCGGTGGTTTTACTGCTTGTTGTATTTAGAAAGAAACGCTGGTTCTATTTAGTGGATGCACTTTTTTTGATTTTAGGGATTATTGTTTCGGCTGTGACAGTGCGTGTTACAGCGGAAAGGCTGAATTTAGAGGAGTATCTGGAGAATCAAGAGACGGTTTCAGATTTTGTTGATACATATTATGTAGACCCAGCAGAGGCATCTATTACATTTCCGGAAGAAAAGAGAAATCTGATCTATATTTTTCTGGAATCTATGGAAACGACTTATGCAAACGAAAGCAGCGGAGGCGGATTTTCGGAAAATGTGATTCCAGAGCTAACAGAGATTGCACAGGAAAATGAAGATTTTTCCGGAGAGAGTGAAGAAATTAATGGAGCACACACCATGACAGGGGCAGGGTGGACGATGGGGGCTATGTTTGCGTAAACATCCGGGCTGCCATTAAATATTTCTATCAATGGAAATGATATGGATACGCAGGAACATTTCTTCCCGGGAATCGTGACACTGGGGGATATATTAGAGAGCAAAGGGTATTCCCAGACACTTTTGATCGGTTCAGATGCCACTTTTGGAGGAAGAAGATTATATTTTACAGAGCATGGAAATTATGATATTATTGATCACCCTTATGCAACACAGAATGGCATGCTGCCGGAGGATTATTCCGTATGGTGGGGATATGAGGATTACTATTTGTTTGATTTCGCAAAAGAAAAACTGCAAGAACTTTCATCCCAGGATAATCCCTTTAATCTGACTATGCTGACGGTGGATACATATTTCGAGGACGGTTATGTCTGTGAAAAGTGTGAGGATATTTATGGAGATGATCAATATGCTAATGTAATGGCCTGTTCCAGTAAGCAGCTGGCAGGATTTATTGAATGGATTCAGGAACAGGATTTCTACCAGAATACAACGATTGTGCTGGCAGGAGACCATCTGACGATGGATAGTGATTTTTGTGAAGATGTATCGCCAGATTATGATCGAAGAACCTATGTCGCTTATATCAATCCGGCAGCGGGAAAGGAAGCAGCGATAAAGCGCACTTATTCGACCATGGGTCATTTTCCTACAACGTTGGCTGCTATGGGAGCAGAGATAGAGGGAGACTGCCTGGGACTGGGAACGAATCTTTTTTCGTCAGAGCAGACTCTTGTAGAATATTTTGGAATCGAAGAAATGAACCGGGAACTGCAGAGAAAGTCGGAGTTGATGGAAGAACTGGCAAGCATAGACAGAGACAGTGAAGCATTAAAGATGCGGGAAGGAAATATTCCTAAAGCAGCTGTTGAAGTCGGAGATTATCAGAGTGATACAGGAATGCTTCCGGTAAAAGTTTCGGATATCGAGAATGTGGAAAATGGGATCCAGTCTGTTCTGATCGCAGTGTGGACGACGGAGGATCAGAGTGATCTGCAGTGGATACAGATGGAAGCGGACGAAGAAGGGAATTATCAGATGAATATAGACGTGGGAGGATTTGAAGATAAAGGAAGAGAATATCAGGTACATGCATATGTAGTGGATGGAAATGGAAAACAGAGTATAATAGGTAGCACGAGCTGGAAGATGGATGAAATGTAATGTGTGCCGTAGATTAATGGCTTTTTAGGCAAGCTATCATCCAACAGTCGTTCTATTGTTTCTTTATTATATGTATGCTACAATTAATAAAGAGTATCTGGGATATTCCATAGTGAGGGAGGGATAGCATGAAGAGGAATATGAGGATATGGAGTATGCTTTTGACGCTTGTTATGGTTTTAAGCGTATCAGTACCTGCAAATGCACAAGAAAATATACCGGCTAATTCACAGACAAATGTAGAAGACAGTGTGGAGGGGAATCAAGGCGATACCGGAGAAGTTTCAGATTCGGCAGATCAGTCAGGTAATGTTCCCTCGGAAGGTGTTAGCGAAGAAACACCGGGTAATGACGTGCAGCAAAGCGAAACAGATGAAGAGACAGAGCAGGATCCTGAAAGCGAGGAAGAAAATACGGACGCAGAAGAACCAGAGGAGACTGAAGAACCAGATGTGGAAGAAGTAAATCTTCCTCGAATTTCTTATCAAAGCCATGTGCAGACTTATGGCTGGCAGAATTGGGTAAGCGATGGCGAGCAGGCCGGAACTACAAATCAGGCTAAACGTATGGAGGCTATTGCAATAAAAATCGAAGATGTGACAGAGCCAAAAGAGCCAGAAATCCCGGCAAATGGGGAGCAGCAGGAAGTAGAAGAGGATGTCTCTGCAGAAGCAAGTGGATCAAATATAGTGGATAATAATGAAAAAGTGACAGAAGCACCTCCTACAGAAGAGGAACCTGCATTAGAACCAGATGGGATTCGTTACCAAGTACATGGTCAGAGTTATGGCTGGCAGGGGTGGAAGTCAGACGGAGAAGTGGCTGGTACCACCGGGCAGAAAAAACGAATTGAGGCTATACAGATTGAACTTACTGGAAAGTATGCGGTAGAGTATGATGTCTACTACCGAGTACATTCGCAGACTTACGGATGGCTTGGATGGGCGAAAAACGGAGAAAAAGCAGGTACTTCTGCCTATGCAAAGCGTATGGAAGCCATTGAAATCCAGCTTGTGAAAAAAGGTGCGGCTGCGCCTGGAACAACAGAGAACTGTTATTATGCTCCACAGCTTAAATATCAAAGTCACGTGCAGACTTACGGATGGCAGGCTGAGAAATTTGACGGTCAGCTTAGTGGAACAGAAGGTTTGTATAAACGCTTAGAAGGAATAAAAATCAGTCTTCATGATCCAGAATACAGTGGCGGGATCCAATATCGTTCCCATGTACAAACCTACGGCTGGGAAACGAACTGGAAAAGCGACGGAGAATTGAGCGGCACCACCGGACAGAAGAAACGTCTGGAAGCTATCCGGATTCAGTTGACCGGAGAAATGGCGGAACATTACGATGTGTATTACAGGGTACATTGTCAGACCGCCGGATGGATGCCATGGACATGTAATGGTGATATTGCAGGTACGGAAGGTTTTGCAAAACGTCTGGAGGCCATAGAAATCAAGCTGGAGCCGAAGGATCCGGCTAACCCGGCGGTTCCCGGACAGGCATACCTAAGAGAATTCAATGATTCAGAGATTAGTTTTTTCGGACACGTACGCGAAAATGAAGAGGATGTAACAGCAGGCAACAATGGCGTGTTAGGAACCACCGGACAGAGCAAACATCTGGAAGGATTCGGGATTAATCTGGATCAGAGCAGCGGGGAAGTCCCAAGTGGGGCAATTCAGTACCGTGCGCACTGTCAGAGTTATGGCTGGATGGACTGGGTAAATCAAGGAGGGTATGCCGGTACCAGAGATGAAGGTAAACGAATGGAAGCCATCCAGATCCGGCTGACCGGAGACCTTTCAAAATATTATGATGTGTACTATCGCACTCATGTACAGACCTATGGTTGGCTCGGCTGGACTAAGAACGGTGGAACAGCAGGAACTACCGGGATATCCTATCGTATAGAAGCAATTCAGATTTACCTGCTCCCAAAGAATGAGAAGGGACCAGCCACCAGTGCGGCCAGCTATAAGACAGTCGTCAATCTCCCGTCACAGAGTGGATCGGCACTGTCAACATTTGGTTCCTATACTATGTCGGCAGGAGTAAGGAATCGGTTAAATAGTGCCATTTCTAATTTTACAAGGATTGGGCGCCGTGTCGGATTTTATGTGGTGGATTTATCAAACGGAAAAGGAATTTATTACAATTCCAATAACTCTTTTTATAGCGCCAGCACGATCAAAGGCCCGTATGTAGTAAGTCTGAATGAAAATGTACCTGGATCGGCAACAGTGTCCGGTGGTCTGATGCGAAGCGCAATCAAGGTTTCGGATAACAATGCCTACCTTTCGTTGCGTAGAACCTATGGAAGCGGCCCCTTTACTTCCTGGGTGAAGACGGCAGGCTGTTCTGGAGTGAATACATCAAGAAATTATACAGATCTGACGCCGAGACAGCTGGCGCAGATGTGGGCAAAAAGTTACGAGTATTTCTATAGTGGAAAACCAAACTCCACATTTTGTAGAGATTTGTTTACAGGTACATTAAATTCACCAATCAGCAACACCCTTAAGAGTAAATGTACTGTTTATTCTAAAGCGGGCTGGATTGGCGAGGGCGGATATTACAATGTTCAAAATGATGGAGGTATCGTAATGCGAAATGGCCATCCCTATGTAGTGGTAATCCTGTCTACCGCCTATGGAAGACTAGACTATATGAATACATTGGTTTCCGCTATTGACGCAGCACACGAAGAGATGATCCGATAAATAAAATGAAAAAACCGTTGGAAAAACAAGGTATGCACCAGGTTTTTCCAGCGGTTTTATTTATATATTAAGGCGGTAAGGGGTAGAAGAAAGCAGGGGATTGTGATAAGATAGTAAACGGGAATTTGTTTTTCTATAATTATAATACAAAGGAAAAGATATGAAAAAGAATATAAGAAAATTGGTCACAGCTGGAATAATAGCGGCTCTTTTATCGGGGCAGACTGCATTTGCTGCGGAAGTTACAGGTGATACGGAGGCATCGGCGCAAGTAGGTCAGGTTAATGAAGAAACGCTGCCAGGGGATGAAGCCACGGAGGAAGAGGTAGCAGAAGTACCGGATAATTCCCCTGGAAATGTTACGCAGGAAGAAACAGCTCCGGAAATGGCAGAAGAGAACATGGAAGACCAGACGCAGTCAGACCCTTCGAAAGAGGTACAGACAGAATCTGTTTTGCCGGAAGTAAAAGAACAGGAAAGTGAGCATGTCTACAAACTTCAGTATCGTGTACATGTGCAGACCTATGGCTGGCAGGCTTGGAAGGACAGCGGAAGTACTGCTGGGACAACAGGAGAAGCAAAACGGCTGGAAGCGATTGAAATGCGGGTTGTGGATGAGGATGGAAATCCCAGTTCTGATTTACATGTAGAATACAGGTCTCATGTGCAGACTTACGGCTGGCAGGATTGGGTAGGGGATGGACAGGTATCTGGAACCACAGGAGAGGCCAAACGGTTGGAAGCGATTCAGATCCGGCTTGTGGGAGATGAAAGTACAAATTATGTCCTGGATTACAAAACACATGTCCAGACATTAGGATGGCTTGGATTTGCACAGAACGAAGAACTGGCAGGCACACAAGGATATGCAAAACGTATGGAAGCTGTCCAGATCTTTATGAATCCGTCAGCAGAGGGACATCAGGCAGAGGATGGACGAAGTTTCCTTCGAGAATATACGACAGATGAATTGTCTTTTTCCGGACATGTTCAGACCTACGGAGATGTTGCCGGAGTGACAAATGGAAATATTCTGGGAACTACCGGAGAAGCGAAACGAATTGAAGGTATTACTGTTCATCTGGATATTACATCAGCAGAAGTGGCACAGGGGAATATTCAGTATGCAGCACATGTGCAGACCTATGGATGGTCAGAGTTCATGAACAATGAGAACTTTAACGGAACTACTGGTCAGGCAAAACGCCTGGAAGCAGTGAAAATTCAGCTGTCCGGTGAAATTGCCGAGTATTATGATATTTACTATCGTGTACATGTTCAAAGCTATGGATGGCTTGCGTGGACATTGAACGGACAGCCAGCTGGAACAGAAGGTTACGGCAAACGCATGGAAGCGATTCAGATTAAGTTGGTGTTAAAAGGAAACGCTGCGCCAAGTATGGCAGGCGAGTCTTTCTATAATCGAAATAATTTGACGGGTGTAGTGGAGCAGATAAAACAATATGAAGATTGCCCATATCTCTTTGGCGGGGCAACGCCGATGGGATGGGATTGTTCCGGATGTACACAGTGGATTTATGAGAATATTTTTAACATATCTGTCCCAAGGTCATCATATCTGCAGGCTCGTGTGGGTACATCTGTGAGTCTTCAGGATCGTAGTAAATGGATGATAGGCGATCTTCTTTGTTATGGAAGTGTGGGAAGCATTACCCATGTAGGGATTTATTTGGGAAATAGTGAGATGATCCATGCGGTGAACAGTAGATATGGGACAAAGATTCATGACGTAGACTGGTACGAAGACTGGGATTCGGGGAACCATTTGATGGATGTGAGAAGACTGTTTTAAGATTTTGAGTATAAAGAATAGCGAGGAGAGCAAGGATGAAAAAAAGAGTACAGAGAATTTTGACATTGTTTCTGGCCAGTGCATTACTTTTTGCCAGCGTACCGGCAGATGCGCTGTATGCTTCAGAAGATACTGCTGTGGTGGAAGACACAGAAGAGCAGACGGAAGAGGACGTAAATAGTGAGCCTGATCAAGCGGCAGAGACTGAGGAAAACGGTACAAAAGAAAATGCGACAACAAATTCAGAAGACAATGCGAGTACAGAAGCCGGACAGCAGGATGAATCAACGGAGCGGTCTTCGGAAGAGGAGCAGACAGATGATGTATTAACACCAAGTGAAGCTGAGAAGAATGATACAGCAAACAGCTGGAGATTTAAAAATGGTGAGAGAATTCTGTCAAATGGAGGCGTTTCTGCATATTCTGCCCGATCTATCGGAGCGTGGTCTGAATATAACGGCAGATTTTATAATGACAGAGGCGAAGTAATAGATGGAGCGGCGGCCAAGGGAATCGATGTCAGTCAGTGGAATGGAAATATCGACTGGGCAAAGGTTAAGAATACAGATGTGGATTATGCAATGATCCGTTGTGGATATGGTATGAATCAGACTGATCAGGATGATACCATGTGGAAGAAAAATGCGGATGCATGTACTGCGAATGGAATTCCTTTTGGAACCTATTTATATTCTTATGCGGACACTGTGGCAAGAGCAAAAAGTGAAGCAGAGCATGTACTGCGATTGGTAAAAGGCTATAATCTCAGCTATCCAATTTTTTATGATCTGGAAGAGACTGCTGTAAGAAATTCTGTCAGCAAAGCACAGATTGCGCAGATAGCGAAGACTTTTTGTGATACGATCCGTGCGGCAGGCTATAAAGTGGGGGTATATGCAAATCTTGACTGGTTCAATAATTATCTGACAGATCCTGTTTTTAATAACTATGACAGATGGGTAGCACAGTGGAATCATAGCTGTACCTATGCTGGAGATTATGTTATGTGGCAGTGCACAGATGAAGGTCGTGTCAATGGAATCAGCGGCCCGGTGGATCTTGACTTTTCTATGGTAAAGACTTACGATCAACAGCCGATAGCAGTAGAAGATACAAATATTATTTCTTATACGACACATCAGCAGACTTATGGCTGGGATACACCAAAACAAAATGGGTATCAGAGTGGATATACAGGATATTCCAAACGTCTGGAAGCGATTAAGATCAACGTGGGAGAAGGCTATGGCGATCTTGGTGTAGAGTATCAGGTACATGCCCAAAGCTATGGCTGGATGGATCCGGTGTCGAATGGAGAGATGGCGGGAACGGAAGGAGAGGCAAAGAGAATCGAAGCACTTCGTATAAGACTGACCGGGACCGAAGCAGAGAAATACGATATCTATTACCGGGTACATGCCCAAAGTTATGGCTGGCTTGGCTGGGCAAAAAATGGAGAACCGGCTGGAACACAGGGATATAGTAAACGAGTAGAGGCGATTCAAATCGCAGTATTGCCGAAAGGCTCTGAGGCACCGGGAGAAGCAGAAAATGCGTATATAAAAATGCCTTTAACAGTACAGTATTCGACGTATGTAGCCGGAAAGGGGTGGCAGTCTATATCCGCAGATGGAGCACAAAATGGGACTACCGGACAGGCGCTTGCGGTAGAGGCTTTCCGGGCGCAGGTAGCAAATCTAGATTATGACTGTGATGGAGATATTCAATATGAAGCATATATGCAGTCCTATGGCTGGCAGGATGCTGTGAAAACAAATTATGCGGAAGCTGGAATTGCCGGTGGAGGAAAGCGTCTTGAAGCTGTCAGAATGAAATTGACAGGAACACTCGGTGAAAGATATGATATTTATTATCGTGTATATGTGCAGACATATGGTTGGCTTGACTGGGCAAAAGATTGGCAGTCGGCAGGAACTTTTGATTATGCAAAACGTATAGAAGCTGTTCAGCTGAAACTGGTTGAAAAAGATGAGGCAGGAAATTCACAGGCACCGGGAGAAACTGCACAGCCAAGTAAGCAGGCATTGATTAAATATGGTTCACATGTACAAACATACGGGTGGAGACTTTGGAATTATGATGGAGAGACTAATGGAACTACAGGCGAGGCAAAACGGCTGGAAGCACTGCAGATCCAATTTGCGGATGGACAAAATGCTGATCAGATCCAATACCGTACACACGTACAGACCTATGGTTGGAACCAAGGCTGGGTTACAGGAGGACAAATCAGCGGAACTACAGGTGAGGCAAAACGGCTGGAAGCGTTGCAGATCCAATTGACCGGGGTTATGAAAGAAAAGTATGATATTTATTATCGCCTGCATGTGCAAACCTATGGCTGGCTGGATTGGGCAAAAAATGGAGAACCAGCGGGGACAGAAGGATTGGCTAAACGTGCCGAAGCAATCGAGATTCAACTGGTTGAAAAAGGAGGAGAGGCTCCAGGTAGTACAGACAGGCCATTTGTAGAAGCAGAAGAATAAACAGAGGGTAAAAGTAAACTGTTTTTATAAATCTGTAAGGAAAGAGCGGTGAAAAAGTATGAGGAGATTGAAAGTATTTGTTGCGATTGTGTTGAGCATGAGTCTTGCTTTGGGAAATGCTGCAGTCAGTATGGCACAGGAAAGTACAGAGCCTATTGAGCGACAGCAGGAAACAGCAGGAGAAGATACAGCAGATAATGGAATAGATGGCGATTCGCAGACGCCGGTGAAAGAGGATCAGAAACCGGCAGGGAATGGAGGAAGCGACAATAATACACAAGATAGTGGACAGAAATCTGATGTGGATGAAACACAGTCTGACAGTGTCGAGTCAGGAAATGTAAGTGAAGGTGAGAATGTAGATACGGAAAATAATAGTGATCAAACAACAGATCAGCAGCCTGCAGAAGAGCAGATGCCAGTTTTGTCTTATCGTATCCACATGCAGACCAAAGGCTGGAATAATTGGACAGAATATGAGTATTCCGAACAGATCGGAAGCACCGGTCAAGGTAAACGGCTGGAAGCGATCGCACTGAAAATGGAGGATGCCATTGAAGAGCAGGAGGAGCCAGTAACAGAGGAACCGGCAGAAGGACAGGAGGAATCAGGCGATAATACTACCGTATCCGGAACAGAAACAGTAGAGACTCCGGCGACAGATGGGAATACAGAGAGTACAGATACGTCAGAAGGCGACCAGACTGTAGATGAAAATATGCCGGTACAGGAAGAAGAGCAAGGTGGTATTGAATATCGTGTTCATGGACAGACCTATGGCTGGCAGGGTTGGAAATCTGACGGTGAGATTGCAGGAAGTACCGGTCAGGCGAAGCGTATCGAAGCAATCCAGATTCGTCTGACGGGAAAGTATAAGGAAAAATATGACATTTACTACCGGGTTCATTCTCAGACCTATGGCTGGTTGGATTGGGCGAAAAACGGACAGAAAGCCGGAAGCCTTGCATATGCAAAACGACTGGAGGCGTTAGAGATCCGTCTGGTAGAAAAAGATGGGGCGGCTCCCGGGGAGACGGCTAATCATTATCTATATCCAAAGATATCCTATCAGGCACATTCCCAGAGTTATGGCTGGAGAACAGAAACTTTTGATAATGCCGTAGCCGGGGTGACGGGCCAGGCAAAACGTTTGGAAGCTTTAAAGATAAAACTTCCAGATACCGGAGACACACAGGGTGATGGAACCAGCAAGATCAGATATCGGGTTTACCTCCAGGGGACTGGCTGGCAGGACTGGAAAGAAAACGGAGCAATTGCTGGTACTACTGGACAAAAAAAACGGATTGAAGCGATAGAAATGCATCTGGAAGGCCCAATTGCAGAGGAATATGACGTATATTATTCGGTTCATATGGCAAAGATCGGGTGGTCTGCATATGTAAAGGGAAATCCGGATCCGGAGGCTATAGATGATATTGTCGGAACAAAAGATTTGAGTAAGCGTATAGAAGCGGTTAAGATTCAAATGGTAAAGAAAGGCGATCCGGCTCCAAGCACTTCGGGAACAAAATATATAGAAGGATATCAGACTTCAGATCTTACTTATGCAGGGACAATCCAGGGACAGGGAATGAGCAATGCGATCGTTCAGGGGAATACTTTGGGTACTACTGGACAAAAGAAACGCCTGGAAAATATTGTAATAAACCTGAACAGAACGAATGAACTGACTCCGACGGGAGGAATCCAATATTCTGTACATCTGCAGACCAGCGGATGGGGTGGTTGGGTTGACCAGGGAACCGTGGCAGGCTGTACGGATGGCACAAAACGTATGGAAGCCATTAAGATTAAACTGACGGGTGATCTGGCTAATTATTATGATATCTGGTACCGAACGCATGTGGAAAAATACGGCTGGCTTGGCTGGGCAAAGAACGGGCAGGCAGCAGGAACTACAAAATGTGCCTATAGAATTGAAGGAATACAGATTCGGTTGGTTTCTAAGGATGCTACAGCACCTGGTAAGAACAGTGGATATTACACAGAACAAAAATACAATATAGGTCCAGATGCAGGAATGTATGCGCAGGTGAATTTATACTCTAGTTCTACGCCGTATATCATTGCGGTGAACCGGGGAACCCGTAAAGTAGGAATTTACCAGGGATGGAGAGGTAACTGGAGAAATATTCAATATTGGAGTTGTACCGTAGGAGCTCCAAGTACACCGACGGTAGGTGGTGTATTTAGAGTTGGAAACAGAGGACACTATTTTGATTCGGGAGCATCAAGATGCTTCTGGTGGACACAGTTTTATGGAAATTATTTATTCCATTCCACTTTGTATAACCGTAATGGGGTGCCTACGGACAGCAGATTAGGAATGGCATTGTCTCATGGATGTGTACGGTTGAATATTAATAATGCGCTTTGGATTTATAATAATATTCCAAGAGGTACAACCGTTATAGTGTATAACTAAAATATAGCTATCAGAAGAGAATGGGCGTAGCTAAGATACGTCCATTCTTTTGTATAATATATGCAGAGGTTTGGAATGAAGCAATGTAAAAATTTTTTAATATTTATAATTGTATTAATGATTATTGTCTGTAGTAACACAGCAGTCAGCTTTGCGGAAGAAATAGGTCAAGAGAAAGCAGAGCAGGATACAAATGCCCGGATAGAGATTGAAAATCTGCAGGAATTAGAAAAAACGGTTTACGAATATCCGATAGGAACTACGGAAGAAGAGATAAAAGTAACGCTTCCGGAAAAAGTGATTGGATATGATGCCGATGGAGGAGAATATGAAATAATAGTTTCCTGGGAAATAGAAGGTGAATATTCTCCAGATGTTGCCGGAAACTTTGTATACCGGGCTATAACTGTGGATGAAAGGTATAGTTTTTTATGTGACCTGCCGGAACTGACGATTTCTATTATAGAACAAAAAGAAACACAGCAGAGTATTCTTGATGATGCAGAACAAATTCAGTTGAGAATAGGAGAAGAAGATGCTCCTTCTAATCTTAAAATTAATTTGCTTTCCCAGCCATGGGGAATAACAAAAGAGAAAATGTCTTTCTCATGGGAAAACAGCTTAGAAGGGAATATGACGAAACAATCTGCATACAGGATCGTAATTTCTTCAAGAATGAATCAGAATGAAACAGGGGAATATGTTTATGACAGTGGATGGCAAGAGGATGATAATAATACATCTGTGCTGCTGGATCTCTCAGATTCGCTTCAAGATAATGAGTTGTATTATTGGCAGGTTCAGATCCGTAATACAGAAGGGAAAGAGAGTTCATTGTCACTCCCACAGGCATTTTCCACCGCAGTAGGTGATGCATGGTCCAGTAAGCAAGGAATCTGGGGAAGCAGCGAAGAAAAGGTAGTCTTTCTCCGGAGAGAGATAGACATTCCAGAAGGTGTGGAGAAGGCAGTATTGAGTGTTACAGCACTGGATGGGACGAAATCCAGACAGTATGTCTACAATATGTTTGCTAATGGAGAAGAGATAGGCCTTGGGCCAGTCAGACCGGATGGAAATAAGCTGGACTATGATACATATGATATTACAAAACAGCTTCAGCCTGGAAAAAATGTGCTGGGGGCAATTGCATACGCAGAAAATAATCAGGCTTTTTTGTGTCAGCTTACAGTATATCTTTCTGATGGATCAAAACAGATCATTACCAATAGTGGACAAGACAGAGGAAATTGGAGAGTACTGGATGGGGATCCTGTTTTTGTGGGAACTTCAAATTCTTCAATAGGAACTACTCTTAATTATAAGGCAATACAGGACAATCTGGATATGACTAAATATCCGGAGGGGTGGCTGGATGCCGGATTTTCGCAGCTTGGGTGGAATTCTCCTGCTGTAAATAACAGATTTGCCAGTTATACATTACGCCCCTCCCAGAATGATTATTATAAACATTATGAAGTGAATCCGCAGTTTGTAGAGCGTCGGGCAGACGGATCTTATCTGGTTGACTTTGGGAAAGAAATTATTGGGACGATAAGGCTGAGTGTGAATAGCAGCAGTAAAAATATTATGTTGCAGTATGGGGAAGAGTTGGACGATCAGGGAAATGCCAAATATGAAATGGCGACAGGCAATGTTTATCAGGAAACTTGGAAACTGAAAAGCGGCCAGCAGACAGTTGCAGGGATAGGAATGAAAGCGTTCCGGTATGTTACGATAAAAAATTGCCCGGTGAGTTTATCCACGGGGAATATTATCGGACTGACGGTCAGAAATGCATTTGATGACGAGGCATCGTCTTTTTCTTCGTCAAATCAAGTTTTGAACCAGGTATATGAAATGTCAAAATATACCAGCAAGATGACGACACAAGGGCTATATGTAGATACTCAGAGCAGAGAAAGACTGCCTTATGAGGGGGATACGTTAATTGCAGGTATGCTGAGTTATGGATTTTCAGCTACATCCACAGCGTTTAAGTACACATCAGAATATTTATTGAATAATACAACATGGCCGGCAGAATATTCCCTGTACAATATTATGGCTGTATATCAAAATTATCTTTATACAGGGGATCTTCGTACACTTGAAGACTCCTATCAATTGTTGAAGGAGAAAACATGGGAGGAACTATATGATTCGAATCAAGGATTGATGGGAAAAGCCAATAGTGATTCTCCCAGAATTATGGTAGACTGGCCAACGAGTGAAACGGACGGATATAATTTCACAGATTCTTATTATAATACGGTATTCAATGCAGTATGTGTTGGTGGATATGAGAATATGGCTGCGATTGCAGGGGCTTTAGGACATACCGATGAACAGTCCTATTACCAGGGACTGGCAGATACCATCAGAACAAATATGATAGAAAAGCTGTATGACAATAATACAGGGCGTTTTTTCGATGGTATGACACAAAACGGAAAGACAGTGCAGCATAGCGCCCAGCATGCAACAGCATATGCGCTGGCCTTTGGAATCTACAGCGATCAGACTATGGCAGATGCAATGGCATCGTCTATAGAAAGCGACGAGGCTATTGAAATGAGTGTTTACGGTAGTTATTTTCTGCTTCAGGGACTATATGAAAGTAACCATGGGACTTTAGCAAGAAAGTTGATGTCAAACCCGGAGGAGATAGAAGGTGTAAAGAGCTGGGCATATATGATGAATGGATTAGGGGCTACAATTTCTGCTGAGGCATGGAATTACTCTACCAAGCTAAACATGAGTTTAAGTCATGCATGGGGAGCGGCTCCTGGAAGCATGTTGATCAGAGGAATGTTTGGTATTCAGCCGACATCGCCCGGATTTGATACTTTTGAAGTGAAGCTGCAGCCGGGAGGGGTAAAAACGGCATCTGTGAAACTTCCGACAATGAAAGGAAGTGTTGAAGCGTCTTATACAATACAGGATTCTGGAAATATAAATTGTGATATTCTGGTTCCATCAAATTCGACAGCAACGATTTATATTCCCGTAGGAACGGGCAATGGAACACTGTTGGTTGACGGTACGGTTCAAAATCCGCTTGTTGATAGGGAAGGATATGTAGGCTGCGTGTTAGAGCCTGGGAAACATGCGATAGAAGTTCAGGCTGGAGTTTATGAAGATACTTCAGAACTGCTAAAGACAGATGCTGTGATTGACGCCTATACATCCGGCAGATGGAATGGGGAAAAAACAAATGGCTTGACACAGGGAAACATATCAGGAACAACGCTGGAAGCGATTAAAGTACGGATTCGGAATGCTGATGCAGAAGGAGGCGTAGAATACCAGACTTATATGCAGTCATATGGATGGCAGGATATAACGGCGGATGAAACGGTAAATGGACTTCCTGACGGCAATAAGCGGATGGAGGCTGTCAAGATTAATTTAATTGGGGAGCTGGCAGAACAGTATGATATTTATTATCGGGTCTATGCAGAAGGATGGGGCTGGCTTGACTGGGCCCAGAATGGTGAAGCGGCTGGTTCGTCTGGTTATGCAAAAGGAATTAAGGCCATTGAAGTAGAGATGTTAAGAAAAGGGGAGGCTGCACCGGGTGAAAGAGGGAAGCCCTACTATTCTCTGGAATGGACAGTGGGATACAGCACTCATGTACAAAGCTATGGCTGGCAGGAAGAGGTAGGAGATGGAGATATTTCTGGAACGACCGGAGCAGCAAAACGCCTGGAAGCGATTCGCGTTCATGTAAATATGCCAGATATTTCCGGTGATATCATGTATAGTACTCATGTGCAAAGCTATGGCTGGCTTGATTGGGTGAAAAATGGGCAGATGTCGGGAACGGAAGGCCAAGCCAAACGCCTGGAAGCTATAAAAATAAAGCTTACTGGAGAATTAGAAAAACAGTATGATATTTATTATCGTGTCCATGCACAAAGTTACGGCTGGTTAGGCTGGGCAAAGAATGGAGAAGAAGCCGGTACAGAGGGGATGGCGAAAAGGCTGGAAGCGATACAAATACGTTTGGTGAAAAAAGGAGATTCAGCCCCGGGAAGTACAAAAGGACATTTTATTGAGCCGTTGGTGACCTATCAGACTCATGTGCAAAGTTATGGCTGGCAAAATATGGTATACGATGGTGGGACTTCAGGGACAGAAGGCCAGGCAAAGAGGCTGGAAGGGATTAAAATCAACTTATATGATCCGAAAGTCTCTGGGAATATTCAATACCGTACCCATGTACAGACTTATGGCTGGCAAGATTGGGTGGGAAATGGACAGATGTCAGGAACGGAAGGCCAAGCGAAACGGTTAGAAGCAATTTGTATTAGATTAACGGGCGAAATAGCCGAAAAATATGATGTATACTATCGTGTCCATGCGCAGACTTACGGCTGGTTAGGCTGGGCGAAAAATGGAAAAGAAGCTGGAACAGAAGGTCTGGCGAAACGCTTGGAGGCAATTCAGATAGTTCTGGTGGAGAAGGATAACAAAGCACCGGGGAATATGGGAGGGGCATTTGTAAAAAAGTAAGGTGAAAATAAATGGAAAGACTAATCCCTAGCTATGCTGGGGAGAATGAAGTAAGCAGGAGCATGGAAGATTATAATAAAAAGTCTCCTATGCTAAGATGAGAATGGTGTCATAAAATGAACTTAAAATTTAGTATAGGAGTTTCTTGTTCCTGCTATTGTTTGATTCTGTTTGTATTGGCATTCATATGTAGTGATCTCTTTCTGAGGCCACTATACCTGTTAGCTCTGTGACAGACGAATCAAAACAGGTGTATAATATCACCATGGTACAGCAGGTAAAAGTCCTCCTCTGTCGTAGATAATACGGAGGATATGTTCCAGCCAGTCCTGATGTGTTTGGCATATTGTATCGAGCAGAGATGCTTGAGAGAAAAGAAGTTCTTCTTTCGATCCAAATATCTGGCATCCATCATTGCGCAGGAATCTTTCAATATTTACGAGGTTCATGTGGAACCACTGGAACTATCGTAGTATTGTCAAGAATGAAGGATAATCTTCGCAATCAACATCCTCCGATGTTACGCCTCGATCAATTACGCTGGAAATAACCTCGGCTTTGCAATGATTGTGGAGTACAAGATAATCAGGAGGCTCGTTGTGATAACGATGACATTCCGTGTAGCGGAGCCTGCGGATCATAAGATATTATTTCAATCCACCTTTATTCTTTCGGATATGTGGCCTGGAATCGCGATACTTTAAAGCATCGCCTTAGATGGGCAGACAGGTGTTCATCACTGTTCGTAACAAAAAACACTGGAGCCTACCTTGTGAGGTCGGTGTGTATTCCGATTTAATAACTATGATTATAAGAGACCGTTTCAAGTTTTGTGTATCTGAAAAACTGATATAAGATATGTCATTAGTTACTTTGGGCAGAGCCGATTTTTGAGGTTCTGCCCTTGATTGTATTATAATGCAGTTTCCAGACATATCAAGCAGGGCTGGCTATTCGATAACGTATAATTAATTTCGCAAAATCAACTTCATAAAAATAGACATGGTCTATAGCCGTTTGGTAAAATTAAGTCACCACAACCAAATCTATCAAAGGAGGCTATAAGATTGAAAAATAGTAAATTGAGCCAAAACTGGCAATAAGACACAAGAAAAAGGCTCACATAGTGAGCCTATTTACGGTATTCCCACCTTTGGAAAGAGGCCACCTGCATATCAATACTTAACGGGTGGGTGCATCAGCCATTGATACCGGGATGCCTAATTACCAAATTTACTATAACACAAAATGCTCAGTATCGAAACCATTTTCATAACGTTTTGTGCCTGAGCGAAGCGAAAGGAATGGATATAACCATGTCTGATAAGATTATACAGCTAAATGAGGACTTAATAAAGCATGATTTAAAAGATCTTGTCCGTAACAGTGTCGAAGAAACATTAAATGCCTTGCTCGATAAGGAGGCCGATGAATTAGTCAACGCTGAAAAGTATGAGCGCTTCTCTGACCGCCAAGGATATCGTTCCGGCCATTATAAGCGAAATCTCCACACTACCGCAGGGGAAGTCGAACCGAAGGCCCCTAAACTGAAAGGGGTTCCTTTCGAGACAGCCATTATCGAAAGATATTGCCGTAGAGAATCTTCCGTGGAAGAAGCTCTTATTGAGATGTATCTGGCCGGTGTTTCTGTTCGACGCATGGAGGATATCACTGAAGCCTTGTAGGGAACGAAAGTATCCCTCCCCCGGAACCATCAGCAACTTGAATAAAAAGGCTTATGAACATATCGAAACTTGGCGTACCCGTCCGCTTTCCGGGGACTATCCTTATGTTTACGTAGATGGTGTTTACCTGAAACGTAGTTGGGGAGGTGAGATCCAGAATGTTTCTATTCTCGTTGCCATTGGCGTCAGTCAGGAAGGCTGCCGGGAAATCCTTGGCCCTGCGGAAGGCATGAAAGAGGATCGTGAAAGCTGGCATTCTTTCTTCGTATGGTTGAAAGAACACGGGCTTAGTGGTGTGCGTCTGATCATCGGCGATAAGAATCTCGGCATGCTTGAAACCATTCCAGAAGTCTTTCCAGATGCCAGATATCAGCGCTGTACGGTCCATTTTTACAGAAATATATTTTCTGTTACACCTCGCAACAAGATGAAAACGGTCACTCTTATGCTAAAAGCGATCCATGCTCAAGAGAGCAAGGAAGCTGCTCGCGAAAAAGCTATCCAGGTAGCGGAGAAGCTCCGAGCCATGAAGCTTGCCAAAAAGGTGGAGGACGGAATCGAAGAAACCTTGACCTATATGGATTTTCCTACGCAGCACTGGACCCGGATCCGAACGAATAACGCGATTGAGCGTCTCAACCGTGAGATTAAACACCGTACAAAAACGATCGGCGCTTTTCCTGACGGGCAGAGTGCCTTGATACTCGTATGTGCCAGACTGCGTCATGTAGCAGCAACCAGTTGGGGAGCCAGACGCTATATGAATATGGAGCATCTTTTTAAATCAGAAGAGGATCTGCTGTCTGATATCATAGCCGGCTGACTACCGGCTGCTAAACGGCTGGATTCTGATTTTGCGAAAAACTATTGACACTATCTTTTGCCTTCAGCCACATCCTTCCTGCCACCGTGCAGAGTTGGGATTTGCACATTTAAGCGACATGCAACGTAAGCGCCAAATATTCCTGCGGATTTCCTGATCCTTAAGTTTTGCCTATAATTGTAGTCGAAAGATATTTAGACTATTTCACTACAATTATGGAGGATAGATTATGGCAGGTACTCGCAAAGCCCGGGTTCCGATGGCGGAACAGATCCGGCTTATCAATGAATGCCGCCAGAGCGGCATGACAGATGCGGACTGGTGTCGTGAAAACGACATCGCGGTAAGCACCTTTTACAACTGGGTCAGCCGTTGCCGGAAAGCGGCAGCGGATCAGATCCCAGCAGCGAATTACGGTCATCTTGAGGTTCCCCGCCCGAAACAGGACGTGGTTTCCATTGACATTGTTCCGGATTCCATTCCGGAACAGCATACAGCATCACAGATGCAGAACCCGTACCTTGACAATTCACATACGATTGAAGTTGCTATGAAGGACATCACGATCCGCATCAGCAATAAGGCAGATCCTGCCCTGCTCACCAGGACATTCCGTCTGCTTCAGGAGCTCTCATGTTAGGTGGATTATCCGAGAAGAATTATTATTCGAGAAGATTTCGGTTATCATAGTTAATAGCGGTATTCTCAATAATTCTTCTCGAATAATATTTTACTTTCTCTTCAGAAATCCAGGTATACTTTTTTTGACTTCCTTCACTTCTACATTACTGGAAAACCAAGTATCATTCCATTCCTTAAGTTTCCTATCAACAGAATCTTGCGACATTTCTGCATAAATCTGTGTTGTCTGTACAGATACATGGCCAAGTATGTTTTTGATTGTCATAATATCTACTCCTGCTTCTAACAGATGACAGGCTGTACTATGCCGCATGGAATGGGGCGGATAGCTGTCCTTAAGAAACATATTTGGATGTTTCTCTTTTGCAATGGCTACATATTTTTTATATATGCCTTCAACGCAGGATACGGTCATTTGTTCATGCGTTTGGCTGGAAAATACATGCTTTTCAGGATATCCTTCAATATGTCTATGTATAATATATTTTCGCACAGTTCTTGCCAAAGTTAAAGAGATACCCACTTGTCTGGCTTTTGATCCTTTTCCAATTAATGTAACAGATGCATTTTTGTCATTTATATGAAGAGCATCAACTGTAAAATCGCATATTTCCTGCGCTCTTGCGCCAGTAGCATACATAAATGAAAGCAGGACCTTGTCTCTTAGCCCGGTTTCATAGTTTTCATCAGGGAGTGCTAATAATATTTTTATCTCATCCCTTGAAAAAACGGCTCTTGCTTTTTTGTTTCCACGCTTTATCGGAATCTTTACGATGGCACTTCTGAATACAGATGCCGCATCAAAATCTCTATTCTGCGCATACTCTGAGAACGCTGAAAGTACTGAGAGCCGCTGGTTTCTGGTTACAGGTTTGCAATGCCTTTCTTTTTCGAGCCAGTTAAAGAATTCCATCAATGTATCATAATTTAAGATTGAGAACTTGATATCATCAGGATCAATGCCCTTAACATCCGACATAAATCGGAGTAACAACATGAAGCTTTGCTTATAAGATTCTATCGTGTTTGGGCTAAGGCCTCGACTATATGGCAAGTACGTCTCAAAATAATCTTCCAACAATGACATAAATTCGATTTTCCGCCTACTCATAGATGATCACCTCCGGAAATAATTCTTCAGAATAATCATTAAACTTTGTAAGCGTATCCTCAAAGTAATTGCCACTGAATTTTAGATACTTTTCCGTCTCGTAAAGGCTGTCATGACCTAAATATGTCGATAAGAATGGAACAGATTCTCTGGCTTTTATACCATTACGCTCATTCTTATCAAAAGATCTGACAGCAAATGTATGCCTGAAGCAGTGAAGACAAGCACTGCGTCCATTCTTAATCTGCCAACTGTTGTTCATTCCAGCCCTTTTCCGAATAATCCTATAATAGTTTCCGACGTTATTAGTTGATATATGGCTATGCGTGTTTTCTCCCGGAAAGAGATATGCTTCCGAATCATTCAGTATTCCCATTCCTATGCAATAACGATAAATGATTTCTGCTAAGTCCTTTCCAAAAGGAACCAACCTTTGCTTATATTTTTTTGTAACCCGAAGAATAATCAGATTCCTGTCAAAATCCAAGTCTCCAACTTTAATACTCACGGTTTCTCCAATGCGTAAGCCACAGCAATAAAGCAGACGCAGGAACAAGGGCATTTCTTTTTCTACGTATTTGTTTTTGGTTGCCTTGGTAACCACCAATGAGTCGGCAACTTCAAATATTTTTTCTATATCCTCATCCGAATAAAGGTAAGGGACATAGGTATCATGGGTTATAAGTGTTCTTGGAATGAAACATTTGTAACCAGAGTTCACTAGAAACAGTAGCAACTGTCTGACATAGTGAACGTGCTGGCTGGCTGTATTTAATGAAATGCCCACGCTAACTTCTTTAATCCAGGATTCGATTACCGATTCAGGTATTTCTTTATCAGTATGATGAATTCTGCATAGATAATTATCGAAGAGAACCATCGTTCTTCTGTAATGTCTATAAGCCTCATGGCTAAGTTCCGCCTCCCTTACAGAGAGATGCATTTTTATTTCATCACGAAAAACAGAGTTGAGCTTGGTCATCTTTTTTCCACCTCCCCATATAGAAATGTGTAAAATCTACCGACAGGTAATGGTGGAGTTAGACTATATCTTCTGAGTCTTTCTATGTCTATACGGGCATAATGCTTAATGGCATTATTAGAGCTGTGTCCTAACACCTTTCTTACAGTCTCATAGTTTATATCATCGTTGACCATGGAACTGGCCAAGGATGCTCTAAGCGCATGAGGACCACTCTTGCGTTTTCCAGGATTAATCCCCGAAAGTCTGATATATTTCCTTAATGCGGCTCTGATAGTAGAAGTTGTTACCGGAGTATATGGAGCATAAACATTGATAAATACCAAATCTGACTGTGACGATGGTCTGGCGGATAAATAATCATCAATAGCCAATTTAACTTCCCGGATCAGTGGAAGATGAAGAGTGTTTCCTGTCTTTTCCTGAATGATATCTAAGTCAGTTCTATTCTGAACATCCTCAATCCTTAATCTGGCAATGTCCCCAGAACGCATCCCCATTCTTGAGGCAAGAAGAATCATTGCATAATCGCGTTTTCCTATGGTAGTGCCAGTATCTATAGTTTCTTCTATTGCTCTTATTTCTTCGACAGAATATACACTTGGTATAATATAAGGTTTAGTATAATGAGGAACGATCGTTGAATAGTCAGATTTGACACCTTCAAACTCCACCAGATATCTTAAAAACATCTTGATCTCACTCCAAAGATTGTGATCGGTTATCTTTATACATGTCTGTGTTATCAATATGGGGGACATCTCTTCGAGAGATTTGCACTTTTGTTTTGATAACTCATCCAAAAACCAAGAGACAGCATATCTTTTGTTTCTAATAGTACCGGCTGCATGTCCTGTTCTGACATTCCAATAGCAATATCGATCTACTATTTCAACAAAAGCATCCGGCAAGCAAAAATGCCTGCCTTTATCTGAATGCACATCCCTCCATGTATCTTCTAATATGTCGTTTAGACGGTATATCACTGTCCTTAGAGTGGTGTAATACTGGTTTTCGCCATGTTTGGCACAATAATCCTGTAAAAATCTTTTTCCTCCTTCCATGCTGTAATGATCGTAGTTGTTTCTTCTCAGCCATTTGAAAATGCTGTTGCACTGGTACCTATAACCAGTAATGGTAATAGGCGAACACCCTTGATTTCTCATCTTCTCGAGAAGATCTGCTCTGAGTTCCTCAAATGAATCGTTTCGTTCTTGCATTATAGCAATACCTCCTTATTGATATATGTACTATCGTTATTTGAGAAGAATTATTGAGAATACCACTATTAACTATGATAACCGAAATCTTCTCGAATAATAATTCTTCTCGGATAATCAGTATTATTTTAGTTCTGAAATAATACGGATATGCGGAAATCCATTGACGGACTCTGCGCCGTTATCGAAGACCAGCTTAAGATGGATCCGTCGTCCAGTGCTCTCTTCCTTTTCTGTGGAAGAAGACGGGACAGGATCAAAGCCTTGTTCCGTGAACCGGATGGCTTCGTTCTGATCTACAAGCGGTTGTCTGTCCACGGCGGATATCAATGGCCCAGGAAGCAGTCGGAAGTCCGGAACCTTTCCTGGCGGGAGTTTGACTGGCTGATGTCGGGGATCGATATTGACCAGCCAAAAGCACTCAAAGCAGAGTAAAAATCTTGCATAGAAAACCCAGGAAAATCCTTGTAAAATCGGCGTTTTTCAGCAGTTATTCTTCTTTAGTAAAAGCCCCGTTTCTGGTATAATAAAGGTATCAAATCCGAGGAGAGAAACAATGGCTTCCAGTGCGAAAGATATCCAGCTTCGAGAGCTGAAAGATACAGTATCACAACTGAAAACAATGATATCTGAACAGACTGAGCTGATCAAATCTCTCCGTCTTATTATTGACGAAAAATCCAGTCACGAGAAAGCGCTTCAGGAACAGGTAGATTATCTGACCAAAAAGCTTTTCGGCTCATCCAGTGAAAAAAGATCCGATAACATTCCGGGACAACAGAATCTCTTCGATGAAGCGGAAATGGAACAGGATCCCTCTTTGCTGGAAGAAGAGACCGTGATCCGGGAGCATACCCGTAAAAAGAAGGCAACCCATGAGGAGCTTTTCAAAGGCCTGAAGGTTGAAAAAGTAGTGATCCCTCTTCCGGAAGAAGACCAGATCTGCCCGGTCTGCGGTACGCAGATGGTTTTGATCGGTGAGGAGTATGTCCGCCGGGAACTGGAATTCATTCCTGCCACCTGTAAAGTGATCGAATACCACAGCCAGAGTTACGGATGCCCAGCCTGCAAGGAAGGACTCGGCGATACGGAAAAGCCTGTGATCGTAAAGTCTCAGGTTCCGGCGGCTCTGGTTGGGAAAGGTCCTGCCTCAGCATCCACTGTTGCATGGACCATGTACCAGAAGTATGCCAACGGGCTTCCCC
>QWCV01001391.1_pt1 | contig 23612 bp, 15 predicted proteins | sample 1972621 | NCBI WGS metagenome assembly QWCV01 (sample SAMN09866699, study PRJNA288562) | Human gut metagenome isolate pre2_stool, whole genome shotgun sequencing... | isolation source: gut | host: Homo sapiens | place: USA: California | reverse complement strand
CGTCCACCGCTCATGCTTACACCACCGATAACGCAGGCTGCGATAACATCCATCTCACCGCCATACTGCATATCCGGCATTGCGGATGCATATACAGAAACCTGAAGAGCTCCGCCAAGACCTGCCAGAAGGCCCATGATCGTATAAACAAGAAGTTTGATATTCTTTACATTGATACCAGATACTTCTGCTGCACTCGGGTTACTACCTACTGCATAGATCATACGTCCTGTTCTGGTCCATTTCATAAACCAGAAGAAAAATACATAACATACAATGATTACCCAGATAACTGCATTCAGTCCGAGGAATTTTGTTGTTGCAAAATTCTTGAAGTTGCCAAGTGCTGCTGCACTTGCCCATTCACCACCGTGGGATACCTGATAACCAAGTGCACGGTAGATATACATAAAGCCCATGGTTGCAATGATCGGAGGAACATCTGCTCTGGAAATGATCAGACCAACAACTACTCCACATACGATACCGATTGCAATTGCGATCACGAATGCGAGGAATGTGCTGGAGATATGTTCATATTTCAGAAGCATACCGATGCTCATACCGGAAAGTGCAAGTGTTGACATGATAGAAATATCAATTCCGCCAACAAGCATTACACACAGCATACCAAGTGACATTACCATTGTTACTGCATTGTTTTTCAGCATATCCATCAGTGACTTAGGAGTCAGGAATGATGGGTTGATTGCTGTAATGATTACAAAAAGAACGATCAGGACAACTGCAAGCAGTGCTTCACGGGAGCCTGTGATCTTCTTCATGACTGATTTCTTTTCCATTATTCAGCACCCCCTGTATGTCCTTTTTCCATTGCGAGTTCAAGGATTCTTTCCTGTGTAGCTTCGCCACGGTTCAGCTCGCCGGTCTTATGTCCGTTGCACATAACAACGATACGGTCTGCCATACCAAGGATCTCTGGCATTTCAGAAGAAATCAGGATGATCGCATAACCTTTCTTTGCAAGGTCTCCCATGATCGCATAGATTTCAGCTTTTGCACCTACGTCTACACCTTTGGTAGGCTCATCCATGATAACAACTTTCATTTCCTGGCTTAACGCCTTGGCAACAACAACTTTCTGCTGGTTACCACCGGAAAGAGAGCTTGCCGGCTGGAAGATATCAACTGCCTTTGTATCAACTTCTTCAAGAAGTTTTTTGGCAAGATCACGTTCTGTCTTTTCATCATTGATACCACTCTTCGCATATTTGCTGATGGTAGGAAGTGTTACGTTTCTTCCCAGTCCCCAGCTCATGATCAGACCTTCTTTCTGACGGTCTTCCGGAAGAAGAATGATACCTTTTTCCATTGCATCGGACGGTTTTTTGATGTGAACTTCTTTACCTTCGAGGTAAACCTTACCGGAATCCGGCTGTGTGATACCGCAGACAGCTTCAACGGTTTCGGTACGTCCTGCACCTACCAGACCGGTAAGTCCAAGGATTTCACCTGCACGAACTTCAAAAGATACATCTTTGAAATAACCTGTTCTGGAAAGATTTTCAACCCTGAGCATCTCATCTCCCAGTTTCACTTCCGGTTTCGGGAACAGATCTTTGATCTCACGACCAACCATTGCTTTAATCAGATCTGCATTTGTAATTCCATCTACATCGTAAGTTCCAATATACTGGGAATCACGGAATACAGTAACTCTGCTTGCCAGACGATACATATCCTCAAAACGGTGAGAAATGAAGATAATGGAAACTCCGTCAGCTTTTAATTTATCAACCAGTGTGTAAAGTTTTTCGGATTCGGATCTTGTCAGTGCTGCAGTAGGCTCATCAAGAATGATGATTCTTGCATTGGTGGACATTGCTTTTGCAATCTCTACCATCTGCTGCTGAGCAACACTTAAGGTACCCATTTCTGCTGTTGCATCAAAATCTGCATCCAGCTGTTTCAGAAGTTTGTTTGCTTCTGTGTTCATGGCTTTCCACTGGATCATTCTGTTTTTGATGATCTCATGTCCCATGAAAATATTTTCTGCAACGGTCAGATGCGGATAAGATGTCGGATGCTGATATACGGCTGCGATACCTGCGGCCTGTGCATCTTTCGGTCCTTTGAAATCCACCTTCTGTCCATTTAAGAACATCTCGCCTTCTTCTGCCTTATGTACACCGGTAATTACTTTAATAAATGTAGATTTACCAGCACCGTTTTCACCCATAAGTGCGTGAACTTCGCCAGGTTTTAACTGGAACTGTACATTGTTCAGTGCCTTAACGCCCGGGAAAATCTTTGTTATGCCTTTAAGTTCAAGAACATATTCAGACACGGCTCTTTCCTCCCTTTTCTTAAATCTGTTATTATTATAACAATAAAACTTTCTATCCAAAACAGGAAAATATTTCGAATCGGGGTAAAATATTTTCCTGTTAATGGGTAATATTTTCCAGTTATCTTCCCAAAACAGGCACTGTCATTAGTAACTGTTCACAGCAAGCGTTCCATGACATTGACATGAGTTTTTGCATTTGTTATAGTTACTATATATTTATTACTGAAGGGAATTCGTGCAAAAATGAGCTTTCTTGGCAAAGTAAAAAAGAAACTGCGAAACGGCAGCTGGTATCCTTTTTACAATACATTCTATGAGAAAAATAATCTGGATCCCCATATGATCCTGCTGGAATCCAGAAGTGGCAAAGCTCTGGAGAGTAATATTCTTTCCTTATTAAAAGAGCTCTGTCAGGAACCCTATCGCAGTTTCACACTTGTACTGTCTGTCCATCGTGACTCTGAAAATGAAATAAAAGATAAACTCCAGAAGAACTCCATTCAGGGAGTTCATTTTGTGCGTACCGGTTCTGTTGCTTATTACCACGCCCTCAGCCGTGCCGGCTATCTTGTGAATGATACCTCGTTCCCGGGACGCTTTATAAAAAAGGAAGGTCAGATTTATCTGAATACCTGGCATGGCACGCCTCTTAAGAAGATGGGACGTGACAATCGTCCTGAGATGGTAACCATGGGAAATGTACAGCGGAATCTGCTGGATTCTGACTATCTGGTATTTCCAAACCAGTTTATGGAAGAAAAAATGTCCGGAGCCTATATGCTGGACAGTCTGTACCGCGGAACCGTTCTTCGCGAAGGTTACCCACGTAACGATATCTTTCGTCAGCCAGCAAATCTCCACTTAAAAGAGCAGGTCGGTCTGCAGGGCAAAAAACTGCTTGCCTACCTTCCGACTTTCCGTGGTAATTTTAATGCTCTGGACGATCAGGGATATATGCAAACGCTCTCTCAAAATCTTTCTCTGTGGGATTCCCAGCTGAATGAGGATGAGATTCTTCTTATTAAATTGCATCCGTTCCTTCATGGTCTGGAAGATTTTTCCGGTTATCATCATATTCTGCCATTTCCGGCATCCTGGGATACTTATGAGGGATTGAGTGTCTGTGATACGCTGATCACGGATTATTCCAGCGTATTTTATGATTATGCCAACTCCGGCAAAAAAATCATACTTTTTGCCTATGACCGCAAAGAATATGAAAGTTCCCGTGGTATGTATGAAGAGATTGATTCCTATCCTTTTGATTATACAGAAAGAGCGGAGGAGGTCATTCCATTTGTACACCGCTCCGGCGGCACACCGGACAATGCTTTTATGCAAAAATATGCCAGCTATGAAGACGGACACGGTGCCGAAAAGATCTGTCGTCAGGTCTTCCTTCATGAGGACTGCTGCCGTAAATACCGATATCATGGCAATGGTAAAAAAAATATTCTGATCTACGCAGGAGACCTGGATCTCAACGGTATCACAACTGTCCTGTATTCCCAGCTTCATGCACTGGATCTTACCCGTTATAATTATTTTATTTCTTTCCGTTCACTGTATGTAAAAGATCATCCCGAAAGGATGGAACGCCTTCCGGATGGCGTGGGAATCTATCCACTGGCGAGTGAAATGAATATGGATCTGCTGACAATAGCTGCCCAACTTCTGAAACTGAAAGGCCATGCCGGCTCCTGGTCCGAATGCCGACTGCATACCGCTTACAGACGCGAATGGAAAAAACATTTCGGAAGTACTGAATTTGCCTGTGTAATTCATTATAACGGCTACGAAGCCTATACAACTTCACTTCTTGAAGAGGCTCCATGCCCACGAAGTATCTGGATTCACAATGATATGGCAAGGGAAGTCCACTTGAAAGGCAATATGAACCCTTATCTTCTGAAAGAGGCATATCATACCTATGACCACATTGTACCGGTGAGTGAAGATCTTATCCAGCCTGTTGTCAGTGAATTCGGTGCTGACCGTTCCAGAATCACGGTCATACACAACTGTCACGATTATCAGAGTGTGCTGGAGCGAAGCCTTGCTCCCGTTGCATTCAATGAAGATACACTATCCAATGTTTCTCTGGAAACACTACAGTCTGCACTTGATTCTGACGCTCCAAAATTTATCAGCATCGGTCGTTTTTCACCTGAGAAGGGACACAAACGACTTCTGGATGCTTTTGAACAATACTGGAAGGAGCACCCTGACACCTGGCTGATCATCATCGGCGGTGTTGGTAATCTCTACGATGAAACACTGGCTCATACCAGGGCTCTGCGCGCATCCGATCATATTATCCTGATCCGTGCAGTCACCAATCCTATGCCCATTCTGAAACGCTGTGATCTGTTCCTTCTTTCTTCCTATTATGAAGGACAGGGAATCGTTCTTATGGAAGCGGCAACACTCGGTGTCCCTGTAATGGCCTGCGACGTAAGTGGGTGTCACAGTTTTCTGAAAAAATACGGCGGGCTTTTGCTCGAAGATTCAGAGGCCGGACTCCTGCACGGCATGCAGTTATTCGCTGAAGGCAAAGTACTGCCACTAAATATCGATGCCGAACGCATCAACCACACTTCTGCTGCTCAGGTAGAAGCACTGATTGCCGGTGATATACACATTTCACCGCAAAATTGAAAGGATTTTCTATGACAACAAGCAAACCTCTGATCTCAGTCATCATGCCCGTCTATAATGGCGGCAGCACCATACGTCAGGCAGTTGAATCTGTTTTCTGCCAGAATATTCCTCTGGAACTGTTGGTCATTGACGACGGTTCCACGGACCAGACTTCAGAAGTACTGTCCGTTTATCAGAATCGTCCGGATTTTCACTATCTGAAAAATCCACATAATATTGGAGCTGCAGCCTCCCGTAACCGGGGTGTTCAGGAAGCTCATGGACAGTATGTCGCATTCCTTGATGCAGATGATTGGTGGGAAAATGGCAAACTGCTGCTTCAGCTGGATACTCTTCATGAAACAGGTCGCGTGCTCTGTTCTACCGGAAGAGAACTCATGAACTACGATGGAACTCCTGCCGGCAAATATATCCCGGTGAAGGAAACAGTCTCTTACAGGGATCTTCTGAAACATAACAGTATCAACTGTTCTTCTGTTCTCCTGTTGAGAGATGTCGCTGCTGAATTCCCGATGGAACACGATGACAGCCACGAAGACTACCTTACATGGCTTAAGATTTTGCGCAAATACGGTCCCGCTGCCGGTATTGACCGCCCGCTTCTTAAATATCGTATGAGCAAAACCAGCAAATCCGGAGACAAAAAGAAATCTGCCATTATGACTTATAAAGTATATCGTTATATGGGCTACAGCCACATGCGCTGTATTCTGTATTTTATTTCCTATGCCATACATGGATTCTGGAAATACCGCTGATACTGTATCATTTTAACTGGAAAGGACATAGCAACCATGGGAAAAGCCAAAAATCTGCTGTTCACAGCATGCCTGGAGCATTTTGGACAGATTCGTCCAGATTCTCATATCTGGCTGTTTTCTTCTACCGATAACAGTCATTACAATTATAATTCCCGTTATCTTTTTGAATACGTAAAAGAAAATCTTCCGGAGATCACCCCTCTTTTCGTGATCAATGATCCGGAACTTCGAAATAGTCTTTCCTCTAAATATGGAAAACAGTATTTTACCGAAACAGAAAGTATACAGGGTATTCGTCAGGCACTGTCAGCCGGTGTATGGTTTACATCTGCCGGGCTTCCTGCCTATGGGACCGGTCTTCACAAAAAGAGACTGATCATTAATCTCTGGCATGGTGTTCCACTGAAAAAAATTGCTCTTCTGGATCCTAATCTCAAAAAAGCAGCACGTATTTATTTCAAAAAGATTTTCTCTGAAAACTATACCTGTATCCTGACAACCTCTCATGAACTGATTCCCCTTATGGCCAGAAGTTTTGCTGTTTCTGAAGACAAAATCAAGGTCTGGGGACAGCCGCGAAACGATGGACTGTTCCAAAAAAATGACTGCCGTGAAATTTTAGGCCAGCTGTTTCCGGATCTTCCGGAATATACAAAGACTGTGCTTTATGCCCCAACTTTCCGCGATTATGGACAGGTTCAGCTGTTTCCGTTTAAAGATTTTGATCAGGAGCAGCTGGAGGCATTTCTTGAGGAAAAGAACATGTTGCTTTTTATACGGACTCATGTTGCCGAACAGGGGTCTGCTGCTCCATATCTTGGAAAAAGAATTCGTTTTCTTGGAAATGAACAGGCTGAAGATGTCACCGGTATTCTGAATATCTTTGACTGCCTGATCACCGATTATTCCAGTATTTACATTGATTATCTTCTCACTGACAAACCAATGATATTTCTTCCGTACGACCGTCAGCAGTACCTTGACGGACGCGGCATGAATTTTGATTATGATGACGTAACCCCTGGTCCGAAGCCCGAGACATTCAATGACTTTCTGGATGCCCTCTCTCCAAAAGAGGATTTCTGGAAATCTGAACGGACACGGGTAAACCGTCTTTTTAATGAAATTCAGCATCCCTGTGCTGCTGATATCTGTAACAAGGTTCTGAAAATGATTCGGTAACTTTAATCTTTACTGCACCAATACTAAGGAGAATCATATGAAATTACTGATCGTAGATGATGAAGAGCTTACCCGCACTGGTGTGATCACTTCGCTGGACTGGGTTTCTCTTGGCATAGATGAAGTACTGCAGGCAGATGATGGCGTGCACGGTCTTGAAACAGCACGGCTCTGCAAGCCGGAAATCATTTTGTGTGATGTGCGTATGCCCCGCATGGATGGTATTTCCATGTTGGAGCGTCTGGAAAAAATTCTTCCGGATACCGTTCCCATCTTCATGAGCGGCTACTCGGACAAAGAATATCTGAAGGCTGCTATCAAATTAAAAGCAGTCAACTATATTGAAAAACCTTTTTCTATTTCAGAAATTGAAACTGCCATTCGCGAAGCCCGTGAACTTTACACCCAAAAAGTCCATTCCCGCAGAGGCGAAACACTGCATTCAATGGAAACTGCTTCCCGTCTGGCACTGCAGCTGACTCTTCCTTACGGAAGCAACAGCCAGATCATAGAGCAGCTCTCATCTGAACTTGGACTTACTATGAATGCATCCACTTATTTTACTTCTTTTATCGTAAAAACAGATCTGTTTCTGGATGCATCCATTCCATCCATGACTGATTTTTATCAGGAATTCCTGGATTTTCTGGAATCATTTCACATGAAATGCATTTATCTTGAAAAGAAAATGCAGTATCTTGTTTATTTTCTGTTTTCACAGAATGGACCAACCAGCAGACAGCTGCAGTCAGTGAATACTTACCTTTGCAGTCATTTTGCAGAGATCGGACATTATTCTATGGCATGTGGTGATACAGTATACGGCCTTTCAAAAGCCTATCAGACCTATACTTCTGCTGTTATTCTGTTACAGAGCAGTTATTTTTTTCCAGAAAATACGCTGCTGACTTCTGCCCAGCCAGACGAAAGTCCGGATATACAGAGTAATATTTTTTCAGACTCGCCGGCAGCGGCTTTTGCAGATGCATTATCCAGGCTGGATCAGACATCCGCTGAAAATATTCTTCAGAAACTGTATACTACTTTTTATAAAAATCATCGTTTTCTGCAGAATCCGGTCAAAGATCTTTATTACAAACTTTTTTTATGCCTGGAAGATGCCCGCCACCAACAGAAGATTGCCGGTTCTGGAAATATTGAAAGTATTGCAGAAACAATTGATGACTGTTTCACATTTCCGGAACTTCATCAGACGCTGATCAATAAGACGAAAGAATATTTTTCCAAAGCAGAAAATACCTCTCAGGAAAATCCAACCATTTTTCTCATTAAAGACTATATCAGCAAGAATTATATGAATGAAACACTTTCTGTAAAAGATATCAGTTCCCATGTATTTCTTTCTACTTCGTATGTATGCACATTCTTTAAAAGCGAGACCGGGCAGACGCTGAATCAGTATATAACAGAATATCGTATGGAAAAAGCCAAACAGCTTCTGAAAGATGCACGTTTTAAAATCACAGACATATCTTCCAGGGTTGGCTACAGTGACGGTAACTATTTTGGAAAGAGCTTCAAAAAATACAGTGGGCTTTCTCCTTCTGAATACAGGGAGCGAAATTTACAATGAGTCATATTTTCACACGGATCAGGCATTCTTATGGTGATATGAAACTGGAATCCAAATTCACATTAGTTCTGTTGCTCACAGCAACCGTTCCTGTCATTATGATGGCATGCTTTTTCTACGGAAAGCTGTACGATATGGTTGTCTCCTACACGATTCGTCAGGAACAGGATACTTCCGCCCAGACAGCTCCTTACATAGAAGATCTTGTACAGCAGATCATTGATGCCCATGACGGAATCACTGATCAGGAATTTTTTCAGATTCTGTTCCACCAGCCTGTTAACTCACCATTTCAGATGTTTCTGGATACAAACGATGCACAGTATTTTCATGAATATGTAAAAAATCTGATTGATTCTGATATGATCTCCGGTTTACAGATCTATATGGATTTTCCACCGCAATCTGTACGACTTTTCAGTGATAATCTTACGAAAGATTATTTTTCACCTATGAGCAAAGCTCGTGGTACCTACTGGTACGGTATCTTTCAGGGTACACAGCAGTCCTCCCTGTTCTGTCCTGCTTTCTATCTTGGTGAACGCGAGAAAAAAAAATACGGAGATCTTGCATATATTACTTCCACGACCTTTTATTATCAGGGAAAAGCCCGTCAGGCTTACATCGCCCTTTACAGTTCTTCAGATTATCTCTCAGATATGTTGAAAGATAATCTGACAATTGACGGAAGTGTTTCTTACATCATCAATGATCGAAATGCCGTGGTCGCATCCTCCGATATATCCCTTTCGGGTATCTATCTGTTGGATTACGATACAATTGAGGAATCTTTTATGTCCTCCAACAACTTCATTGAACGGAATATTTTGGATACCACCGTGTATGCCGGCTTCTATAACATCAAACAGCCCGAATGGTTTATGGTTACTGTCCTGCCTTCTGGTCCACTGATTCATCAGAGTAATGCCATCATGGTTCAGTATATCCTGATGTATCTTGGTTTTCTGGTATTCGCCCTGGTTCTTGCACATTTTATGTCACACTCGATCACGAACCGAATCTCCTCTGTCATACATCAGATGAGTAAGGTACGTAAAGGAACCTTAAGTCCTATGGACAGTCCGGAATACCATGATGAGATCGGTGATCTTATTGATACTTACAACTATATGACGCGTAAGATGGATCAGCTTATGACTGATCAGGCTAAAGCTGCAGAAGAACTTCGAATCGCTGAATTTCGTTCTCTTCAGGCCCAGATCAATCCACATTTTCTTTATAATACCATGGATATGATCAACTGGCTGGCGCAGCAGGGACGGACAGATGAAGTTTCCCGCGCCGTTCAGAGTCTCTCCCGCTTTTATAAGCTGACTTTAAGCCGCAAACAGAGCATCAGCACGATTTACAGAGAAGCAGAACACGTTTCCATCTACCTGCAGATACAGAATATGCGTTATCATGACAGCATTACCTTTGTATCCGACATTCCTGATGAACTCATGGAATATCAGATTCCAAAGCTGACTCTGCAGCCAATCATTGAGAATTCTGTACTGCACGGCATTCTGGAAACCGCTGATAAAACAGGAACTATTGTTCTTACCGGATGGATGGAAGATTCAGACATTGTTCTTCTGATATCTGATGACGGAATCGGAATTGCTGCGGAGCAACTTGCAACGATCCTGTCCGGTGAAGGTGCAAGTTCCTCCGGTGGCACAAATATAGCAGTGTACAATACACATCGACGTCTTCAGATCCTGTATGGCCCTGATTATGGACTCAGCTACACCAGCAATCCCGGCCATGGAACAGAAGTTGAAATTCGTATACCTGCCCGAAAACATTCTGCAACCCTTGATTTTATTCCTCCATTATACGGAAAATAAAAAAAGAGACCGCTTTATGCGATCTCTTTTTTGAATATGAATATGTGTATAAAGTAGATGGTAAAATTATCTTGTAACGATATCAACCGGAATATTGAAGATTTTTGCCACCTTCAGGATTGTATCGATATGTCTTCCTGTAGCTGCTGCCATATGATGTGTCGGGCCAGCTTCGCTCCAACGGTTTACAAACTCTCTTGCACCACATGTAAAACGTGTTCTCATGTTTGTATCACCAAAGGAAAGGATAGGTCCTTCTTCATTAACACCTTCCGCTACAACAAATTTGAAGTGTCCATCAGCATCCTGTGTAATTGCAAGATAGGTAACCGGACCTGTGTATGGATAGAACTGTGTCAGATATCCACCGCCTGTTTTGCCGTGGAATACCGGCACAATCTTCATGGTAGGTTTCTTGTCGGAAATATCAGCATCTCCACTTCCGGAATGTCCGATAATGCAAATGTCCTCATTAAAGTCGATGGAATACATTTCTGACAGCTGACCTGTACCTGAAATTGTCTTCAAGATACTCATTGCCATGGCAACTTTCATATCACCTTCTACAGCACATGCTGTACCCTGTTTGATCAGCATAGAGAATGCCGGGATCAGCATACTGTCAAGGACACCAGCTTTGCCCTGTGCAAATCCGTCATAATGGGATGCAACCATGCTGAGATGCTCGTCTTTCACCCATTTTTCAAATGCAACAACGTATTTTGCCATATCCCAGACTTTTTCGATTGTACCGCCGCCTTCAATATCAAATGTATCAATGATATCCTGTGCTTTTGCACGGATGGCTTCTTCATCTGTCACATCATCAGCGATTGCCCACATTTTTTCCCAGTCAAACTGTTTTGTGTACAGGAACATTCTGTTGTACAGGTTTGTCTCATCGAGGTAAAGGTCCATCATACCCGGATATGGTCTTCCGATCTGAGCTATGTTAGTATCACGGAATCTTCTTCTGACCTGAGCAGCTTTACACCAGTCTTCAATCTCAGCCTGTACAGCCGGATCTCCACCTTCTACGACACCTGTGATAACAGCATGTCTCTTGCCAGCTCTCTCAAGGTCAGCAACAGCTTCTCCAACAGCACCGCAAGCATATCCTTCACCCAGCCATGCAGCGATGTCTGTGTGATCGTAATCCAGTGCTTTCAGTTTCTGAACGTTAACCAGAACAACCGGTACATCCAGATCACGGATTGCAGGAAGCATATTGTAAGATGTAGCATAAGTCAGCATCTGAAGGAAAACGATGTCTACGTCAGCTGCACGGAATTTGTCTCCGGCTTCCATAGACTGCTCTTTTGTTGTTACCATTCCTCCGTCAATGATCTCTACTGTATCTGGAAGTGTCTTCTTGAATGCCTCATACTGAGCTTCAAACTCAGGTACCAGTGACGGGAACTGAGGAAGATATGCTCCTAATGCGATAGAAAATACACCAACTTTTGCCTTTGTGTTTACTAACATAGTAAAACCTCCTATTTTTTATTTATAAATTTTGATCCCGAAGGACTCGTGGATTGTTGTACGAGCCTCTTCTACGGATTTGAAATCTCCGGCTTTCAGCATCTGTGCTGTAATATTACCGATTGCTGTTGCTTCGCCAGGGCCAGCATGAACTTCTTTTCCTGTAGCTTTTGCTGTCAGTTCATTAAGGTATCCGGCGTTAGAACCACCGCCTACTACATGAATACGGCTGTAAGTTCTTCCCGTGCTTTCTTCCAGTTCTTTTGCTATTTTTGCATAGCATTCAGCAAGACTTGTGTAGATTACTGTTGCGATCTCACCCATTGTCTCCGGAACTTTCTGGCCTGTTCTGCGGCAGTAGTCTTTTACTTCTTCTGTCATATTATCAGGAGAAAGGAAGCACTCATCATTTGCATCTACTCTGGATGGGAAGTCTTTTGCTTCTTCAGCCATAGAGCAGATTTCTGCAAAGCTGTATTTATCATTTACTTCATGACGTACAGACTGGATCATCCACAGTCCCATGATGTTTTTAAGATAACGGAAACGTCCATCGTATCCACCTTCGTTTGTGAAGTTCAGTTCACAGCTCTTTGGTGAGCAGTCCGGAGTCTTTCTTTCGATTCCCATCAGAGACCATGTACCGGAGCTGATGTAGATGAAATCATCGTCATTTGCAGGTACTGCAAGAACAGCGGATCCTGTATCATGTGTTGCAGGTGCAACTACTTCCAGGTCAAATCCAACTTCTTTCTGAAGTTCTTCTGTCAAATGTCCAACAACTGTGCCAGGCATGATCAGTTTCTGGAAGATTCTTCTTGGGTATCCAAGTCTGTCAATGATCTCGTAATCCCAGTCTTTTGTCTCAGCGTTAACCAGCTGACCTGTTGTAGCTTCTGTATACTCGCAGGTCTTCTGTCCTGTCAGCAGGAAGTGGAAATAATCCGGTACATGAAGCAGTGTCTCTGCTTTTTCAAGATATTCCGGATGTTTTGTCTTAACTGCCATCAGCTGATATACTGTGTTGAAGATAGCTTTCTGAATACCGGTTCTTGCGTACAGTTCATCAAGTGGAATGTATTTGTAAACTTCCTCATCCATTCCTTCTGTACGATGGTCACGATAACCTACCGTATTTCCAAGTACTTTGTCATCTTTGTCAAGAAGTACAAAGTCAACACCCCAGGTATCAACACCCATGCTTACCGGAACTTTACCGATTTCTTTGCATTTTTTGAGTGCGATCACAATTTCTTTAAAGATACGATCGAATTCCCAGCAGAGTTCTCCGTCTTTCTTAACCATACCATTTTCAAAACGATGAATCTCTTCCAGTTCCATCTTTCCGTTTTCCATATGTCCAAGAATCAGACGTCCACTGGATGCGCCCATATCTACTGCTGCATAATATGTTGCCATTGTTAAATCCTCCTAAATATGTAAGATGTGTATAGCATTTATTGTTGTGCAAAATGCTATGTCAAAAAGGTTCTTTCATATTTGATAATAACATAATATCCTAAAAAGCGATAAATGTTAAGAACCTTGTTTGTAAAAAAAAGTGTCCTCAGTTGCTTTATTGAAGTAAATTGTGAATGTGTTACTTAAAAAACCCCCAGGGCAAATGCCCTGGGGGTTTTCACCCGTAAGTAAAATTGCGTTCGTTTTAGTCGTACAGGTTAGGAGCGATCTCTTCGTCGTCCATATTTGTGGAATCATACCAGTAACCATCTGTAGGAACATCTTCAAGCTCCTGTCCGTTAGCTGCTGCTGTCAGAGCGTAGATTGCATAGTATCCCATCATAAGAGGAGACTGTGTAACTGCACCAAGGAATGTTCCATCCTGAACAGCTGCTTTAATGATAGAACCAGCATCGAAACCAACACCGATAACGTCACCGTTAGCTGCATCAGAACCAAGAACGTTCAGGTTTGCGTTAGCTGCAAGAACACCCTCTGCAGATACCTGATTGGATCCGAAGATAGCGATACAGTTTTCTTTGGAAAGGATTGCCTGAGCTTCATTGGAGCAAAGCTCTACAGTTGTCTGTGCCGGAACAGCTACCTGGATAACAACGTCTGCGTCAGCTTCTGTAGCGTCTGCGCCCTTAGCTGCGTTTACATAGAATTCGTTACCAGCTACTGCTACTGTTTTGCCGTCTGCCTGAAGCAGTTCGATCATTTTATCAATGAATCCAGTACCACGCTGCTGAATGTTCTGAGCTGTAGCATCCTGGTTAACTTCACCGATTACAACCTGTCCGTCAGCGTTAGCTACAACATCTTTGATTGCATCATACATATGTGTTGCTGCTTCTGCACCAGCCTGTGCGTTGTCTGTGCAGACTTCGCAAACTACAGATCCTTCTGGAGCGTCTGTGATACCTGTATCAAATGTTACAACCGGGATTCCTTTGTCAGCGCATGTCTGAAGGGAATCAAGAACGGATGATGTATCGCAAGCTGCAATACCAATACCAACTGGGTTAGCACCGATTGCTGTGTTGATCATATTAACCTGGTCAGGGATATCAGATTCACTGTTCGGTCCCTGGGCTGTGTAAGTAACACCAAGTTCTTCAGCAGCTTTCTTCATACCTTCCTGAGCTGCATCCCAATATGTAGCCTGGAAAGATTTAACGATCATCGGGAATTCGTAAGCTTCGTTTGCTTTCAGATCTTTGAACTGATCTGGCATATCAGCTGCCATAACTGTTGATGCTGACATTCCTGCTACCATTGCTGCACAGATGCTTAATGCTACTACCTTCTTGAAATTCATAATTTACTTCCTCCTTATAAATATTATATAGTTTTTTTATGATGATACGTCAGTAGGAAATTGTCTGACGCCCCACATCCTTATGAAGTTTTAATAAATATTCAATTTCTTTTACAGCAGAGCGGATATTTATAATCCACTGTGCTGTTTAAATCATTCATTTATACTGCTTACATAGCAGCTTTTTTCTTTTCTTTGATGATATCGATCAGGACTGCGATGATAAGAACAAGACCTGTGATGATCTGCTGCCAGTTAGCCTGCAGGCCGATATATGGAAGACCTGTTTTCAGGAGCATGATGACAAAGATACCAACAAATGTACCGATTACAGAACCATAACCACCGGTTGCTGCGACGCCACCAACGAATACACCACCGATAGCATCCATTTCAAGTCCGGCACCGGTACCAGGCTGTACTGTAGGTGTAACTGCTGCATAAGCGATTGCTGCAAGTCCTACAAACAGACCACAAACTACATATACCATTACATGGTAGAATTTAACATTGATTCCGGAAAGAGCGGCTGCTTCTTTGTTTGATCCGATTGCGATAGTATAACGTCCGAATTTTGTATGGTTCAGAACAAATTCCATCAGCAGAACCAGAATGATCATCCACAGGAAACCGATTGGATAACGGGAAGCACTTCTTCCTGTACCAACTGTAATCTTAAAGATTGAGTGGAACCATCCACCATCCTGTGTAAGAGCCGGCCACGGTGTTGCTGTACAAAGAGATCCGGCACCACGGGTAATCATACATGTACAAAGAGTTGCAAGGAACGGCGGCAGGTTCATGATACCGATCAGAACACCATTCAGTGCTCCGACTACAACTCCAAGTACGATACAAAGTACCATAGCTGCTGCTACCGGCCATCCATGGCTTCTTACCATTGTTCCGGCGATCAATGCATAACATACCATACCAGTTCCGATTGACAGGTCTACACCACCAGTGATAAGTGGGAATGTAACACCGATTGCCATCAGAAGATCATAGTAGGAGAAATCCAGCATACTCAGGATTGTGGTGTACTGTCTGAACTCCTTACTCATGATTGAGAATATCGCGCACAGTGCAATTATAACCAGCAAAACAATAAATCTCTGATCACTTATAATACTTTTTTTCTTCTTAGTCATGACTTTCCTCCTTAATCGATATTCCTTGTCGCCTTATCCATGATGTGTTCCTGTGTTGCTTCAGAAATATCAATATTTCCTGTTACTTTACCTTCGCACATAACGATGATACGGTCGCTCATTCGGAGAATCTCTGTCATTTCAGAAGAAATCATGATAATGGATTTTCCTTCTGCTGCCAGTTTACTCATCAGTTTGTAAATTTCGTTCTTTGCACCAACGTCGATACCTCTGGTCGGCTCATCGAAAATCAGGATATCACTGTCACGGGTCAGCCATTTTGCGATAACGACTTTCTGCTGGTTACCACCGGAAAGGTTTACGACCAGCTGATCTCCACTTGGAGTCTTGGTAGCAAGTTCTTTGATATATTTATCAGTAACCTTTTTCTCTTTTGCTTTGTTGATGAACAGTCCGTTGCAGTACTCTTCCATAGTTGCAAGAGTTGTATTTTCGATTACGGATTTCTGAACAACAACGCCATATCTTCTTCTGTCCTCTGACAGATAACCGATACCATATTTAACAGCGTCCTGTGGGCTGTTGATAGTTACTTCTTTGAGCTGGCCGCTCTGTTTGTCCATAATGGAAATCTTTCCACTCTGTTTCGGATCTGCTCCAAAAAGTGCTCGTGCAGTCTCGGTACGTCCTGCACCCATCAGTCCGGAAAATCCAAGGATCTCACCTTTTCTCAGTTCAAAGCTTACGTCCTGAACCATCTTACCGGCATTCAAGTGTTCTACTTTAAGAACCACCGGTGCATCCGGAGCAACCATACTGTGATCCTTCGGATCTTCATAAATAACACGACCAACCATCATGTTGATGATATCTTCTTTTGTACTGTCTTTTGTGATCAGGGTACCTACATATGTACCATCTCGCATGACAGTTACACGGTCTGTGATAACCTTAATCTCATCCATACGATGTGAGATATATACGATACCAAGATTTTTCGCACGAAGATCTTTGATGATTTCAAAAAGGTCTGCGATTTCTTTTTCTGTCAGAGCTGCGGAAGGCTCATCGAAGATGATAACTTCTGCTTTGTGGGAAATTGCCTTTGCGATCTCACACATCTGCTGTTTACCAACAGTCAGGTTGCTCATTTTTTCTCTTGGGTCGATATCGATGTTCAGATCCTGGAATAATTTCTTGGAATCCTCAATCATCTTCTTATCGTCTACACGAATACCTTTCTTCGGCTCACGTCCGATAAAGATGTTCTGTGCAACTGTAAGGTCACCAACCATGTTCAGTTCCTGATGTACGATTACAACGCCGTTGTCCTGTGCTTCACGTGTATTGTGGAAAGCAACTTCCTGGCCTTTGTATACGATAGATCCGGAATCTTTCTGATAAATACCGGTAAGAACTTTCATCAGTGTTGATTTACCGGCACCGTTCTCTCCCATAAGTGCATGTACTTCACCGCGTCTTACTTCGAAATTAACGTGATCCAGGGCATGAACACCAGGAAAGGACTTATCAATATCCTTCATTGTTAAAATAACGTCACCCATTGTTTCATCCTCCCTTTCGATCAGTTCTTTCTACGTCTTGCGGAAACGTCAGCATATACGGCTACGATAACGACGATACCAGTGATGATCATCTGCTGTCCTTTGCCAAGACCAAATGCCATGATTCCCTGCTGCAGAAGAGAGATAATAAATACACCGATTACAGTACCACCGATGGAAGCAAGTCCACCAACCATGGATGTACCACCCATTACGCAACCAGCGATTGCTTCGTTGTTGTACTGATCGCCATAACCTGGCTGAACGGTTGTATATGTAGCAACGAAAAACAGTGCTGCGATTCCTACCAGGAATCCACAGATTACATAAGCAAGCATGTTCCATTTCTTTGTATCTACACCGGAAAGTCTTACTGCTTCGGTGTTGGATCCAAGGCAGAGAATATAACGTCCTGGTTTTGTGTTGTAAAGAACAACTCCACAAAGAACTGCCATGATCAGGAAGAAGATCAGTCCTACCGGAATTTCTTTGTAAGATACAATGTTACGGAACCATCCGTTTACCGGATCACTGCTCTGTGGCCAGCTTACGGACTGTGTTTTTGTAAATACAGAAGCGATACCTTTTGCGATATTCATGGAAGCCATGGATACGATGAATGCCGGAACTGATAGGTAAGATACCAGCCATCCATTAAAGATGCCAAATGCAAGACCAATGAGTACACAGATAATCATTGCAGCTACGCAAGGCACCTTGTAGCTTGTCATGCAATATCCGGAAACCAGTGCACAACAGAACATTACTGGTCCGATGGAGAAATCGATTCCTCCGGTTGCGATTACAAATGTGACGCCCAATGACAGGAAGCCCAGGAAATATACATAGTTTAAAGTGGATTTAATACTGTCCCCAACAGGGAATTTACTTCCAAGAACCACTTTAAAAACTACGAACATGAGAACCAGAATACAGACAAGCAGGATTCTGTTCAAGCCGAGCTTTTTCACGATTGGATTTTGTTTTAACTTTTCCAATTTTTTGCCCTCCTTAAAAGTTTTACACACATCTGCGTTTTCTATATAATACCGTGAATAGCACACAATTGTAATGGAAAATCTTACAAAAAAAGGTTAAATATTTACGGTCTGTACATAAATATTTAACCCTTTTTATAATTTTTTCACTATTATATCGTTTTTTTAACTATTCTGTTTATGAAAGTTTCAGCGTATTAAACGGAAACAGCAGTTTCTCAATCTCACTGTTATACATATTTTCAGGAGTTACCAATTCGCATCCGGAATTAACATTCTTCTCATAGCTTTTGCCACGGAGCATAAGAATGGTTTCTTTCACACCCATGTAACCCATCTTAAATGCTTTCTGAACGACCAGGCCCTTGAATACTCCATTTTCCATCAGCTGAACCGCTTCCTGAGAGCTGTCTATCCCCACAACATTGATCCGATTTTTTGCACCTGCTGATTTTACCGCACGTGCAGCACCAACAGAAGAATATTCATTCATTCCTGCTACCATCTTAAGGTTTGGATATTTTTCCATAAGCTCAAGTGTCAGCTTCCGGGATTTCTCATACTGAGAATCACAGTAGACCACATCAACAATATTGTCTGCCAGATCACCAAGTCCCTTGCGGAAACCTTCTTCTCGTTCCACCGCAGTGGATACCCCGTTTACATGTGCAACGATTGCAATCTGATCATCCGGTCCGAGAAGTGATGCTGCAAATTTACCGAGTTTCTCTCCAGCTTCCAGATTATTTGTAGCAACCGTCAGATCCTGTACCGGTTCTTCCGTATAAGAATCAATAAAGCTGATCTTGATTCCTTTTTCTTTCGCTTCGTCCAACAGTTTGTTGGATCCTGTAAAACTGGATGGTGATATCAGGATCGCATCTGGATTTTCTTCGATTGCTTCCTTTAAAAGTGCATTCTGGCGTTCCACGTCATTTTCCTCGGATGGTGCCTTGATCTCAATCGTCGCATTATACTCCTGTGCTGCCATTCTGGTTCCAAGGATCAGTGCCTTCCAGAAATCATTTGTCTTGTCTACGACCTTTGGAATATACACAAGTGAAAGCCTACGCTCATCAATTCTTTTCTGGTGATACCAGATGCCACATCCGATTCCACCAATCAGACAGACTACCAGGAAGATACTCAGCCATTTTTTCTGTTTTTTCATAACTGCCCCTCCTGTCTTCCCGGAATTGTGATCGTTGCAGTAGTTCCTTTTCCTTTTTCGCTCTCATAGGTAATTCCATAGTCATCGCCATAGTAAAGTTTCAGTCGTTTCTGCACATTGTAAACACCAACCCCATTGGAATGATAATTTACTTTGTGTCTGTCATAAATATGTGCAAGTGTTTCTTCGTCCATTCCAACACCGTCATCAATCACCTGAAGCACTGCATTCCCATCTTTCATAAAACCTTTTACAATAAGAAGTCCTTTACTCTCCTTGTACTTAAGCCCATGATAAATGGCATTTTCTATGATTGGCTGCAAAACCAGTTTGATCAGTGGTATATATAATATAGAAGAATCTACGTCTATCTGGAACTCCAGTTTGTCTTTATAACGCATTTTCTGGATCGTCAGATATCCTCTTGCATACTCCACTTCTTTCGCTATCGGTACAACTTCGTCCTCATTACTGATACTCTGGCGAAGTAATCTTGCCAGTGAAGCGGTCATCAGGACAACTTCTTTATTCTTTTTTCCTTCTGCCATCCATATGATAGAATCCAGCGTATTATACAGAAAATGTGGATTAATCTGTGATTGCAGTGCTTTCAGCTCGCTCTTTCGTTTCTCTTCCTGTTCATGGACATTCTGTTCCATCAGTTCCTGAATCTTATGCGTCATGACATCAAACGATTTTGTCAGACTTCCGATTTCATTTTTTGAATCTACCACAACATCCGAAACACCGAAATCTCCTTCCTGTACTTTTTTCATGGAATCTCGAAGTTTCTGAATCGGAAGTGTAATACTTCTTGCCATGAACCTTGAAAAAAGAAGTGCTATAATAACCAGCACAATAGCTGTCAGCACATAAACACTCTGAGCCTGGCGGCTTTTGCTTAAAAGTTCTCTCACACTGGTACAATCTACTACTGTCCACCCTGTTTTATCTGACCGGGAGATTGAATAAAGTTTCCCATTATTAGTAGTTCCTGTCAGAACTGTATCTTCGTCCGTATTCATGATCAGACTGATATTTTCCGTCTGCAGCTCATTGTACAGCTGCTGCTGTTGTGGATGATACACAATATTTCCTTTGGCATCTACAATAAATGCATATCCTTTTGTTCCAACGGTACTCTGGTCACATAATTCGCTGATTGCACTGTAATTCAGATCAATGAAGAAAACCCCCTCTTTTTCACCACTTCCATCGCGGTTTCGAATTCCTCTGCTCAAAGTGATCACCCAAGGTCTCTCTCCGCTGATGATATGCTGCACATGTGAAGATGTCAGCGTCGGCGCCTCAGGACTTTTTAATGCTTTTGTGTACCATTCCTGTGTATTCAGATCAAGATCTCTATTCACAGATTTACTTCCATCATTGATCAGCATCCTGCCATTTTTACTTATAATCCCAACATTACGTATATCACTACGGCTGTCCAGTATCGTCTGAAACTGATTCAGGATACGATAGCGGCCCTCACTGTCAACTTCATCTGCAAACAGATAGTCCTGCACATCTTCATTACTTGATATCAGATAAGCAATATTTTCCATATAATCAATATAAGAATCGATGTTCTGATTCATCTGCTGAATGATCGTATGCGTATATTCGGAAGAATTTTCAAAAATTGAGGTATATGTAAATCGCATAGAAACGCCCGTAACGACAACAACGGCACTGAGAATCAGTACCGCCACTGTAGCAAAAATAACACTCTGTATGCTGTTGAATCTTCCAATAAACCACGCTGAAAGATTTTTCTTTTTCATTTACGCTTCTCCCTTGCATATTCTGTAGGTGTATATCCCGTCATCTTTTTGAATGAGATTCCAAAATAATGAGGATCTGAAAAACCAACTTTTTCCGCAATCTCATAGTTCTTCATTGTTGTATTTTCAAGGAGTTCTTTTGCTTTCTCCATTCTGGTTCGAATCAAAGCCTCTGTGAATGTTTCTCCTGTTTCATCTTTAAAGATCGTGCTGAAGTAACTGGTACTGATATTCAAATAAGAACAGATACTGTTCAGGCTGAGATCCGGCTCCATATAATTCTTCTGTATGTAGTCAATCGCCAGTCGGGCCTGTCTTTCACTGCTGGAGGTATTCATCTCTGACAGAATTGCAAAAATCCTGTCTGTATGTTTCTGTACGACTTTGCATGCATCTTCAAAAAACTTCTGGTCGGTTACCTGACGCAGCAATTCATCTCTGCCTTCCCTGATTCTGTCCATATCTGCCGATACGTCTTCACACGCGTTGTCCATAGTTCGGATAACCTGCTGCAGATACATACATGCACGGCTCTTTTCCATAAGTGCCTGACGAATTGCAGTTTCAATATCGTAAAGGATCTGATCCACCTGTTCTTTCTGTCCGGTTTTCATTGCTTCTTTCAGTTCAGACAGGTTCTCATCGATCGCAATTTCCTGCACCGGATGTTGTTCTTCCATGTCGATAAGAAGGTTTCCGCCAAGCAGATATCGATACTGTAACGTCCGTTCTGCCATATCATGCGACTGTACCAGTTCTTCCGGCTTTTTTACCCACTTACCAATTCCCATAGAGACATCAAAGCCCATAACTTCTTTGGTCTTTTGCTGAATCTCCAGACAGATTTCTTTTGTTTTGACAGTAAAATTACGGCTCCAGTTTTCCCGGAAAAGAATACATACACGATTGCTGCCTTCCTGATAGGCAATTCCTGCATTTTCCCTGGTTACGATCTCATCACTGATGTTAAACAACACAAACGCCATCAGTGCACTTTCCTGTTGTTTTTCTGTATCCAGCTGATACATTCCCGAATATAGATCTATATCGAACAGTGCAACACGATAGGCTGCTGCTGAAATATCAATTCCCATATCCTCAAGACGTTCAATGCTCGCATTCACATCTGTCGTACAATTTACAAGCGCTTCTATATTTTTTGACCGAATCATCTGCTTATTTTTACGGTACTTTTCCGAATTTTGGGCCAATACATCCATTTTAGTTTTTTCAAGACGCTGTTGTTCCACTTTTTCCTTCATTTTTTCAATTACTTCGGTAAGTTCTGTCGCTGTCACCGGCTTTAGCAGATATTCACTTACTCCATACTTAATTGCCTTTTTTGCATATTCGAATTCTCCGAACCCGCTAAAAATCACAATTACAATTTCCGGATAATTATCATGCAAAAAACTGCTCAGTTCCATTCCATCCATATATGGCATCAATATATCCGTCAGTACAATATCCACCGGATGTTTCTTAATAAATTCTACTGCCTCTTTGCCGTTTTCACAATCTCCGACCAGTTCGCAGTCAATGCCCTTCCAGTCAATGTTTTCTTTGATTGCATCTCGAACAAGGATTTCATCATCTACTAGTAAAATGCGGTACATACAGTTTGTTTTCCCCCTGCTGATAAAATAACGTTTCCCGTTTTTGCCTTCTGGTAATTCAGTTTACAAACAGAAAGATACTCCTCATATGATAGTTACAGAGTTTCTCCCACTGTCTACCATATAAGGAGCATCTTAGATCATATGCTTATTTATTTGAGAATATCTTCATAGCCTCATAAGCATTTTTCTTCATGGCTTTCATTCCCCAATCTACGATATCATGATAGTAAACCGGAATTTCCTTGCCCTCTTCCTGAAGTAAATAATGCATCTTATATTTCCTGCCCTGGTGAACAATCGGCATTTCTTTAAATGGAAGTTTGCTCTCTACACCAGTTCCGCCGGCTTTTGCCATATATGTATAGTAGTTAATCTTTCTTACACCACGGGCGATGACTTTCTTGTAGTCTTCTTCACTGACACCGGAACCACCATGCATAACAAGTGGAATATCTACTCTCGCTTTAACATTCTCAAGTACAGACATATCGAGCTTCGGCTTGGTCAGATACAGACCATGTGCTGTTCCAAATGAACAAGCCAGTGCATCAATACCTGTTTCATTAACAAATGCTTCTGCCAGTTTCGGGTCTGTATAGATTTTCTTCGGCTCATCGCCTGTCGGGATTCCGTCATCATGTCCCAATCCAAGTTCTCGTTTGCCAAGCGTACCAATCTCTGCTTCTACGGATGCACCTTTTGCATGCGCAAGTTTGACTGCGATCTTAGTGTTA
>QWCV01003110.1_pt1 | contig 23765 bp, 20 predicted proteins | sample 1972621 | NCBI WGS metagenome assembly QWCV01 (sample SAMN09866699, study PRJNA288562) | Human gut metagenome isolate pre2_stool, whole genome shotgun sequencing... | isolation source: gut | host: Homo sapiens | place: USA: California | reverse complement strand
ATGAAAGAATTATTGAAAGGTGATGAAAGAACTTACTTTCACGCGCACCAATCATCCCAACACGTATCGGGATGACGGCCCATTCCCCTCGCGGCGCAACTTGCCCACATCTTCGAGCTTCTTCAACAACCGGTATGCACTGATATAGCTCAGGCCAAACAAATCCATGACATCCGCCGTAGTGACGACACCATCATTTTTTTCGGCGAACTCCAGAACAAGGCCACTGCGCCGGGTGGCATCGATGTCACGCTGGCGCACGTAAGACGCCAGCCCCTCTGAACGTTTGTACACTCGGGCACTCAGCATATACGAACGAGAGCTCCCGCTACCGACCCCCTCTACCAAACCAGCTTCCACCAGATTCTCAACAGCGGACACGATGCGTCGATGCTCCAAATGAGAGAAATCGCACAATTGGACCACGGTAAGCCTACGATGCTCACGCAGCAGCGAGAGCACAATCAGTGACCAGACCGGCAATGGAGCCCCACGTCGACGTTCCTCGTCGCCAATCATGGTTACGAATGCCTCGTCAGGTACCACGCGGCGCAAGAACAAGATAACTTCCTCAGCACTGGACTGTGAATAATCCGGGAAAGAACCGCCTGCCGCAATCGACCCGGCATAGATGGTATCCACGCCTCGTCCGGTGCGTTCAACATATCCGGCAGCTTTCAGAATCAGGGCAAGCTGCGGATTGCGGGAACGCGGTTGTGCAGTAAGCAGGTTATCTTCGGAAACACCCTCTATGAATCCTCCGGGGTTGGCTATGGTCAACCCATCATCATCAACCAGGAACCTCACCGAACCCATTCGTGCATAATCGCGATGGCAGAAAGCGTTAATCATTGCCTCACGGAATGCCCCTCGATCGAAGTCTGGCAGATCGACCCGAATCAAGCCGCTCATGACTTCGTGGCTGGGATTCCACGGCTCCATCAGCTCGCCTACACGATCAAACATATCCACCAAGGGCAACACGAACGGATCCATATTGACCTTTGGAGACATGCCTTTCATCACTTGAAAAACAGCCGATGCGGCTGGAACCGATCGATGAATAGCATCAACCGAACCAATGGTGAGCAGACCAGCAACAGATGGCTGCAATCCATACGGGCCATCAACAACCAGCTCAAGTGCCCGATCGAAATCCTCATCAGTAAAAGACAACAACGAGTTTTGCGCATTGGCACTGCGAATATGGCTTCTCAACTTGTTCCGTGAGTCTGGATTCAAATCGTCCAACCGAGCCTCTGGGGCAGGTTGCGCACTGAAATCGTAGAACCGTTGCTGAGATAAACGGCTAATGAATTGGGAAACAAACAGCGGAACGACCTCAGGCGAGCCGTCTGCTTTCAGCCGGCGCTGCAATGTCTTCCCCTGACTGGTAGATACGATTTGCTGACTGTTATCCACCTCAATACTGACTATCGGCACCTCGTTCTCATACAAGAGCGCCACGCGAGCGGGAAGCTGCGGAACAGTCTTATTGAAAATTAGTACCGCAAGTCCATTGATATTGCGATGCTCGTCACATACGCCGGTCACAGTGCCATCGTCTTCAATACCGAGATACAGTGTGCCGCCTTCGGTATTGGCTAGAGCCACTACGTTGTCAACAATTTCATCATGCGATTGAGGGCGCTTCTGCTCACTCTTGAACTCAACCGTCAAACTTTCTTTGGCCGGCAACATGAGCATCCCCTTTCACCATCTTGCAATAATTCTTACATGTTAACAGAGAGTTCTTACATGTAAGAATTATTGCAAGATGGTGAAAGGGGTAAAGAGCAATCCATCCTGTCATCTCCAGCAACTTAAATCCGATCATCGCTGCTTTCGGCATATCTGATATCAGCCGCTGGTGCCAGTCCAATCACCCAATTGAAGCTCAACACGGCCAAAGACTCTACGCCGCAGTGGATTCGCGCTCGATGAGCTTATAGCCCACATTCACGGTCTGCGGGAAGAACTCGTCGTCCAGGTTCTCGATACGCCGCATAAGCAAGGTCAGCGCGGTATCCGCCATGCCCTTGAAATCGGTGGCCACGGTGGTCAAAGTCGGCACGCTGTACATGCTCTGGCTCAGGCCGTCGAAGCCGATAACGCGCACATCGCCCGGCACACTTACGCCATCGTCCGCCAGACCACGCAGAATACCGAGCGCAATACCGTCGTTCAGGCAGTACAGACCGTCGTACTTGCACTTGCCTTTCTTGGCCAAGCCGCGCCCGGCCTCGATACCGCCGTCAATCGACCACGAGGATTTGATGAAATCACGGCGCTCGTCAAACGGCAGTCCGGCCGCGAGAATCGTCTCCTTGGCGGCCCGCATACGAATATCACGCGAGCCGGGAATGATGTTGGGATTGTTGGGATCGTGATTGTCGCCGACGATGCCGATGCGCGCACAGCCACGCGCGATAAGGTGTTCGATTGCCGCCCGTGAGCCGGCGTCGCTCGGCGCGTTCACGGTGTCGACGGGCAGGCTGGTGTCGTAGTTTTCCAGCATGACGGCCGGGTGCCGCTTCAGGATATCGACCGCACGTGGCGCATTGATGGCGATGATGCCGTCCGAAAACGTGTACGACAGATCGTTGTCGTCGGTAAGATACCGGGACAGTTCGATGAGCATGTGCGAGTCGCGCTTGTGCACTTCCTCAGCCACACACATGGCCAGATGGGAGAAATAGTCGCCCTCGAGGCCCGAGGTAAGGAAGGTGATGGTATCGGACCGCCCAGAACGCAGGGACCGGCCAGACAGGTTGATTTTGTAGCCGAGTTTGCGGGCGGCGTCACGCACGCGCTGCGTGGTTTCGGGCTTGACGTAATCCTTGCCTCGCAGGGCCGCGGAGGCGGTGGTGGCGGTCACTCCGGCCAGTTCGCCGACATCCTTTAAGGTCACCATCGTTACCATCTCCGCATATCACGAACCTTATCGATAAGAATCCATAGTACCGCCCACATCTCAGCCGAGGATGAGACCCTCGGTCGAGGCCCTGCCCGGCGACTCGAACGCCGCGGTCACCGTGGTGAGCACCGACGCTGCAAACGAAAACATGTCAAACCAAGAAATGGACATGACGGAGTCATTGTTTTCCGAGAGGGATATGCCGCGTCCACGGGCAGACGTCACGTATCAATCACGCCGATACCGTCATATAACTGTTTTCGATGTGAGAAAGCTCATAGCTTCCGACCACAGAAATCAGCCACAGCAACCCCATAACAGCGTTATAGTTCTGTTTGTCGGCGTCGACAAGAGCCAGTAGCGCCGATGAAATGCACACCAAGGATGTTTAGCGAATTGTTCGCAGTTCGCACGATTCGATTTGATTCGATTCGTGCAGCCCGGATGGTTCACGGGGGCATGCCGTCGTGATGTGCGTGGATATGGGCGATACGACTCTCGTTCGGGCCGGCAGGCCATCGTACACCAGTTACGAAAGGATCCGCCCATATATGGCAAGGTTTACCGAGAATCGTTGGACCAGCGCGATTATCCCTGCACTGCTGATTCATATCCCAATCGGTACCGTCTATTGCTGGAGCGTGTTCAAGCAGCTTATCGCTGACCGTCTCCACGCCAGCCCCGCCTCCGTGGAATGGGGCTTCTCACTCGCCATCTTCTTCCTCGGCATGTCCGCCGCGTTTGCCGGGCCGATGGTGGAGAAAAACATCAAGAAATCCGCACTCGTCTCCATGGTCTGCTTCGTGGTCGGCTTCGCCGGCACGGGCGTGAGCATCGCCCTGAACTTCCTGCCGGGCGTGTTCATCTGCTATGGCGCGATCATGGGCATCGGCCTGGGCGTCGGTTATCTGACTCCGGTCAAGAACCTGATGCTTTGGTTCGCCGACAACAAGGGCCTCGCCACCGGCATCGCCGTCGCCGGTTTCGGCCTGGCCAAGGCCATTGCCAGCCCACTGATGGAATATCTCATCGGCACGGTTGGCCTGGTCAGCATGTTCTTCATCCTCGCCGCGGTCTACGCGGTGATGATGTTCGTCGGCTTCCTGCTCATCAAGCGTCCGGCCGGCTGGGTGTATGATCCCGCGACCTCACACGTCAGCCGCAAGACAATCCTCAAGAACCCCGTGTTCTGGGGCATCTGGATAGCCTTCTATATCAACATCACCTGCGGCCTGGCCCTCATCAGCCAAGAGAAGGACATCCTGCACGATGTGCTCAGGGCCTTCCCGCAGTATGCCAACCTGAGCCCCGCCAAGTTTGCCGCCGCCATCTCCGGCATCATCGGACTGGTGCTCGCCGTGGACTCCGTGTTCAACACGGCTGGCCGCGTGGGCTTCTCCACACTCTCCGACCACCTGAAGCGCCGCGAGACCGTCTATCAGGTAATCTTCATCATGTCGATTGCCGTGTGCTTGCTGCAGATCTTCACCAACAGCATCGGCAACGCTCTGCTGTGGGCCGTGCTGGCCATGCTGTTCCTCGTCAACGCGGGCTATGGTGGCGGTTTCTCGACGCTGCCCGTGCTGCTTGATCAGCACTTCGGCACCAAAACCGTCTCCACCACGCACGGTCTGACGCTGAGCGCCTGGGCGTTCGCCGGTCTGTCCGGCAACCAGTTGGCCTCGTTCGTAGTTGCCCACGCGCCTGATCAGGCCCACCGCTACGCCGCACTCATCCCGGTGCTCACCGGCCTGTTCGTTGTGGCCCTGATCAGCATCAGCTTGGTCAAGTACCTCGGCGACAGAAACGTCACGAAGGCCGTCGAAGACCGAGGCTGAGCTGCCGCAAAACAACGATTCTGCCGGAGTCGGGCGCATCGATCGCATCAATCGATGTACGTCACGATTTTGGCAGAATCGTTGTTGTTGCTGTTGAGTACCTGAGGTCGTGCGGCTTACGCGCCGACCAGTTCGAGCATTTGGGGGATGCTCTTTTTGCCGAATTCAACTTGCTGGGTGCCGTCGGCGTGGGTGATGACGATGCAGGGCACGCTCATCGCGCCGTACTGGTCCTTGAGTTCGGGGAAGTGCGAGACGTCGTAGGCTTCGGCGCGCACGGCCGGGCTCAGGGAGGCAATGCGCTGGGAAGCAAGCACGGTTTCCGGACACATCGTGCAGGTGAGCGAGACGAGGATCATGATGTTCAGCGGGTCTGTGATGGACTTCGCGCGTTCGATCAGGTCGTCGCCCAGCGGCTGGCCGGGACCGGCCGCGTTGTACAGGCCGAGCACGAACGAGTTGAACTCATGGCCGGAAGGTACGCCGTGGAAGGCCAGACCGGTGAAGACCAGTGAACCATTGCCGTCCTTGCCGGCCTTGCCGTCGCCCTCAGCCGGCACGCAGATGCGCACGGTCGGACGGGCGAGCGGCAGGACGCCGGCGACGTCGAATGTGGCGCGGCCGGAATCGTCCAACGAACCATAAGTGGGCAGTTCGGTGCCGTCCGGCAAGGTGACGGACAGCGGTTCGCCGACCACCAAAGAAGTAGGCACAGAAGCACCATCCACCGCCGTGATCAGCCCTGCGGCATCAACGGCAACCGAGTTCAGCTTGCCGCCGGACAGCGCAACCATCTCGCCGATGAAACCCTGCAATTCCGCCGAAAGCGGGGTGCTGTCCAGCTCAAGGGCAAGGGTGACCGGGCGGGTCATGCGTCCGAAGACCACGCCAAGCTGCTGCTTGACGGCGGCGGAGAACAGTTCGCCGGGCTTCTTGGCGGCGCTGGCTGCGGCTGCGGCATCGGCGCTGCGTTTGGCGGGAGCCGGGGCGGGCGTCGTGCCAGCGGCCGAGGCGGCGGAGGCGGCCTTGGCCTCGGACTCCTCATAAGCGGAAGCAGTGGGACGCGGCGGCACCAAGCCGGTTTTCTCGCTCATCTGCTTGGCGTAACGCTCCAGTTCCACGGCGGCAATCGCACCGTCGGCGGTGGCGGTGACCACTTGGCGCAGGTTCTTGACGCGCAGATCGCCGGCCGCGTACACGCCCGGCACCGAGGTTCTGAGGTAGTCGTGCGTGACCACGTAACCGTGGTCGTCGAGCTCCACCACGCCGCGCACCAAATCGGTGGCGGGCACATAGCCGGCGAACACGAAGACGCCGAAGGTGCCGGCGTCGGCGGGCTTCCACGTTTCGGTCTGGCCGGTGGCAAGGTTCAGGATTGAGGCTTCTCGCAGGCCTCCTTGGCCGGCGGTGACGCCCTTCAGCTCGACCTGATAACGCACGTCGATCTTCGGGTTGTTCTTGGCTTCGGCGGCCACTGCGGCATCGCAGGTGAAGTCCGGTTCGCGCACGAGCACGGTGACTTTGGAGGCGTATTTGGTCAGGAACACGGATTCCTCGGCTGCGGCGAATCCGCCGCCGACCACCAGTACTTCCTTGCCGGTGAAGAACTCGCCGTCGCAGGTGGCGCAGTAGGCCACGCCGCGGCCGGCGTACTCGGCCTCGCCCTCGAAGCCCAGCTTGCGCGGGCTGGCGCCGGTGGCGATGAGGATGCCGAACGTCTTGAGGTCGCCGCGTGAGGTGTGCACGGTTTTGATGTCACCATCCACGTCGAGACCGGTGGCTTCGGCGGAGAGGAATTCGGCACCAAAGTCCTGAGCCTGCTGACGCATGGTCTGGGTGAGCGCGCGGCCCGTGGTGCGGCCCACGCCCGGATAGTTGACGACTTCGTTGGTGATGGTGATCTGGCCGCCGAAATCATCTTTTTCAAGAATCAGCACACGGTAGCGAGCGCGGGCCAAGTACAGGCCGGCCGTCAGGCCAGCCGGCCCGCCACCAATGACGACGACGTCATAGAGATTGTTGGTCTGAGTCATGAAAACTCCCTTACATACACTGGCTCCCCTCTCTGAGGGGAGCTGTCGTAGTGAGACTGAGGGGAGCATATCGGATCAGGCTAGCTCTCGCGAGCACTCCCCCCAGTCGCTTTCAGCGACAGCTCCCCTCAGAAAGGGGGCCAAGATTACCGCCTATTCAGTGTCGATCACAGCTGGCCGACGAGGTCGAGGCTGGGCTCGATGGTTTCCTCGCCAGGGGTCCAGTTGGCGGGGCAGACCTGGTCGCCGTGCTCGTAGACGAACTGGGAGGCCTGCACGCGGCGCAGCAGCTCCTCGGCGTTGCGGCCCACGTTGGAGGAGATGACCTCGTAGGCCACGACCTTGCCCTCCGGGCTCACGATAAAGTCGCCACGCTCAGCCACGCCATCGGCCTCGTTGTAGGTGTCGAGATCCTTGGCCAGCAGGGCGGTCGGGTCGGCAAGCATCGGGTACTCGATCTTGGCGATCTTCTCGTTGGCGTCGTGCCAAGCCTTGTGCACGAAGTGGGTGTCGCAGGAGACGGAGTAGATCTCGCAACCGATTTCCTTGAACTTGGCGTAGTTCTCGGCCAGGTCTTCAAGCTCGGTGGGGCACACGAAGGTGAAGTCGGCCGGGTAGAAGAAGAACAGGGACCAGTGGCCGAGCACATCGTCCTTGGTCACTTCGTGGAACTCGTTGTTCTGGAATGCGTTCACCTTGAAATCGGTCAGTTCATGCTGCAGAAGAGTCATCATCGGTCCTTTCGGGAATTGTTAATCTTCAAGCGTTTACCACCACCTATCGTAATGTGGTGAGCCACGGCTCGCGCGGGTGTAACGTATGAGCCTTATCACACCACCCGCAACCCTTGTGCCCAAATGGCCGTTGCCCCAATCACGACTATGCGCGAATACTCGCTAATATGGCAATCAGCAGCCCGCTGATAATGGAGGTTTCATGGCTCAGTCAGACTTTGAACAGGAATCGACCGCAAACGCAACGTGGAGTCGCATGCTGCAAGGCAACCGGCGCTTTGCCGAGGGCAAGCCCGACCATCCATGGCAGGATCAGGAGACCCGTCAAACGTTGCTTGATGGCCAGAACCCGGATGCCGCGGTGCTCTCCTGCTCGGACTCGCGCGTACCTCCGGAAATCATTTTTGATCAGGGCCTGGGCGACCTGTTCACCGTGCGCACCGCCGGGCAACTCATCGATAGCGCGGTTATCGCCTCGCTGGAGTACGCGGTCAAGAAACTGCACGTCAGCCTGATCTGTGTGCTCGGTCACGAGCACTGCGGCGCAATCGAGGCCGCCGAGCAGGAGCTGGACGACCTGATGCACACCATCACTTCCGAAGCCGACGGCTCACTGGAGGCCGCGGATGCGATGGACGACCTCGACGAGCACATCGCCGCCGCCGAATCGATTATTCTGCGCCAGGCCGGCATGTCCGTCTGGCAGGCGCGCGAAGCCGAGCTCGACGCGCATGAAGACATCGAGCGCGTGCATGTGTCCCACATTATTGAAACTTTGGTGGAGCAGTCTCCTGTCATCCAGCAGGCCCTCGCCGCTGACAAGCTCATGATCGTCGGCGCCCGCTATCAGCTCGATTCCGGCAAAGTAGAAGTGCTGAGCTTCTGAGCGTGCGATCCGCAACATCGCCAACCTGCGTGGGATTTGGCGAATCCTTGGCCATAGCCGCGAGAAACAGCCTCTCTGCACTAGTAATGCCGTCCAGCGCTGGAGCGCATACGGCATCGTCGAAGGCGAGCAACGCATCGGAAACACCGGTCGACACGTCGGCCGCAGTAATGATAAGAGTGCCCTTCCCTTTGCCGAGTTTCTTACTGCCCAGCCAGCACACCCCAATTTGACGTGCCGCTCCCCTAGAGTTGAAGCCATGTCACTTGGTTTGAACATCCTCCTGATTTTTGTATTTCTCGTTATCGGTTCCGTGTTCTCCGGCACCGAGTTGGCATTGGTCTCTCTGCGCGGCTCGCAGATCGAGCAAATGGAGCAGGAGGACGCTCGCGGCGCCAAAGTCGCCAAAATCGCACGTGACCCGAACACCTTCCTCTCCACCGTGCAAATCGGCGTGACGCTCTCCGGCTTCCTGTCCGCCTCGTTCGGTGCCTCCTCCATCGCCCCCTACCTGATTCCGGTGGTCGAAAGCTGGGGCGTGCACCCCGGCATCGCCGGCGGCCTGGTGAACATCATCCTGACCCTCATCATCTCCTACTGCTCCATCGTGATCTCCGAGATGGTGCCCAAGCGCATCGCCATGCAGCGCACCGAGCAGATCGCGCGCGCCGTGGTGCCCGCCATCGACGCCTTCGCCGCCGTCTGCCGCCCGATCATCTGGCTCATCGGCAAGAACACGAACGGCATCGTCCGCCTGCTCGGCTTCGACCCGCAGCAGACCGAGTCCGAGGTGTCCGACGACGAGCTGCGCGTGCTGGTCAGCTCCAACACCAACCTCTCCAAGGACGAACGCACGATTCTGGACGATGTGTTCGACGCGTCCGAAACCATCGTCGCCGAGGTGATGCGCCCGCGTGCCGACGTGGTCTTCATCGAGGGCGACCAGCCCTTGGCCGAGGCCGCCGCGTTCGTACGCGACCAGCCGTACTCCCGTTACCCGGTGACCGGCAAGGATTTCGACGACGTGATCGGCTTCGTGCATGTGCGCGATCTGCTGGACGTGCGCGATCCGAACGCCAAGATCGTGCGCGATGTGGTGCGCGAAGGCATCTCCCTGCCCGGCACCTCCAAGCTGCTGCCGAGCCTGGAACTGCTGCGTAAGCGCGGCATCCATCTGGCCGTGGTCATCGACGAGTACGGCGGCACGGACGGCATCGTGACGCTTGAGGATATGACCGAGGAGCTTGTGGGCGATATTCGCGATGAGTACGATCTGCCCAGCGAGAAGGGCGGCGAACGCACCACCCGCACCGCGTTCGTCAATGGTGTGGCCACGATCGAGGCCAGCATGACCATTGAGGACTTCGCCGATCTGACCGGCATCGAATTGGAGGACGGCCCGTACGAGACGGTCGCCGGCTACTTCCTGTCCAAGACCGGCAAGATGGGTGCGGTGGGCGACGTGCTGCATTCCGACGACGGCTACAACATGGTCATCACCAAGGTGGATGGCCGCCGCATCGAAACCATCGAAGTCCGCAAAGCCGGTGCCCCGGACCATGCGCCACTGCCAGCCGAATCACAAAGCGACGATGCCAACTAGCCACGTGATATTCACCACCTATTCGTTCGGCCCGGGGCATAACCAAAAATCGTAGAATTATATGGACAGGTTCCACCTACTGAAAGAAGGAACATTATGACACTTGCGTTTGTTGTGCCGGGCCTTGATGAAGCGGCCAGTGAGAAGGCCATCGCCATCCTACAGAACCGACTGAGCCAGGAGCAGGAGGCCGCTCTGGTCCTGAAGCACGCACACTGGAACGTGACCGGCCCGAACTTCATCGCCGTTCACGAGATGCTTGACCCCGAGGTCGAGGCCGTGCTGGCTCAGGCCGACGAGACCGCCGAGCGCATCGCCACTCTGGGCGGCACCCCGGACGGCCGCGCGGACGCCATCGTGCGCAACCGCACGTGGAAGTCGTTCGACGCCGAGGGCCGCGTGGGCACCGAGGAGTATCTCAAGGCGCTGATCGAGTACTATGACGCCTTCATCGCCGACGACCGCAAGGCCATCGCCGAGCTGGACGAGCTGGATGTGATCAGCTCCAACATCATCCAGGACCACGTGCAGGAACTCGAAAAGTTCCAGTGGTTCATGCGCTCTCACCTGGCATAAGTAAAAGCAGTATTCCGTGGCTCCCCTCAAAGAGGGGAGCCACTTTCGTCTCACGTGAAATAGAGAGTCTCCACATACATAAGTTGGAAAAGTGTATAAAACTCCCCATTTTGAGGTTGGAAAACGTAGCCAAAACCGCATTCTTATGGTTGGAAAAGTGTAAAATATGCGCTATAAACAGTTGGAAAACGTGCCCAGCATAGATGCAAGGCCTACAAATGACTGGAGATTCTCATGCTGCGAAGAAAAATCGAGACACAGCTGGAAGCTTGGAGATCCGCGCCGAAACGCACTGCACTGCTGGTCACCGGAGCCCGTCAGATTGGCAAAACCTATATCATCAGGCACTTTGCCCAACAGCATTACGACCATATCGCCGAGCTCAATTTCATCGAGAACCCTGACCTCGTTGCATTATTCGATCGGCCCCGCGATGCCAAAAACCTACTGATGAGGCTGGAACTGGCCGTAAATACGCCATTAGTACCCGGCAAAACCCTGATTTTCTTTGACGAGGTCCAGCGTTGCAAGGAAATGGTCACCGCAATTAAGTTCCTTGTAGATGATGGTCGGTTCGATTACGCGCTTTCCGGCTCGCTACTTGGAGTCGAGCTCGAAGATATACGCTCGGTACCGGTCGGGTACCTGACCGAGCTGGATATGTATCCACTGGATTTCCAAGAGTTCTGCTGGTCGCAGCATATCGGCAACGACGTATTCGATATGCTTGCCGAATGCTTTGCCAAGCACCAGGAAGTGGATGAGTTCATTCATCAAAGGCTCATGGAGCTATACTCCAAATATCTGGTCATCGGCGGCATGCCTGCCGCAGTCGACTCGTTCGTGGCAAACGGCAGCGTTGCGGACGTGCGCACTATACAAGAGAACATAAAGCGTGAATATCGCCGCGATATCAGCCAATACGCGCGCAAAGAAGACCGGCTGCATATCCGCGCTATCTACGATTTGGTGCCCAGCGAGTTAAATAACCCAAACAAGCGCTTTACCTTCGCCAAAATCGAAAAGAACATGAGATTCCAATCGGTTGCTTCCGATTTCGATTGGCTGGTCAATGCGGATGTAGCCGTCGCCGCGTACAACGTGGACGAACCGTGCACACCGTTGGAGATGAGCAAGGAACGTAACCTCTTCAAACTCTTTTACAACGACGTGGGTCTGCTTACCGGCTCGTTTCTCAAGAAAACCGCGCTCGACGTACTCGACGGCAACCCTGATATCAACTACGGTTCAATCTATGAAAATGCGGTGGCCCAAGAGCTACGCGCTCACGGATTTGACCTGTACTACTACAACAGTAAGAAGCTTGGCGAGCTCGATTTCCTCATCCAAGACCGCAACGATCACGTGCTGCCGATTGAGGTGAAGTCCGGCAAATCCTACAAACGCCATCGCGCAATGGACAACGTGCTCGCCCACCCTGAATACCATCTCAATACAGGCTATGTGCTTGGCCCGTGCAACGTCTCAGTCGAAGGGAATGTAACCTACCTGCCTGTATACATGGCCGGCATGTTCCATAACGAATGACGGGCCGCACACTTAGTCAACAAGTACATGTCGGTCAGATGGTTCGGACTGGTCAGAGGGCCCGCTCTGATCAGTGGCTCACAGGCCGAGGGCACCGGCCACGGCCATGGCCTCGTGTTCGGGATCGGCCTGGCCGATGTGTACGTTGACGTGAATTTCGTCATCGCCCGGCTCTTCGAGAATGTCGGACTGGGATTGCAGCATGCTCGGCTTCATGAAGTGGCCTTGGCGGTGGGAAAGGCGTTCCATCACCTCGTCGAATGTGCCCTGCATGTAGACGAACACCACGCCTTGACGGCGCAGCTTGTCGCGGTAGATCTTCTTCAACGCCGAGCAGGTGACCACGGCGGGATCGCCGGCGGCCACGCGCTCGTCGATCCACGCGGCGATGGTGTCGAGCCAAGGCCAGCGGTCTTCGTCGGTGAGCGGGTGTCCGGCGGCCATCGAGATGGTGGCGCATTCGGACCATGCGAACGAATCCGATCAGGCCATCAGCCACATCGCCGGCACTGAAGCCTGACCCGTCATCGTCACAGCACCACGCGGCGGTTGAGGTCGCGGCGCAGCGTCTTCCAGCCGGGTAGGTAGGCGGTCATGCGGCGCTGGAATCCGGCACCGTGGCCGCTTTCCCACAAATGCGTCATCTCATGGACCAAGACGTATTCCAGGAATTGCGGTTCCATCAGTCCCAATTGAAGGTTCAGACGGATGCGGCCGGTTCGCGGTGTACACGATCCCCAGCGCGAGGTCATGACCCGTAGCGTGATATGCGTGGGCTGCCGGCCGACGACCGGCCCCCACTTGGCCAGCAGCTGTGGCAACGCGGCGTTGATCGCGGCCGCCGCTTGTCGTTTGCGTTCGTCGGTCCAGATTTGGGAGCGGTCAAAATACGGTTGGACATTCGTACCGGCTTGGCCTGGCCCGGCGTCACCAATTCCCGGACGACTGATATCACCGGTTTTCGGACGACCGGCAACGCCTCCATCATGGCCGCTGGCACCAGCTACACCACGACCTCCGTTCTCGAAGCCGGCGCCCTCGTTCAATGCCATGATGGAGCGCCGTTGCGCCTCAGCCATGCGCTGCTGCTGGGCGAGAATCCACGAATGTCGCTCTTTGACGAAATCCGCAATGCGACTCTCGCTCATCCGCATCGGTGCGGAGATTTCGACGCGGCCGCTCGGCGGTTTGATGCGCAGATACAGGTTTTTGATGGGTTTGCGCGTCAGGTGCAGATGGATGCCATCAATATCCAACGACTGCCCGGCGGCAGCGGACCGAACGGATTTCGGCGCACCGGACTTCGGAGCGGTGGATTGACGACGGCGATAAGGCACGCAAGTCATTCTCGCACAACGGCGGACAACGATGGCGGCCCGCCCGGAACCTAACGTTCCGAACGGGCCGCCATCAGCAATGAACGGTGCTGTCGGCAACGGCTACAAACCGTCACCGAGCCATTGAGTCACCCAATCAGCAACCGGCCGCGGTCAGCACCTGGTCGAGGATCTCGACGCCCTGGGTCGCCTCGTCGGCGGAGATGACGCAAGGAGGAGTGACGTGGATGCGGTTGTTGTGCACGCCGAGAATCAGGCCGCGCTTGTCGCCTTCGGCCACGATCTGCTTCATCGTGGCGTCGTCCAGCGGCTCCTTGGTGGTGCGGTCGGCAACCATTTCCACGGCCCAGAACACGCCCTTGCCGCGAACCTCGCCGATCTTCGGGTGCTTGTCGTACAGAGCGGTGAGCTGCGGGCCGAGCACGTCCTTGCCGATGGTGTAGGCGTTGTCGACGATGTGCTCCTCTTCCATGGCTTCCTGGGTGGCCACGATGACGCCCATGGCCAGCGGGTGACCGGAGTAGGTCAGGCCGCCGGGGAAGACGATGTCGTCGAAGCGGTGGGCCACCGGGTCGCTCATAATCACGCCGCCGGCGGGCACGTAACCGGAGTTGCAGCCCTTGGCGAAGGAGATGATGTCCGGCGTGTAGTCGTAGTCGTCGAGTGCGAACCAGAAGCCGGTGCGGCCGAAGCCGGCCATGACCTCGTCGGTGATCATCAGGATGCTGTACTTCTTGGTGATCTCGCGCACGCCCTTGAAGTAGTCCTTGGGCGGAATGATGATGCCTGCGGTGCCCGGCACGGATTCGAGCAGCACGGCGGCGATGGTGTCCGGGCCCTCGAACTGGATCACGTGCTCGAGGTGAGCCAGCGCACGCTCGCACTCCTCTTCCTGGGTGGTTGCGGAGAACTCGGAGCGATACAGGTACGGGGTGAAGAAGTGCACGTGGCCGCGAGAGTAGTCGTTGGGCTTACGGCGCCAGTCACCGGTGGCGCTGATGGCCGCACCGGTGTTGCCGTGGTAGCAGCGGTAGGAAGACAGAATCTTGTCGCGGCCAGTGAACAGGCGGGCGGCGCGCATCGCGTTTTCATTGGCGTCGGCGCCAGCGTTGGTGAAGAACACCTTGTCGAAGCCTTCCGGAGCGCGGCGGGCCACCAGGGAGGCGGCGCGGCCACGGGCTAGGTTCGCGTAGTCAGGTCCGACGGTGCACAGGAGTTCCGCTTGCTTCTTGATGCCCTCGATCACCTTCGGGTGCTGGTAGCCGATGTTGACGTTGACCTGCTGGCTGGTGAAGTCGAGCATTTCACGGCCGTCGCCGTACTTCAGCCACACGCCGTGACCGGTTACCACTTCAGTGGGATCCAGGTTGCGCTGTGCGTGCCACGAATGGAATACGTGTGCGCGGTCCAGCTTGTAAGCGTCGTCCCAGATTTCCGCATCCTGCGAAAGATCATGCCCCATGATGTGTCCTTTCCTCGATATTTTCTCGAAGTGCCCGATGCCGTCTCCCGTGGATCGGGGCAGGGCAGCAACGCGCTGTGAATGTCATTATGAGAGTTGAACATTTCGCGTCAAACTCGAACATTTAATAATGTTACAGTAGTGGCGAATACGAAATCATTTTGAAACATAGGAACAAGAACAATAATTGTATCCAGATTATGTAATGTTTATGTTATTCAAAAACATACTCATTGCACAATGCGGCGCTAACATTTGACTACCGTTGCCACAGTGACCGTTACTATCGGCAGTCAAGCAGCCAGCAACAAGCCGGCAACCGCCATCGATCATCAGCCGGCGGCAATCGGCAACATTCACGCAGACGCGCGCTCATCACGCTCGCCGCCAAGATCCGGGAGGCAGATCATGGATACGCCATCGCCATCAACCGCATCAACAACCGCACATGCCGTCGGCTACAACGATGAGCCAAGCATTACGGCCGCTCCCCTGCGTTCCACCGACGACCTGGCCGTTGATGCCGGCCAGTTATCCTCACTCATCCTCACCACCGAGGCGACGGCCACCCCGCAACGCATCGTCGAATCGGTCACCTCGCTGACCTCCTCCGGCATACTTGCGGAAGGCCAGCGCATGCCCACCGTACGCGATCTCGCCCGACTGCTACGCACCAGTCCGGCCACCGTCTCCAGTGCCTACCATGCCCTCGCCAGGTCCGGCATACTGCGCTCCCGCGGGCGCGCCGGAACATTCGTACTGCGGCAGTCGCGCACGCATCGCTACGATGCCGGCGACTTGCTGGCCGAAGCCCCGGCCACCGCGCCGGACCGACCGATTATCGACCTGTCCAAGGGCACGCCGGACCTTTCGCTGCTGCCGGACATCCGCCCGTTTCTCGGCAAGCTCGGCACGCACAAGGCATTCGTCAATTCATACGACGGGCCGACCATCCTGCCCATGCTGGAACAGATTTTGCGACGCAACTGGCCGTATGAGCCGGAGGCGATGACTATGGCATCCGGCGCGGGCGACGGTTTGGCGCACACCATGAACGCTTTTGTTCAGCCGGGTGATTTTGTGATTACCGAGGCACCGGAATATCCGCTGATTCTCGACATGATCGAGGCACATGGCGCGATGGCGTTCGGCGTGCCGATGGACGGGTTCGGTATGCTGCCCGACGCACTCGACCGTGCGCTGACCATGCTGGAATCGCAGCGTCTGGCGGTGCCGCACGGCGGCCATCAGGTCAGTATGATCCTGCTGCAGCCGCGCGCCCAGAACCCTACCGGGGCCAGCTTCAGCCCGCAACGCATCGACGCTTTGGCGGACGTGCTGCTCGCGCACTACCCGAATGGCGTTGGTATGCCGCTGATTGTGGAAGACGATCACAGTGGCGATGTGGCCAATGCGTATGCGACATCGTTGGCGCAACGATTGCCGCAACACGTGGTGCATATCCGCAGTTTTTCGAAGTCGCACGGGCCGGATCTGCGCTTGGCTGCGCTGTCTGGGCCGGAGGATGCCGTGGAGGCGATTATCGCCCAACGACGCTTGGGATCGGGATGGGTGAGCCGGTTCCTGCAAGAGATTCTGTATGAAATGCTGGCCGACAAAGAGGCGTTCCACACGGTGACCAACGCCCGGCATATCTACGCCACCCGGCAAAAGACGATGCACGCGCTGCTGCTGCGTCAAAGTTTGGACGTGCATACCGGTGACGGACTGAATCTGTGGATTCCGGTGCGCGACGAGCCGGCGGCGCTGCGACTGCTGGCCGAACAGGGCATCCGTGTGGCCGCCGGCAAGCCGTTCCTGCCGAGCCTGCGTATCAGCGCCGACGCCACCGGAGCCGACGCGGGGGCCGGTGCGGGCGTGGACGCGCATGCCAGTCGAGGCATCCGCGTCACCATCGCACAGCAGGGAGCCGTCAACGAACAAGTGGCCGCCGCCCTGGCTCAGGCGGCGGCCGTAACGCCGAAGACTTCGACGAATCACTCGTAATTCTTCATGAACTGCGTTCGTACGCGCGGCGAGGAGCCGCCCCGTCTGTACGGGGTGATCAACGGGCTGCTGCGCATGCGCAACGGGCTGCGCAGGTCGCAGGAGCTCGACGACCTAGTCGACGTGCTGGCCTCCTCCATCGGCGCCCTGACCAATCCGCGTACCAACTGCCCACACCGGAGAAGGTCGCGCAGGAGAAGCCTCGCTGCTCGAGATCGACGACAGCTTCCAGAAGATCGTCCTCGTACGCGACGTGGTCAAACCCGTCCGCGACGAGCACGGCATCCTCACGATGAGCGTCTACGATTTCCTCCTCGACCCGGACAGCCTGACGATGTGACGCCGTGGATTGGCTACAACGTATTAGACAGTCCGATGAGGGACGAATGACATGAGATTGGAGGCCGACGATGGCCGACCCGAAACATCCCCGCCACTACGACGAGGCGTTCAAACGGCAGATCGTGCAGTTGTACGAGAGCGGCAAGCCATCCCGGAAGATCCGCCGTCGTGGCCCGACATCCTCAGGACCATCGAGCTGGGCTACTCCAACGCCAGGCTCGAGGCGTCCGACAACAGGATCAAGGTCACCATCCGCATGGCCTACGGCTTCCACCACGCGAACAGCCTCATCGCACTCGTCATGCTCCGCTGCGCCGGCAATCATGGCGCAAGCGACAATCGCGACACGCCGTTATTGACATACCGCCGTTCAATGGTATTGTAATCACTTGTGCGCTTTTGAAGCGTATGGATCGGGCCCGTAGCTCAGCTGGTTAGAGCGCATCCCTGATAAGGATGAGGTCGGAGGTTCAAGTCCTCCCGGGCCCACAGGAAAAATGAAGCGGCCGCGAGCCGCCAGAGGGTCGCCGGTTCGAACCCGGCTAGCTCCACAGACACAACAAAACCCTTGGAATCAGTCCGATTCCAAGGGTTTTTGTTCTTGCATTTTCTGCGTATTGCAACAAAAAGATGACGACACGCCGATAGCGTATCTCACGAGAAAAGTCTTATTGCCTCACGACTGTCGAGGCCACCGGAAGTCGGCATAGGCATTCCAATCGGCCACTAAATCGACCGATGCCCGATCCCTGAGCCAAACGGACCCGAATGCCGTTCATCATCGACAAAGCAGTCCGCGCCTCGCGACGAGGATCTGCCAAACCGTCACGCTCGACTGCTCGGGTTAAGGTGTCCATCACGCGATGTTCTCGTTTTTGGTAATACTCATAGGCAGGATGATGCTCGTTCAACGATTCGCCTTGTAGCACGGTATATACAACCGCACCATCTCTGGCTGAGCCGCATTGCGCTCCATAAGGGCAGCACAGATATCACGAATGCCGAACTGCGCGTTGCCGCTCCACATATCCTCAGGTTCAACGCCAAGAGAATGGGCAAACGTAGCCATGTCTTCCCGATCACGATGCTCCAGCACGGCAATCAGCAAGCCGACTTTGTTCTTGAAATGGTATATGACCGCCGCGTTGTTGTCCTTGGCTTTGCTCACCGTATCAGTCAAATCGGGGTCGTCCACAGACACCGCGTTCTGCTGGCTGAGCGTCAACGACAGCGAACCTTTGTAGGAGTCGCCGTATTTGTCCTTGCCGGACACGCTTACGGCAATCGAGCTCATCAGACGCTTCCTGCCGTAGTTCAGATCCACGGTGATAGTCGGCATATCCGGCTCTTCATCCGTGCCGAAGTCCCAGTTGCGCACATTGTCGAGCGCCTGACGGTACTCGCCTTCAGCATCGCCCACACCGGTATCCTCGATCTGCTGAATCACCCATGATTTCAGATGCGGATACTGCGCTTCATGGCTGATCCAGTAATTCACAAAGTGCTGGGCCAATGCCTTGACATCGATTTGATACGAGAGCTGCGTGTTGCCGGCAGACTTGGCAGACGATGTATTCGGGAACAGCTGGCTGCGCACATTCTTATCTTCCAGCTCCACGCCGAGATATTGTTGGATGAATTTGCTGGCCTCGGCCTTCACCTCGGCAGACGTTTTCGCGCCCTTGGCCCGGTCGATGTCGTTCGAGTACCCATCGTCGTTCATCTTGTCCAGCTGATCGTAGAACGTTCGCTCCGCGCCGGTGATGTCCCAAGCACCGTTCTTGACCAACGCATCCTTGACGTTCAATATCAAGTCCGCCACATCACTACCAACGCCGTTCCTTAAGTCATCTTCATATTGGTCGGCCGGGTAGTAGATGTAGTAGGGGTCGTCGTCATACCAAACGTTTTTCCCGGCGAATGCGCCTTTGTGCCAAGCGAGGGTTGTTGCCTGTTCATCTGTCTTGATGGTCACAGACGCGGAGGAGTCATTGGTGGTTTTGCCCCAGCGAATACATGCCAGACATCCGCGCGTCAAGGGAGTCGTCAGTGCTGCTGTGGGTTCTGAGTTCGTATTTGGTGCTGCGCAGAGTGGACAGCGAGTTGATCGCGTCGAAGGTGACGACCAGCGGATTGGTGGGCTGGAAGCCCAGCATCGCTTTGACGGCGGTGAAGTTGGGGACGATGAATGCCAAGGCCGCCACCAGAATCGTCGCAAGCAATGCGCAGAGAACGGCGATCAGCTTCTTGCTGGATTTGCGCGGCGGTGCCAGGACGGCGGTTGCATCAGTCGCCTGATATGCGGCAGGAGCGGGAATCGGCAAAGCTGGCAAGGGAGCAGTTGGTGCCGGCTGTGGGGCAGCGGGCGCGGCGTAAACCGATGGGGCAACCGGCGCGGCTGGTATCGATGGTGGTACTGAAGGCGCTGGCACAGCAGGTGCCGGTATCGACGCAGTCGGTACGGCTGACGATGCGGCCGGCACTGGTACAGACGCAACCGGTGCGCTGTCTACAGACGCTCCACATGCCGGGCAAAATCGTGCCGGCCTATCAACTCTATTTCCGCAGTGGCCGCAGTACGCCATCGTGTGCTTCTCTTCCTCAAATCGGCTTGATTGCCATTGCTTCAATGTTACTCTTCAGCATTACGCCTCAGCCAGCCCCTACGCGTAACGATACGAAACGCGGCAGCCTTAATGCGGTTGTTTTGACGCGATGCCAACATCGAGCTCTGGCCAACGTTCTGGTACTCGGCTACATCTTGCTGCGAGCCAAGAAGCAGGCCATCGCTCGCGCCGACGAGGCCGAATGGCGGCCTAGCCTCGCTTTAAGCCTCAGGCCAGCACCTCCATGGGGTGATAGGTGGCGGTGTGGTGGCCGGTGATGGGGTTCCATACCCGTTCGGCGAATGCGCGCAGACGGGCGACGCCCTCACGCAGCTCGCCGGCATCTCCGGCGTAGGAGAGGCGCACGAAGCCGCGCCCCTCCTCGCCGAAGGCCTCGCCGGGGACCACGGCCACGTGCTCTTCGTCCAGCAGACGGTCTGCGAATTCACCGGAGTCAAGGCCAGTCAGGCGTACGTCCACAAAGGCGTAGAACGCACCTTGCGGTTCAATCAAGCGCAATACCGGGCATCCGGCCAGACCGTCCAGCACGATCTGGCGCTTGGCGCGGTATTCCTCGCGCATGGCGGCCACATGATCCTGCGGACCGGCCAGTGCTGCCACGCCTGCGTATTGCGCCAAGGAGTTCACCGAGGAGTGCATGAGTTCGGCGATTTTACCGGTCTGTTCGATGACCGCTTCGGGTGCCAGCAGGTAGCCGATGCGCCAGCCGGTCATCGCGTAGGTTTTCGACAGGCTTTCCACCACAATGGTGCGGTCTTTCATGCCCGGCACCGCGGCAATCGATGGTGCCACGGCTGCCTCTCCCCCAAGCGTTTCCCCGAACGTTTCCCCAAACACGAACGGATGGTAAACCTCGTCGGAGATGGCCCAAATATTGTGCTGCTTGCATACTTCGGCAATACGCGCCAGTTCAGCGGCAGAAGTTACCGCGCCGGTCGGATTGCCGGGTGAGTTGATGATTACGGCGCGGGTGCGCGGGGTGATCGCCGCTTCGATGTCCGCCGCGTTCACGCGCATGCCGTGCTCCGGACGCAGCGCCACGGTGACCGGGCGGCCGCCGCACAGCATCACTTCGGCGTCATAGGAAGTGAAGAACGGCGAGGGAATAATCACTTCATCGCCGGTGCCTACCACGGCTTTCAGCGCCAGAAACAGGCCAATCGTGGCACCGTCAACGGCTTGAATCTCGGTTTCGGGATCATAAGTGAGTCCCTTCACACGGGCGGAGTAATCGGCCACGGCCTTGCGGTATTCGGGGACGCCGAGCACGTTGGTGTACCGAGTGCGGCCAGCCTGTGCGGCCTCGCAAGCGGCCGCCACGATATGCGGCGCGGCCGTGGCGCTGGGCTCCCCCACGGTCAGTGAAATCGCGTCAGGCACGCGCTCTACACGGTCGAATACGTCTCGGATGCCGGAGCGCGGGATATTCAGGGCTTCGGCGGACAAGCTCGCGGGCTTGGCGGTCGGCACAGCAACCCGTCTGGCAGCAGGCACAGCAGCAGATGCAACTTCGGACAGAGGCATGTTGGAAAACTTCTGCATATCATCCCTCCTCAATGGAATTATTTCGTCGTTCTCTTATTTCAGAAGGAATTATTACATTCAATTAGGACTTTAGGCATAAACATTCCACCACACAACAGAAAACACAGGAAGAACTACTGAAATTACCAGGCAAAATCGGAAAGCCATCGCATTCCGGCAACAGGTACAGTGAACACAGAGCACAACGAACGGAGAAGACACCATGACCGCGATTGACGAGACCGACCAGCGCATCCTCACCATGCTGGAGGCCGACGGCCGCGCCACGCTCGCGCAACTGGCCCAGGCGACCGGACTGTCCGTCTCCGCCGCCCAGTCGCGCGTGCAGAAGCTGGAGAAGCGCGGCATCATCAAGGGATACAAGGCCATCATCGACCAAGAGCAGCGCGGCTTGCCCATCAGCGCGTTCGTCAACGTGACCCCGCTCGACTACTCAGCCGAATCCTCGATTCCGGACAAGCTGAACAATATCGACGGCATCGTCTCCTGCTATTCGGTGGCCGGCGCCCCCAGCTTCGTACTGGTGGTACGCGTGGCCTCCCCCACCGCCCTTGAGGAATTGCTCAATCTCATCCACCGCACGGTGCCGGTAAGCACCGAGACCACGATGATTCTGCAGACCTACTTCGCGCACTGACCGCGAACCCGGTAACCTGCGCGCCGAAGACCTCGGCCCCTACGGCGCACGATTCCCAACGGGCACATCCGACATCACCCAAGTCCACCTTTATGTCCACTATATGAACGCACCTTCGGTGTGATGCAGCTTCCATTTCGACCCGATTCACGCACAGACAGACATCCAGCAATCGCCGAAAAATCTAACAAACGGAAACTTGAACCACCCCATAACCACGCCGATAGCTTTCCCGTTATCCGAGCGAGACTCTATGCAGCAAGGGCCTGCGCGCATAGAATAAAACCGTCTTAATTCCCTAGCAAATCGAGGAGAATCATGCTCACTGACGAGTACATCAAGCGTGTCTACGACCAGGTCGTTGCCCGTGACGGCGATCAGCCGGAGTTCCTGCAAGCCGTTCGCGAGGTCTTCGAGACCCTGCAGCCGGTTGTCGAGAAGCACCCGGAGTACGAGAAGGCCGGTGTACTGGAGCGCATCGTCGAGCCGGAGCGCACCATCAAGTTCCGCGTGGCCTGGGTTGACGACGAGGGCAAGGTTCAGGTGAACCGCGGCTACCGTATCCAGTTCAACTCCGCCATTGGCCCGTACAAGGGCGGACTACGCTTCCACCCGACCGTGACCGAGTCCGTCGTCAAGTTCCTTGGCTTCGAGCAGATTCTCAAGAACTCCCTGACCACGCTGCCGATGGGCGGCGGCAAGGGCGGTTCCGATTTCAACCCGAAGGGCAAGTCCGACGCTGAGGTCATGCGCTTCTGCCAGGCCTTCATGACTGAGCTGAGCCGCCACATCGGCCAGTTCACCGACGTTCCCGCCGGCGACATCAACGTCGGTGGTCGTGAGATCGGCTACCTGTTCGGCCAGTACAAGCGCATCCGCGACGAGTACTCCGGCGTCCTGACCGGTAAGGGTCTGGAATTCGGCGGCTCCCTGGCCCGCACCGAGGCCACCGGTTACGGCGTGTGCTACTACACCCAGGAAGCCCTGCGCGTGCTGCGCAACGACTCCTTCGAGGGCAAGACCGTCGTGATCTCCGGCTCCGGCAACGTGGCCACCTACGCCGCTCAGAAGGCTGAGCAGTTGGGCGCCAAAGTCGTCACCGTCTCCGACTCCAACGGCTACATCTACGACCCGAACGGCATCAACGTCGAGGTCGTCAAGCAGATCAAGGAAGTCGAGCGCGGCCGCATCAAGGAATACGCCGAGCGCGTTCCGGGCTCCGAGTACCACGAGGGCAGCAAGGGCGTGTGGACCGTCAAGGGCGACATCGCTCTGCCGTGCGCCACCCAGAACGAGGTTGATGGCGAATCCGCACAGAAGCTCGTGGACAACGGCGTGACCGTGGTCGTCGAGGGTGCGAACATGCCGTCCACCCCGGAGGCCATCGAGGTCTACCAGAAGAACGGCGTGCTGTACGGCCCGGCCAAGGCTGCCAACGCCGGTGGCGTGGCCGTCTCCGGCCTGGAGATGAGCCAGAACAGCTACCGCCTGTCTTGGACCTTCGAAGAGGTCGACGCCAAGCTCAAGTCCATCATGGAAGAAATCGTCGCCAACTCCCTGGCCGCCGCCAAGGAATACGGTCACGAGGGTGACCTGATGCTCGGTGCCAACGCCGCAGGCTTCGTCAAGGTCGCCAACGCCATGGTTGCCCAGGGCGTGCTGTGACGCTTGCC
>QWCV01002867.1_pt1 | contig 23889 bp, 22 predicted proteins | sample 1972621 | NCBI WGS metagenome assembly QWCV01 (sample SAMN09866699, study PRJNA288562) | Human gut metagenome isolate pre2_stool, whole genome shotgun sequencing... | isolation source: gut | host: Homo sapiens | place: USA: California | reverse complement strand
CTTGGCATAGAAGCCGCTTTCAAACTTCTTGCCCAGCTCCACACGGGAGGACTGCTGGATATGAGCGTAGGTGTTCACCAGCATATCCGCACTGGCGTGACCGGTAGTCCCCTGCACCGCCTTGATGTCACCGCCGGAGATCATCAACTGGTAGGTGGCACTGGAGTGGCGCAGACCGTGGAACACGATGCGGGGGAACTCCGGGTGGGCATGAATGCCCTGATGGGACAGATCGGCATCGACTATTCCAAGCTGACGAAAGAAGAACAGATGACTCTGCTGCGGGTGTTCAACAAATCCTCCATGCTGAAGCACCGCACAAAGGCAGGGATGCGGGGCAAGCACAGATGTTGATCATTTGCCCTGCATCTCATAGGAGAAACGCTGCTGCGGCCCCTTTGGAAACCCAAGAGAAACGCCCATCAACTGCGCTGCTCGTCCTCGGCCAGTGCACTGATCCGCTTGCCCATGGCCTTGACCAGAGAAACGACGAGCGCATTCCCCATGGTGAAATAGCGCAGTCGTTCCGGCGTTTGAGATGCGGTTGGCATACTTGAGGAACGGATGGCGAGAAACGGGATAGAATCAATCACTCAATCAGCCAAGTTTCTTGCAAAATCAAAAAGACTACTACAAAGGGGTTATGTTCTGTGTTATAATTGCTTTACAGCGTTGAAAAGGAGGAATCTGTAAAATGGAAATTCTAGGAGTGCTTCTTGCGTTTGTCGGTTTTGCGCTTGGAATATATGAAATAATCAATACGCTTAGAGGAAAAGAAAACAAAAGAGTATTGTGTGGCGTAGCGATAGCATATCTTGGCTACGGTGTGTGCTATTCAGTGTCTCAAAAAGATTTGAGGCATCTTGGTGTTGCATTTTTATTTGGGTTGATTTTTTATGCAATAAGAGTTATGTGCGTTCTCTTGAGGATGGCTGCTAAGCGTGAAAAACGCAGTCTTAAGAATGATTTGATAGTGCTGGCTGTTCTGTTGGTAGGCTTTATTGCCGGAATGATGCTTCCATATGATAAGGAAGAAGAAGCTAAAAGAATTGCAGAATCAGTCGCTAGGGTGATGGAAAAAGCGGCAGTATCAGAACAAGCGGCAAATAGCAGAGTTGAAAGTGAAGCAACGACAAGCAGAGAAGCAGAATCGCAGCAGACTGCGGAAGAAACAATCGCAGAATCTGATGCAATTGAAAAATCCTCTTCCCTCATTGTTTCTTCAACGGATGAAAGTAAAGAAATTAAGTCTTTTTTGAAGCGGAACAAAGAAGCGACCGAAACATTTGCTAAAAACTTAAAAGCGGCACTTCCACTTGCAGGCCTTGATTATACACTGGATGATGTGAATTGGCTAGAACAGACCGATGATTGGGCTGCTGGTAGCCGATACAATGCACAGATTAACGGAAAGATATATATTCAGATAGCCACGATTAATGATGAAATCTATTCAATTAAGAATACCCAAAATGGAGCAACAGATGATTTTCTTTACAAGAACGAAGATTTGAAGCCTGATGCTGGAGATGTACCCGATGGCTCTATTCTGTTGACTGATGGTGAACTGGGCGATTACGGAAAAGAAGCGACTACTAAGAGCGGCTATAAATATGTTCGGTACACAGTTCCCACTGGAAATTATACAGTCGAAAACAAAGCAAAGCAGTCCTCCATTTTTGTTGTGTCCGATTCCAACTCTGACGATGTAAGTGCATCCCTTCAATTATCAAGCAATGGTGAAAAGGCAAGACTAACGATCAAGGACGGTTACCACATTGAATTGTCCATGTATGCACAGATTCTTTTGATGCCTGAACAATAAGAAAGAAACGTGTGCATTAGAGTGATGGAGTAAAGCATTGCGGAGGATGGTATATGGAATTCATAAAGCAGTGTAGTACCTGTGACTTCAATTTTTCAGGAAAATGTGGCATCAGCGGGAATATGATTCCTGATATTACTCAATCATGTAGTGATTGGGAAGAAAGTCAGGACTACTATGCGGTAATGTATCAAAATGCGCCTTGGTATATCCGAAATCCATATGACGAAAACTCATCTGTAAATTTGGGAGAGCTTTTGGAAATGGATTCCAAGGGCGAAGCAATTACCGTTAATATTTTTGATGCTATAAAGGAATTCTACGGATTGACACTTGTTGATCTTGCAGTTCTTTTTAGGGAAAACTTTGGCGTGATGTATTATGCGCGTAATGTGCGTATTACGGACAGGCGTGCATATCAGTTTGCAAGTACACTTCGTCTTCCAGTGGAATTGTTCAAAAATACAACTACGGATGATTTTGATCAAATTGAATTTGGCAAGAAACTCTTTTTCAAAAATAATGATATAGAAGAAATCCGTAATGCAATGCCGGATTGGAAAGCACGATTGGCAAAAATGTTAGCACGGCTCTATTTGAGATGCCCGATGGACACGGCAAAAGAACTATCCAGAATGGATCGCTTTTATTGGAGCAGGGGCGATAATATGGATCGGCTGAATGCAACCGAACGGCTGTTTGTTTCTACAGCGGAAAAACGGATTAAAAATGAGTCGCATCCAATTCTATTGGGAGTAAGTTATTCTTTGGATAACAAAACGGCATCACATTTTAATCTACGGCAAAGTCGTAGTGGAAGATATGATTGATAGGAGGTGCAGTTGGTTTGATGAAGCAAGCTAAAGATGTTTTCTACATGCTGTCACAGGAGCCTACGCTAGAACGCTTTCGAGATTTTTTGCGAGGCGAGACTGGAGAACACAATGAAATTGACTTCAAACAAGAATGGGTTGAAACTCCAAAACTGGCAAAGTTGGTGCTTGCACTTGCCAATTACGGCGGTGGTGCAGTTGTTTTTGGCGTTGAAGAAAATAAGCAAGAAGGTACATTTTCTTTTATTGGATTGGAAAAAACAGAGCCGAAAGAGCAGATTGATAAGAAGGTACGACCTTATATTCCAGAGAGTTTGAAATATGATATTTATGATTTTTCATATCGATCATCTGAATACAAGGCGTTGGAGGGAAAGTCGTTCCAAATTTTGATTGTTGAAAATACACCAGAGTATATTCCGTTTGTTTCTCGTAAAGAAGGAACAGGAATTGAAGTTGATACCATCTACATACGCCGTGGGACATCTAATGAGCGAGCTAATAGTCAAGAATTGGATGAAATGTTCCGAAAGCATATGCAGCATATCTATCCGCAAACAGGAGAACCACTGGACTTGCAGGAGCATTTGCAGCAATTGAAAATTTTATACGAGAACATAGCACCCACCATTATTTCGTACGAGAATTCTCCGCTTTTTGAATCTATTGGATGGCTTCGAAATTTACCTTCTAAAATCTGGGGAGAAAAGAAAGAGGAGGATAATCCGCTTTATCCGGAAGAATCGTATGAGCAATTTATTGCTAATATGATCGATAAGAAAAAGAATAAAATTGAGAGAGTTTTGGATTTGAGATAATAGTGGAAATTAAACTATTTTCTAGGAAAGGAGGTCTCTACCATGACCGAACAAGCACTCCGCAAAATGATTGCTGCTGGGGAAAACACCCGGCAGGAGTTTAAGTCGTGGGTGAAGTGCAAGGACTACCGGCAGCGGAAAGAGCTTGCGGTGAAAAGTGCGGTTGCGCTGGCAAATACAAAGGGCGGCGTTCTGCTGTTTGGCGTAGAAGATAACGGCACCATTACGGGCTGCCCCAAGAGCGACCCGCAGGCACTGATGGAAGCCATCTACGATATGACCCGGCCCAGCCTGTTTACCGAAATTGAGCCGGTGGAAACCTCTGACGGCGTGGTGCTGGTTGTATCGGTGGAGAAATCCAGTTCTCATGTTGCCACCACCGGCGGCATCTATTACAGACGGCTGGGGAACGTGACAAAGCCCGACTACCCGGCAAACGATGTGTACTCCCCTGCCGATAACCCGGACTTTTCGGCAAAGATCGTGGAGGGCGCAACCGAAAGCGACATTGACCTGCTGGAAGTGTACCGTCTGAAGGAGAAGCTGCGGATTCGGGATGCAGGCTCTGCCCTGCCGGATTTGGCAGATACCACCTTTCTGGACAACTTGAACCTGATCCGCATGGACAAGGACGAAGTGCGTGTGACGGTGGCGGGGCTGCTGTTTGTGGGCAAGGCAGCGTCTATTGCACGGCTGCTGCCGCAGGCAGAGGTGATCTACCTCCATTACAGCGACGAGGCGCAGACGGAATACGACAACCGCATGGATATGCAGGAGCCGGTGATCTCGATTCTGGATAAGCTGACCGAGCGCATCCGCACCTATAACCGCCTGACCAATGTGCAGGTGGGGCTGTTCCGGCTGGAGGTGTACGATTTCTCCGAAGCGGTTTTTCAGGAGGCATTGCTGAATGCGCTGGCGCACCGCTCCTATGAGGACATGGCACCGGTCTACGTCAAGCACTACCCCACAAAGATCGTGATTGAGAACCCCGGCGGCTTTCCGGGGGACATCAACGAAAGCAACATCATCACCCACCAGTCCATTCCCCGGAACAAGCTGATTGCCATGACCCTTCAGCACCTGAAGTATGTGCAGCGTTCCGGGCAGGGCGTGGACATTATGTTCCAGAGTATGCTCACCGAGGGCAAACCCTACCCGGAGTACGCCAGCACGCCCAACTCCGTCCGGCTGACCCTTCGCAGCACGATGGAGAACCAGAGCTTCGTGCGTTTCATCGCAGAGACACAGGATAAGCGGTCCAAGATGTTCACGCTGTCGGAGCTGATGATTCTGCACTATCTCCGGGAGCACCAGAAAATCACCCTGAAACAGGCGGCAAAGACGATTCAGGAAACCGATAACGGTGAAAACCGATGTGGCCTATGTGCAGGACAAGACGGTCAGCCAGATTCAGGCAAAGGATCGGATTCTTGAATATCTGAAGCATAAGCCGTGGATTACGAATCAGAAAGCACAAGAGCTGTGTGGGTTTAATAAGAATCAAACCTATTATATCCTGCACCAGATGTGCAAGGACGGTATCTTGCAGCCTGATGGCGTAGGCCGAGGAACGAAGTACAAAAGCGTGAAGTGAAAATTTACGCTGACTTTTACGCTGAAAGTTTGATTTGCGCTGAATTTACGCTGACTTTCCGGGATTTACGCTGAAAATACGCTGACTTGGCATGGTTTGCGCTGAATTTACGCTGAAAAACGCGCGCCGCGCGATTAGCAGTTTTGCCGCGCGTTTTCTGCGGCTCAATTCTCCGGCCTACCATGGTCACACCCCAGCGACAGGTAGTGCTCCATCTCCCCTTTCAGCACCATCTGGGCGTACTCCAAGGGCTTATTGTAGAGCAGCCAGTCCAGTTCTGCCCGCTGTGCCGGGGAGTTGCCGTATTCGTCCTCCACAGCGGTGCAGTCGATGACAACGGTGGTGCCATCTGCGAACCGGGCTTCCACCCGGTTGGTGTTCATATTGAAGCGGCAGGAAAGTAATTTCATCATAGTCGTATCCTCCAAGACTTGATTTATGGTGTGCAGTCACTCGAACCAATGCCGTCAAGTCGTTGTCGGATGAAGTGGTTTTTAGTTTGTCCGGGAGTAAGTGCACGGTTTCTGCACGGTTTTTGCACGGTTTCAAAACGTGCAAAGGGTGAAAATCGTTGCAAAATCGGACAAAGGGTGCAGAAACTCGAAGCTCAAAACCTGCGATGTATCGCTGAGAAAAGACGCTAAAACGTAACTTCCAAAAATTGAGGGAATCGACCGGTGGGCTGTTGCTTAGCCCGCGGGTTCCAACGCGTAGGAATGTCTACCGTGGAAGCTGTAAATCGAAAGATTTCATGGCTTTTTTGTTTTTCTGGCAGGGGCTGCACACTTTTGCACATCTCCTGCACACTTTACAAAAAAGCCATGAAATCTTTGCATCGCTTGCACAGCGTGTATTTCGCTGCACAAAAATTAAGCTTGTCGGGGCGTTGCCCCGACAAGCTCGGTGGGATTTTCGATGAAGGGTATCATGGATTGCGGAGCACGTCAAGATGGTTTTGCAAATTTTATTGCAGTAAAGCAGTGATAGTAGGACTTATCCTCTGAAACAGTGCAGAAATCAGCAGTTCTACGTTTGATACCATTCATTGAAATAGCGGTTGCTTTCCTCTTCATCGTGAACCCATTTTTTTGATGATTTGAAGGCATTGAACGGCGGACTGTATCCTCTCAGCGGCGTGATTTCCTGTACGTCTTTGATGTTCCGGTGCTGTATAATTTCAAATTCACTGCGCTCTGGAAGATATGCAATCACCTTGTCGGCGTGGATTGTTCCTTGATATACATGGCAGGGGCAGCGGTAAAAGAGTTCGCAGTTTTGGGGCGCAAAGAGTAACAGGCTCTGCCTGTATGGGGCGGAGCCTGTTGCTCTTAGGAGGGTGGTTATGATAGGAGAAAAAAGTTGGGAAAGTCAAAGCTTAGGCTTCGGCAGCGGCTTCGATCTCACACAGGGCATTCTTGGGCAGGGTCTTGACGGCTACGCAGGAACGAGCAGGGTTGGAAGTAAAGTACTTTGCGTAAACTGCGTTGAAAGCGGCGAAGTTGCCCATATCGGACAGGAAGCAGGTGGTCTTGAAGACTTTCTCTGCGCTGCTGCCAGCAGCTTCCAGAATGGCGATCACGTTCTTGCAGCTCTGCTCGGCCTGTGCTGCAATGTCTGCAGGCATTTCACCGGTGGCAGGGTCAACGGGCAGCTGGCCGGAAGTGTAGACAGCATTACCGACCACAAAACCCTGAGAGTAAGGACCGATAGCACCGGGAGCTTTTTCAGTGCTGATGACTTTCATAAGACAATACCTCGTTTCAATGATAAATTTATTGCTTGACGTACTTGGAATAAGCAGCCTTCATACGCTGGAGAGCCTCTTCTACATAACGGGTGGGGCAGGCCAGATTCCAACGCTCAAAACCTTCGCCCTGTGCGCCGAAGACATAGCCTTCATCGAAGAAAAGCTTGGCCTCTTCGTGGTTGATGCGCTCCAGCTCCTTGTAGTCGATGCCCAGACCGCGCCAGTCCAACCAAAGCAGGTAAGTAGCTTCCAGATCAATGACCTGAATCTGGGGGAACTCTTTCGCAAGGAAGTTAACCACCAGCTTGCGGTTCGTGTCGATCACAGTATTGCACTCGTCCAGCCAGTCGGCGCAGTGCTCATAAGCTGCCTGACAAGCAACGTAGCCCAGAACATTGCACTTGGGGTTTGGATTGGTCTGCTTCAGGCACTTCAGGTAGTGCTCACGCAGCTCCGGGTTCGGGACGAAGATGTTGGAAGTCTGGAGACCGGCCAGATTGAAGGTCTTGCTGGGAGCGGTGCAGACGATACAGTTCTGCTCCACTTCTTTGCTCAGAGAAGCATAGACGATATGCTCGTGACCCGGCATGATGAGGTCAAAATGAATTTCATCCGACACCACCAGAACATGATGCTTCAGGCAAATGTCTGCAACTTTCTGGAGTTCTTCGCGGGTCCAAACACGGCCGCAGGGGTTCTGCGGGCTACACAGGATGCACAGCTTGGTGTTCTCATCTGCGGCCTTCTTCTCGAAGTCTTCAAAATCGATCTCATAGTGGTCGCCGCAGCGCAGGAGCGGGCTGTCCACCAGCTTGCGGTCATTGTCGAGAACGGCATGGTACATGGGGTAGTAGACCGGGGTCATCAGCAGAACACCGTCACCGGGCTTGGTGAAGAACTTGACGCAGTGGAAGAACGCATCCACAATACCATGCTCCGGCAGAATCCACTCCGGCTTCGCATCCCAGTTGTGACGGGTCTTCATCCAGTTGCAAACGGCATTCAGATAGGCAGGAGTGGGGTTCTCGTAGCCCAGAACGGAGTTGTCGATTTTTTCTTTGAGTGCTTCCTTGATTTCCGGAGCAGTCTCAAACTCCATATCGGCCACAGAGAAAGGAATGATGTCCTCTTCGGGCTTGACACCATGAGCGACCAGTTCGTTCCACTTCTTGGAGCCAGTGCCAAAACGGTTATTAACGGTCTTAAAATTGTAGCTCATCACAAAAACCTCCTGTTACTGTTTTGCTTTTGTAAGTGCTTCGTTCAAATCAAGGGTTTTGGTTCCGTCTTCAAAGACAAAGCACGGCAGACCAATTTTTCCATTCTCCACATAATCCGATTTACCGGAAGCCGTGTGCAGGTCGGCATAAACGGCATCGTGTTCATGCAGGGCGAGAAACTTTTTCAGATCGGCAAGGCTGGCCGAAAGGTCGGCGAAGGAAAATGCAACACCGGCATCCTTGCACTTCATAATAGAATAGAGCGTGTTCGGGCAGAGGTGACTGCCTACGATTGTCATTTTCATAGGAGCCTCCGGTCAGTTCTGTGCGGAGTAGTCCACGATCAGGTCATTTTCAAGTGTAACATCCTTGCGGAAAACCTTACTGTACAGAATGCTGATTACGACCAGTACAGCAAGGAAGCCGACCACCAGAATGGACAGGTTTGCAAACAGCGAGTAGGACAGCACACAGAGAATAACGATGCCCACGATGGAAAGCGCCTTTGCTTTGGCAGGGGAAACCTTGAGGGTAGAATTCTTCAGGATGTCGCCATACTTGTTTGCCAGTGCCAGCAGTGCGAAGCAGACCAGCAGTTTGCACAGCAGAGAGTTGGCAGTAGTAAACTTAGTGATCACGGAAATGTCCAGACGAACGACCAGCGGAATCATGCCAACGATGTAGAAGAAGGTCAGGAGTTTGTAAGGAACGCCCTTGCTGCTGACGGTGCCAAAGCTGCGGGGCAGCATTCCATCGTCACAAGCGACCAGCAGGGGCTTGGTGATCCACGACAGCGTAGAGTTCAGGGTGGTTGCGGTTGCGCCCAGTGCAGCACCAATGACGAACAGGTACATAATGACCTTCGGCATTGTGGCCTGTGCTACCAACGTCAAAGGTTGGTTTGCAACATCCGCCATGGGAAGAACACCGGCGGCCACCAGCGCAATCAAAACGTAGATAACACCAACGGACAGGGTAGACACGATCATGACTCTGGGAATGGTGCGGCCTGCATCCTTGGCTTCGCCGCCCAGCTCAGCGATGAACTGGGCACCAGCTGTGGCAGAACTGAGCAGTGCCAATGTGGAAACGAACATCATGGGACCGTTGAAGAGAAGATTCTGTGCGTTGAAAACGTACTCAAGGTTGACTTTGGGCAGGCCGAAAATGATAAACAGCGCCAGACCGCCGAACAGTGCAATGCTCATGACCTTGTTCAGCACGGCAGCGGACTTTGTGCCTACGAGGTTCATGGCGTAGAACAGTGTCAGAATGACCATAGCAGCGATGTGTTGATTGATGCTGGGAACGATGCTGGACAGGTACGCACCGAAGCTCAGTGCATACTGAGAAACGGCAACACTGTACGATGTGACGTGCAAGAGCAGGTAGACCATGCCAGTGCTCTTACCCATCAAGCGGCTGCAATAGCGGTAAGGACCACCAGTGGTAGGTACTGATGAACTGAGGATAGCCACTGGAAAAATGCAGATGATCGTCAGAAATGGGGAAAGAAGAAATGCTAACACGACACCGGTGCCGGTCATGCCAATTGCAACGCCCGTAGAGGACATAATACCAGCACCAATAATCTGACCAATGGCGATTGCCATCAGATCCCAGAAACCAAGGTTTCGGATCAGCTTGCTTTCCTGCCGTTCCGTACTCATAGAAATCCCTCCTGTGAGATAACTGAAGATGTGTAATATGCGGTTGTGTTAAGCTGCTTAACTTCTTGTTAAGAATCTTAACACTTAACGAGATCGCTGTCAATCACTTTTCGGCAAGAAGTTCAAGTTCGTGCAGACCGCACAAGAAAGAGTTCGGATTTTTGTCTAGCTTTTCGGTTGACGCTTTGGTATACTGGAAGTGGGTAAGTTAAGGAACCTTACAAGGAGAATTTCTATGAAACAACATTCTGCGGCAAAAAAAGCGGATATTCTGCATCAGGCATCCATGCTTTATATGTCGTCCAACATTCCGACCGACTATGGGACGGGCGAGGAATATACCTCTGTGGAAGTGCATCTGCTGGAGTATATCGTAGACCACCCCGGCAAAACGGTCACAGAGCTTTCGCTGGACTTTGATAAGACGAAAGCGGCGATTTCCCAGATGCTGCGGAAAATTGAGGATAAGGGGCTGATCGAGCACCACGAAGCACCTGACAGCAAGAAAAAACAGCTCTACTATGCCACCCAAAAGGGACAGGAGCTGAACCAGACGCATATTCGCTACGATGACCGGGTGTTTGGCAAGACACTGGAACTTATGAAAGAGCATTGCTCGGATGAAGAAATTGAGACGTGCTTTCATGTTCTGGAAGAATTTGCAGTCGCCCGCAGACAGAAGCATTATCGGTCAAAAGTATAAACACTGCATAACATTCCATCGGTCGATGCCTGATGTGCTCAGAAGGCAATGATTGAATCCGTATCTATCTGTGGTATAACGAACATAGAGGATAGCGGCAGTGACCAGCTATCGGTGGTGTTGAAGCAATGGACTGGTTCGGCATCAGCCTGTTTTGGAGCCAAACCGTGGGTTAAGCGAAAACCACAAGCCGAATAGATTCCCTCGAATCGAACGAAAACGCAAAATGCCCGCTCACCATGGAGATTCCGTTCCATCGGTGGCGGGCATTCTCTTGTTATTTGGTAATGAACGGCAGCAATATAAAAAGAAACACCTACACCACCGTGATGCTGTCCGATGTCCCTTGCGACTGATTTTATCGTTGTCCGCCAATCTCAGGCCCTTACGTCCTGCATCCGATTGGATTTTAGGTGTCAGCCACACCAGCGGAATGACGTCCGCTTCCCTATTCACAGTATATTCGATTGATACTCAAATGGCAATGGCCTTTCAAAGTAATCAATCTCCCAGTCTACCGCGGTCGCGGCCGAGGGAAAGATAATGCTCCATCTCCCCTCTCAGCACAAGCCGGGTATACTCCAAGGGCTTATTATACAGCAGCCAGTCCAGTTCTGCCCGTTGTGCCGGGGTGTTGCCGTACTCGTCCTCCACGGCGATGCAGTCAATGGCAACGGTGGTGCCATCTGCGAACCGGGCTTCCACCCGGTTGGTGTCCATGTTGTAGCGGCAGGAAAGCAGTTTATTCATGGTGGACCTCATTTCTATATCAAACGGTGTCTGTTCGGATGTCCTAAACCCTGCCATAGAACCGGTGTGTCATGTAAGATTGTTGTTTGGATAAAACTGGAAGATTTTGCACAATAAATACCGTTGAAATCCGGCTTGTCAGCCTGTGTGAAACAGTCTGTTTTGCCGGGCTGATTTTGGCTCTGCACACTTTTGCACATTTTCTGCACACTTTACAAAAAAGCCATGAACTCTTTGCATCGCTTGCACAGCGTGCATTAGAGATATGGATGATAATAGCTGCTGATTGATTCAATAAACGCCTTCTGCGGTTTGGAAAGATAATTCCGACTGGAAGATACTACATCAAATTGACGAACGGCCAGCGGATGCGCTATTTTATAGTAGCGCATATCGTCGTGATCGTAGAGTACCATCCAATCGCTGATGAACGCCGCACCAAGGCCGGAACAGACCAGATGATACGCCGTCACAAGCTGTGACACCTGAAGCCGGACGATGGGGGCGATCTTGGCATCCTCAAACAACGCAATAGAGCGGCTGTACAGGTTGTTGCCCTTGGTCAATAGGATAAACGGCACATCCGCAAAGGGAGCAAGCGAGGGGATCGCCGGACAATCCGGCATGAGATTGCGGCGGAACATAATGTCTCTTGCGGTCAATGCGTAATCTTTCAGAGTTTTGTTGATGGGATAAGAGGTCGGGACGGCGACTAGAACATTGTCCTTGAAAATGGGTGTTCGCCGGAAATTGTCCTTCGGGTTTGGGATGCAGTTAAAGGTCAGGTCGATTTTGTTTTCGCGCAGCATTTCGATAAGTTCGTTGGAACTGGCTTCCACCAACTCCAGATGGACGCCCGGATATTGTTTTTGAAAAGTCGTCAGCACAGGCGGCAGGATATAGGAGTTCAGATAATGGGTCCCGCCCAAAACGAGACTGCCGATGTTCAGGCTGGAAAGATCACTCAGCTCTTTGGACAGCTCCGATTCAAGGTGCATGATCTGCTTGACCTTTTCGATGTAGACTTTTCCGGCATCGGTCAATTCCAACGGCTTTTTATCCCGAATGAACAGCGGCATCCCAATCTCCGCTTCGACTTTCTGGATGGCGATGCTCAGAGCGGGCTGCGTTAAATAGAGAGCCTGCGCTGCTTTGGAAAAGCTCCCGGATTGATAGACTTGGTAGATATACTGCATCTCCTGCTTCATAACGTTCACCCTGCCGTATCATAAAAAATACTTATAGCTTTATAAAATCTATAAAATTGATTATACTGCACATCGGTGGTATTGTAAAGTCACAAAGAGAGTAACCATGTAGAAAGGAGAATGAACATGGAAATCAACGCATTGCTCATGGACGAAAAAGACAATGTTGTGACTTGCGTGACAGAAGTTGCCGCCGGACAGGATGTTGTCTACCGCAAGGGGCAGGAGTTCTGCACTGTGAAAGCAGAGGAAAACATTCCTTATTGCCACAAGGTCGCATTGGTCGATCTGAAGAAGGGCGACGAGGTCATCAAGTACGGCGAGAGCCTTGGTGTGATGACCGAGGACGCTGCAAAGGGCCACTGGGTCTCCCACAACAATCTGGTCAGCGTACCGCGTGACTATGACAGCGAAATGGTACAGGAATAAGGAGGAATCGGAGATGCAATTCTGGGGTTATAAACGCAAAGAAGGCCGTGCAGGTATCCGCAACCATGTCCTGATCCTTCCCACCTGCGCCTGCGGCAGTGAGAGCTGCCGGATCGTGGCAAGTCAGGTGCGCGGTGCGGTCAACATCGTGTTCAACACCGGCTGCTCCGATGTTGCTGCCAACACCGCGATGTCGCAGAAAGTCCTGACGGGCTTTGCCTGCAACCCGAACGTTTACGGCGTCGTTATCATCGGTCTGGGCTGTGAGACCGTTCCCCACGCAAAGCTGCGTGAAAAGATCCAGGCCATGACCAGCAAGCCGGTCGTTTCCTTTGGCATTCAGGAAGAGGGCGGTACCCTCAAGACCATTGAGAAAGCGGTTCGCGCCGCCAGCAAGATGGCAGCGGAAGCTGCCATGCAGCCGAAAGAGCTGTGCGACATCTCCGAGCTGATGCTGGGCATCGAGTGCGGCGGTTCGGACGCCACTTCCGGCATTGCCAGCAACCCGGCAGTCGGCGAACTGAGCGACCGGCTGGTCGATCTGGGCGCAACTACCATGATGAGCGAGTCCATCGAATGGATCGGCGGCGAGCATCTGCTGGCAAAGCGTGCGGCTACCCCGGCCATCCACAACCAGATCATTCAGGTCTGCAAGGACTACGAAGCCCATCTGAAATCCGCTGGTCAGGACTGCCGCGCCGGTCAGCCCACCCCCGGCAACAAGGCAGGAGGCCTGTCCACTCTGGACGAGAAGAGCCTTGGCTGCATCCGCAAGGGCGGCACCCGTCCCATCGTCGAGGTTCTGGAACAGGCTGTTCCTCCCACGAAGCGCGGCGCAGTTGTTATGGACACCGCCGGCTATGATATTTCCTCTGTCACCTCGATGGTCGCTGCAGGCTGCAACGCAGTCATCTTCACCACGGGCCGCGGCACCTGCACCGGCAACGCCATCGTCCCCGTCCTGAAAGTCACGGCAAATGCTCGTACTTATCAGCACATGGAGGACAACATGGACGTGGACCTCAGCCCCATCGTGCGCGGCGAAAAGACCTATCAGGAGATGGGCGCAGAGATGCTGAACAACATTCAGGATATCTGCAACGGTAAGATGACCAAGGCAGAAGCATTCGGCTTCTCGGATATTGCAGTCGATCACGTCTGCCGCTTTGTGTAATGGTGTCAACTGCGGGAGGATCACAAATGGATATCAAACGATTCCCGGAAAAGATGGGAGACCTTCCTATCGACTTTTCCAATCCCAAGCGCACGCTGATTTCCGGTCTCTTTCAGGAGACTGCAAAGGTCGGCGGACAGCCTCGCAAATTTTTGACCTATATTCCGGAAGGTCTGGATTACTGCCAGCCCTGTCTGGTCGCCGCGATCCCTTCCGGTGAGAAGCCGGAAGAGTATCTGGAAACTTCCGGTCTGAAAGCTTTCGCAGAAGACAAAAAGCTGTTCCTGCATCTGGCAACGTCGGAGACTGCATGGAACGCGGACGGCAGGGATGCCGATTATCTGAACGCCATTTACGTTGCGATTCAGGCACGCGATTTCTATATCACGATGCAGGATAACATCTATCTCTGCGGCATCGGTGATGGCAGCTTTGCCGCACATCAGGCTGCACGCCGGATGGCAAGCGAGTGGAGCGGACTGATGACGTTCGGCGACCTGAACGGGGATCTGAACGCAGAACATACCGCTCTGCGCGGCGAGTCCGATCAGGGTGAAGTAGAGCTGAAAGTCATGGGTATGGCTGCACAGCTCCCCGTCTGGATGAGCATGGCCGCAAAAACCGCAGACAACACCGCTGCTGTTGACTTCTGGAAAGAGCAGAACCATGTTGTCGGTGCACCGCTGTCCGGAGAAGGCGCGGATGAGATTTGGATGCCGACTCCGGTGCGCGTTCTGAGCGAAGTCAATGAGGAGCAGATCGCACAGGTTCGTCTGGCCGTTCGTGAAAATCCTTTTACGAAGGAACAGATGGAAGCGGCATGGAGCTATATCGGCCTTGCACGCCGCCACAGAGGCCCTGGCAAGAAGCAGCTGCGCTATTTCAAAGAGCCGATCGCTTGTGGCGCGGAAAAGAAGACCATGGAAGTGGACGGCATGACACGCACTTGGTACGAGTATGTGCCGAAGAGCTGCACTCCGGATCAGAAATGGCCGCTGGTCGTTGTGTTCCACGGTCGCGGAGGCACAGCAGAGACGTTCTTTGATCTGAGCTGTGTTTCCACCGTTGCAGAGGAACGTCACTTTATTGCGGTCGTTCCCGAAGCTGGCGTCTATCAGCAGAAGCCGAACGGTCTGCGCAATGTCCTCCTGTGGTGCGGCATTTATCAGGACACTCCGGTGGACGATGTGAAGTTTATCCGGGAACTGGTGGCAGATGTAGAGAGCCGTCATTCGGTGGATAAGAGCCGTGTCTATGCAATGGGTCAATCCAGCGGCGGCATGATGAGCGACCTGCTGGCTTATACCGCTGGCGACATTTTCGCTGCGGTTGCTCCGTGGTCTGCACTGCGCTGCCCCAGCAAGATGTATCGTGAGTGGCCTGCCTGCGAGCAGCACGTTCCTACAATGATGATTTACGGCGATCAGGACTTCCTCACCGCTGGTCATGGGGAAGACCCGGTGCTGCCCTTCTGCCTCTCGGATGAGCTGCGTGCAACTCTGATGGAGAAGCTGGAAACGTATCATCTGGACCCGGCCAATGTGGAGACTTGGAAAACAGAGCCGATCACATGGTATGCTTTCCCGGACAAACAGGGCGTGCCGATGGTCGTGATCGGACGTGTGGACAACATGGTCCACGCAAATTACCCGGAAGAGAGCTGGATCAGCTATGACCAGTTCCTCAGCCAGTTTCATCGCAGCGAAGACGGTACGCTGTATTACCGTGGCCGTCCCGTCAATGAATCAGACGTTTAAGACATTCGAGTGGAGGAATTACAAATGACGACTCAAATGATCATTTGCTTTGCAATCAGTGCTGTTGTGATTGCAGGTTATATCTGGAATAAGCTCTCCGTCGGTACGGTGGGTTGTATCGGCATCGTTCTCTTCCTGCTGACCGGCTGCATTGGCCCGAAAGATATTCTGGGCAATATCGGCAACGCAAACCTCGTGATGATCACCAGTATGTTTGTTATCTCAGAAGGTTTCAAGCGCACGAAGGCCATCCATCTGGTGGCAAGCACCGTCAAGAAGATCTCCAAGGGCAGCATGGTCATGGTCATGCTGGGCTTTACACTGGCGACTGTTATGGCGGCTACCTTTACCGGCAGCGCGGTTGCAGCGTTCTGCATCGTAGCTCCGATCGTTACCGCAACCTGTGAAGAAATGAACATCAGCATCAGCAAGACCATCTTCAGCGTCGGCCTTGTCAGTATCGCAGCCTGTGCCATTATCCCGGTCGGCGGCTCTCTGGCAATGCTGGCTGAGCTGAACGGCTACATTGCGGCGAATGGTTACGAGCAGTACACCATGGAGGCAATGGATCTGTTCAAAGGCCGTGGCATGAGCCTGCTGGTCCTGATTCTTTACACCACTTTTGTTGGTTTCCGTTTTGCCCCTGAGAAGCCCATCGTTGCAAGCAAGGACAGCTCTGAACTTTCCAAGCGCGTTGCACATCACGAGCCGCTGAAACGGCCGCAGGAGATCTCCGCGATCGCAATTTTCTGCCTCGTTTCTCTCTGCCTGATCTTCAATACTCCGCTGAACAATGTGCTGGCTGCGATCGGCGGTCCGAATCTGGCTGCTTGGGAAATTTCCTTTATCGGTGCCGTTGCAACCGTTGCCACCGGCGTTCTGTCTTCTAAGGAAGCTTGCGCTTCCATGCCGATCGACCTGACCCTGATGGTCGCTGGCGGTCTGTGCATGGGTTCTGCGCTGGCAAACACCGGTGCAGGTGACCTGATCGGCAACGCGATCGCAAGTACGGCATCCAGCCTTGGCAATCCCTACCTCATTGGTGCACTGTTCTATCTGATCCCCTTCTTCCTGACCCAGATCATGCAGAACCGTACCGTTATGGCGATTTTTGCTCCCATCGCGATTCTGGCCTGCAAGAGCATGGGCGCAGACTGCACCGGCCCTCTGCTGCTGGTCGCCTCTGCCTGCTGCACCGCTTTCATGACCCCGATGGCAACGCCTACCGTTCCTATGGTTATGGGCATCGGCGGCTATGATATGAAGAGCAACATGAAGCAGTCTATCCTGCCTGCAATTCTGCTGTCCGTTGCAAATATCCTCTGGGTCATGACGATCTATCCGCTCTGATACATAAAAAAAAGGAGGCACATTGCAGTAACTATGCCCATAGGAATTACAACGGATGTTTTGATTACCTGTCTTGGCGCAGTTCTGGGTGTTGTACTTGGAACTCGTCTGCCGGATTCTCTGAAAAAGGCTCTGAACAATACTCTTGGAATCGCAGCCATTGCAATGGGCATTGTTCTGATCTTGAAAGTAAAGAACCTTTCGGCTGTTGTTCTGACATTGGTGATCGGCAGTATTCTGGGCGAGCTTGTGATGCTGGATGACCGCATCCGAAAGCTTGTGACCGGAGTAGTGCATAAGCTGATGAACGGCGCAGCCGCAGATGAGCAGTTTCTTGCTCAGGTCAGTGCAGTTGTGATCCTGTTCTGCTGCGGCGGCACAGGCTGGTACGGTGCATTGAATGAGGGTCTGACCGGTGATGGAAGCATCCTCATCACGAAATCCATTCTGGATTTTGTCACGGCCTGCATCTTCGGCTCTATCCTTGGCAAAATCGTTCCGATGCTCTGTATTCCGCAGGCCATCATCTACGGCGCACTGTTTTTGGGATCCGGTGCAGTGCAATCCTTTATTACGCCAGATATCATTGCAGACTTTTCCGCAACGGGCGGTATCATTACCCTTTGTGCCGGTCTCAGCCTGGCCGGTATCAAAAAGGATCTGAAGGTTCTGAACCTGCTGCCCTCGCTTATCCTGATTTTCCTGATCTCAAGCGCATGGACTGCACTGATGGGATAATCTGCCACTAAAATCCACTTGCTATTTTCTCTCTTCTTTTTTCTTCATCATACCATTCTCCTTAAAAGGCAACCTCCCTTCCGACGATCACAGTGTCAGAAGGGAGGTTGTTTTTTAGTGGACTTCATTTCTATCGCAAGTCAAGAAATTAGCGCAACATCAAGACGGCATCTCTGCGATATGCAATTCAACATTGTTGCTGTTGCATTCAAAAGTTGAATGCGGAATCCCCCAAAACCGTTGACATGCGGGGCGCGGAGGTGTAGACTACTTGTTATAGGGGGTAACAAGTTGCGGCGGCGTTGTCCGCGGCAGACAGCTCCCAAACGATCAGAAAGAAGAAAAAAGGAGAAGCATCATGAAAGTTATCAACACGGAAAAAGCTCCCGGCGCAATCGGCCCCTACTCTCAGGGTTTTGTGGTCGGCAACCTGGTCATTACCTCCGGCCAGATCCCGGTGAACCCCGCTGACGGCTCCGTCGGCGAGGGCATTGCTGCTCAGGCTGAGCAGAGCTGCAAGAACGTTGGCGCCATCCTCGAGGCTGCCGGCAGCAGTTTTGACAAGGTCGTCAAGACCACCTGCTTCCTGGCGGACATGGGCGATTTTGCTGCTTTCAACGAGGTGTACGCAAAGTACTTCACCTCCAAGCCCGCCCGCAGCTGCGTGGCCGTCAAGACCCTGCCCAAGAACGTCCTGTGCGAGATCGAGGCTACCGCTGAGCTGTAAGCGGAAGCTCTCTATCCCTATAAAGAAAAGCAAAAAGCGCTGTTGTGGGTTGCAACAGCGCTTTTTGTTTTACAGCTGATCGTTTTTCAGTTTCTCCAGCACCTCGTCCAGCGAGGCGCACTCCATGGTGTACAGGCTCCGCATTTCGTCGTCGGCGGGGACGAGGTCGGGCACCATGACGGTGATAAAACCGCCCCGGGCACCGGCCCGGACGCCGTTGTAGCTGTCTTCCAGCACCAGGCAGCGGGCGGGTTCCACGCCCAACTTTTCCGCGGTCAGGAGGAAGATCTCCGGGTCCGGCTTGGAGTGAGCCACATGCTGGCCCGAGACGATCGCCTTGAAGTAATGGGTCATCCCCCACTGGTCCAGATTATTGCGGATCATGGCCTCCCGGCTGGAGGAAGCCACGGCCATGGGGAGGCGCTGCTCGTCCAGCCAGGCCAGCAGGGCGTCCAGCCCCGGCTTTTTGGGGACAGGGGCGGAGAGGAAGACTTCATCCGCCACCCGGTGCAGACTCTCCACGATGCCATCGGCATCGCAGTCCGGGCCGTAAAAGCTCCGCACCACGTTGCGGGTGGTCTCGCCCGCCGTGCCCCGGGCGGCCTCGGCCAGGCCCTCTTTGTAGGGCAGGCCCAGCGCCTTGAGGGCCGGGTCCCAGAATGTGGCCCACATCCGCTCGGTGTCGAACATGGTGCCGTCCATATCAAAAATCACGCCGTTTATCATAAAAAAGAGTCCTTTCTTTTGTATGCTCCACGCTTTATTCTATCATACTTTATCACAACTTACACGCCTCAAAGATGAAAGATTTTTTGATTCCTTGAAAAAATAATTCAGCACACTATAATAGAAAACAACATTCGGCATTTTTGGCGCGGGGCGTGCTGCCCGCGTTGGCTGTGTGAGATCAGAAAAGAGGGAAAATTATCATGTTGGATATCAAGATCACCCGCACCACTTCTCCCAAGGAGAAGCCGCAGGACGAGAGCAAGCTGGGCTTTGGCAAAAAGTTCACCGACCATATGTTCGTGATGGATTATACGGAGGGCGAAGGCTGGCATGACGCCCGCATCGTCCCCTATGGCCCCTTTGAGCTGGACCCGGCTACCGTGGTGTTCCACTATGCGCAGGAGATCTTTGAGGGCATGAAAGCCTACCGCACCGCGGACGACACCGTGCAGCTGTTCCGCCCCGAGTGCAACGCCAAGCGTTTTCAGGATTCTGCCGACCGTCTGTGCATCCCCAAGATCCCCGTGGAGGATTATATCCAGGCGGTTGAGGCTCTGGTGGATGTGGACCGCGACTGGGTCCCCCACAGCGATGGCGCTTCCCTGTACATCCGCCCGTTCATCTTTGCCAACGACGTGGGCCTGGGCGTGCACGCTTCCAAGCACTACATCTTCTGCATCATCTGCGCACCGTCGGGCGCTTACTACGCTGAGGGCATCAACCCCGTCCGTATCTACGTCGAAGACGAGTACATCCGTGCCGCTCCCGGCCTGACCGGTTTTACCAAGTGCGGCGGCAACTACGCTGCTTCCATCAAGGCCGGTGAGCTGGCGGAGGAGCAGGGCTACGCACAGGTGCTGTGGCTGGACGGCGTGGAGAAGAAGTACGTCGAGGAAGTCGGCAGCATGAACATTATGTTCAAGATCGACGGCAAGGTCTACACCGCCGCTACCGTCGGCACCGTTCTGCCCGGCGTCACCCGCCGCAGCTGCATTGAGCTGCTGAAAGACTGGGGCTATGAGGTCATCGAGGGCAAGCTGGCCATCGCTGACATCATGCAGGCTGCCCGCGAAGGCAAGCTGGAAGAGGTCTTCGGCACCGGCACCGCCGCTGTCGTCTCCCCCGTCAAGGAGCTGGTCTGGAAAGGCGAGCACGCTTACATCGGCGACGGCAAGATCGGCCCTGTCACCCAGAAGCTGTACGACACCATGACCGGGATGCAGTGGGGCAAGATCCCCGATACCAAGGGCTGGATCGTTCCGGTGGAGAAGAAATACTAAGCCGCTTTCCAGAATTCTTCTGTTCAGAATGTTTGTAAACGCCGCCAGGACAGGACCCCGGCGGCGTTTGCCGTATCCGGATGCTTTTTATTGCAATTCCTGCTTTACGGTGTTAAACTAATCTCAGAACAAGAAATCGAGGGAACGAGAGGGATTTTGGAACGATGATCAAAAAGTGGACTGTGCGCTACCCGGCCGTCAACGGCGAGGAGGAGCGGCGCGCTTATGTATATCTGCCCACCATGTATGAGGCAGACCCGGACCGCCGGTATCCGGTGCTCTATATGTTCGACGGCCAGAACGTGTTTTTTGACAGCGACGCCACCTATGGCAAGAGCTGGGGGATGGCCGATTATCTGGACTACACCGACACCCCGGTGATCGTGGCGGCCATTGAGTGCAATGCGGGCCCCAACAACGAGCGGCTGGTGGAGTATTCCCCCTACCGTTTTGACGACCCCAACTACGGCCACTTTGACGGCAAAGGCAAGGACACCCTCAACTGGTTCGTCCACGAGTTCAAACCATACATCGACAGCCAGTACCGCACCCTGCCCGACCGGGCTCACACGTTCATCGGGGGCAGCTCCATGGGCGGCCTGATGAGCCTGTACGCCCTGCTGGCCTACAACGATGTGTTCGGCCGGGCAGCGGCACTCTCGCCCTCCCTCTGGGTGGCCCCGGCGGCCCTCATGAACCTGACCGCCCGCACAAAGCTGGCGTCGGGCACCGTCCTCTACATGGACTACGGCTCCAAGGAGATGGGCAACCACGAGGGGATGCGGAAAGGCTTTGGCGAGATGTGCGGTAAAATTTTTGCCCGTGGCATCAACCTGACCGCCCGGGTGGTGCCCGGCGGCACCCACAGCGAAGCCAGCTGGGAAAAGCAGCTGCCGTTTGTGTTCCATACCCTGATGTATGGGCTTGAATAAGACAGATGCCCTTGGCTCTCCCTCTGGGAGAACGGTCTGCGAAACAGACGGAGAGGGCACAAAAGGAGGTATCCGCGATGGAAATGCAGTATTTTAAGGATTACAGTCCCGCCCTGGGCCGAGAGATGGAGTGCAAGGTATACGGCCATGCAGGCCGCCCCATCCTCTATATCCCCTGCCAGGATGGCCGCTTCTTTGATTTTGAGGACTTCCACATGGCCGACACGCTGGCCCCGTGGATCGACTCCGGCAAGGTGATGGTGCTTTCCATCGACACGCTGGATCAAGAAACCTGGTCCGACCCCAACGGCAACCCCTACTGGCGCATCCGCCGCTACGAGCAGTGGCTCCGCTACATCGTGGACGAGGCCGTGCCCAAGCTCCAGCAGATCGCCCGGGAGCGGAACGGCTGGGACGGAAACCCCGGCGTCATCGCCTTTGGCTGCAGTCTGGGTGCCACCCATGCCGTCAACCTGTATCTCCGCCGCCCGGACGTCTTCTGCGGCTGTCTGGCCCTCAGCGGCATCTACACGGCGGCCTACGGCTTTGGCAATTACATGGACGAGCTGGTCTACATGAACTCCCCCGTGGATTACATGGCCAACTTCCCGGAGAACCATCCCTACATGGAGTTGTTCCGCAACCAGAAAGCGGTCATCTGCTGCGGCCAGGGCGCCTGGGAGCAGCCGGACACCACCTGGTATCTCAAGCGGATTTTTGAGGCCAAGCACATCCCTGTCTGGGTGGATCTGTGGGGCCAGGATGTCAAGCATGACTGGGATTGGTGGTACAAGCAGGCGGCGTACTATATGCCGTATGTGCTGGGAGAGTAACTCCTCCAGTCGCCTATAGCGACAGCCCCCTCAGAGAGGGGGCCTTATAGGCTCCCTCTCTGAGGGAGCTGGCACGGCGTAAGCCGTCTTTATAGAGGAAAGAGGAATCGTAAACACCATGCAGAATTTTATCTTTATTTCGCCCAACTTCCCCACCAACTACTGGCAGTTCTGCCGGGAGCTGAAAAATAACGGCATGAACGTGCTGGGCATCGGCGACCAGCCCTATGATGAGCTGAAGCCGGAGCTGAAAGAGAGCCTGAACGAGTACTACAAAGTCGGCAACCTCGAAAATTATGATGAGGTCTACCGTGCCGTGGCGTTCCTCGCGTTCAAGCATGGCCGCATCGACTGGCTGGAATCCAACAACGAGTACTGGCTGGAGCGGGACGCTGCCCTGCGTACCGATTTCCACATCACCTCCGGCTTCCAGACGGAGGACATGCCCCGCATCAAGTACAAGAGCAAGATGAAAGAATACTACCAGAAAGCGGGCATTGCCACCGCCCGCTACCACATGGTAGACGATTTTGCGGGCTGCAAAAAGTTCATCGAGGAAGTGGGCTATCCCGTTGTGGTCAAGCCGGACAACGGCGTGGGGGCCTCCGATACCCACAAGCTCTCCAGCGAGGAGGAGCTGAAAAAGTTCCTGGCTTACAAGGCGGAGAATCACGCCGATGTTTCCTACATCATGGAGGAATTCGTCCGCGCCGAGGTCAACAGCTACGACGCCATTATCGACGGCAGCGGCAACCCCATTTTTGAGGCCGGCAATGTCAGCCCCATGTCCATCATGGACATCGTGAACGACAACGACAACTCCATCTACTACATCATCAAGGACCTGCCCGAGGACACCCGCGCCGCTGGCCGTGCCGTTGTCAAGAGTTTTGGCGTCAAGAGCCGCTTTGTCCACTTTGAGTTCTTCCGGATGACTGAAAACCAGGCCAGCATGGGGAAAAAGGGCCAGATCGTGGCGCTGGAAGTCAACATGCGTCCCTGCGGCGGCTTTACCCCGGACATGATCGACTTTGCCCGCTCCACCAACGTCTATAAGATCTGGGCCGACATGATCGCCTTTGGCGGCACCGATATGCCCGTGGGCGAGCACTATTACTGCGCCTTTGCGGGCCGCCGCGATGGCAAGCACTTTGTGTACAGCCATGAGCAGATCATGCAGAAGTACCAGAAGAACATGAAGATGGTGGATCGTATCCCGGACGCTCTCTCCGGTGCCATGGGCAACCAGATGTATGTGGCCAACTTCTCCACCCGCGAGGGGATGGAACAGTTCTACTCCGATGTGCTGGCCGTCACCGACCCCATCAACGCTAAGGTGCAAAAAGAGCTGACCGAGGTGCTGGCTCTGGGCGAGCCGGACGCGGCTTCCACCAAAGCTGTCACCCCTAAGCCCGACCTGACCCCTGCCATTAAGCCCACCACCGCCGTGGCCGAAACCAAGACCAAAGCCGTGGCAGAGGTGCCCACCAGGGCGGTCACCGAGACCCCGACAAAAGCCGTTGCCACCCAGCCGACCAAGGCTGTCACAGAGACGCCGACCAAGGCCGT
>QWCV01001368.1_pt1 | contig 23969 bp, 17 predicted proteins | sample 1972621 | NCBI WGS metagenome assembly QWCV01 (sample SAMN09866699, study PRJNA288562) | Human gut metagenome isolate pre2_stool, whole genome shotgun sequencing... | isolation source: gut | host: Homo sapiens | place: USA: California | reverse complement strand
GAATGCCGGGAGTGGGAGGGACCATGGCGTGGGTCAGGTCATTGTCCCGGTTGAAGATGGCCAGGTCATTTTCTCCCTGATGGGAGAAGATGTTCTCCTTTGCCAGGGCATATTCTTCCATGGACTTATGAATATCCAAATGGTTGGGGGACAGATTGGTAAAAACCGCAATATCCGGACTGGCAGAGAGCGTCATCAGCTGGAAAGAAGAGAGCTCCAAAACCGCGATATCGTCTGGAGACATGCTGCCGGCTTCCGAGAGGAGCGGTTTTCCAATATTTCCTCCCAGATGGACGGTATAGCCGGCATTCTTCAGCATTTCGGCGATGAGGGTGGTTGTGGTGGTCTTTCCGTCGCTGCCAGTGACAGCGATGATTTTACAGGGACAGACCTGAAAAAAAACCTCCATTTCAGAGGTTAGCGCACTTCCCTTTTCCATGGCGGACAGAAACGGTGGAATATCGGGACGAATTCCCGGAGAGCGGAAAATGACATCCTGGTCGAGACCATCCAGATAGGCATCCCCCAGATGAAGCACTGCACCCATGGACTCCAACTCGTCAGCCAGGGCACCGAATGCTGTGCGGGGGGCTTTGTCACAGGCGGTAACGGAAATCCCCGCCTGAAGCAAGGTCTTGATAAGCGGCGTATTGGAAACCCCAATGCCGATGACAGCGACGCGTTTTCCCTGAAGAGAGGTAAGATAGTCTTGCAGTGTAATGGCCATGTGCGTTTCCTCCTAATTGATTGAGAGCAGCTTGCTCAGTCTATGGACTTAAAACGGTAAAAGAATCCGCTGCGCGGTGTTCTGGCGTTGCAAATGAAAAATAGACACTTCATTATACGCCGAAGCGGTAGGAATTTCAAGAAATCCTTCTGTGAGAATCACAAGAAAAGGAAGTATGGGTTTGCGCTCCCCTCTGAGAAGTATGTGGAGAATTAGCAAAAATTAAAGAAGGTTTTTTGTAAAATTGACAGCCGTATCAGGTGTTCTGGAAAGGGCCCATTTGTCAGCTTTTCTAAATGAGTCTTAAGTACAAATGGAGCGGGTGTGCAAAGTCATGACGGAAGGAAAAAGAACGCTTGAAAAGTTTCTTCCTTTATGGTATTTTATATAATAACTATAAAAAAATTCTGCGGAAAGGGAGGCCCTTTTATGCACTTACAAGAATCTGGAGAAATGTACTTGGAGACCATCCTGATCCTTTCAAAGAGCGGCAAAGATGTGCGCTCTGTGGATGTGAGCGAATATATGGGCTTTTCTAAGCCCAGTGTCAGCCGTGCCATTGGCCTGCTCAAGTCAGGCGGTTATGTGACAATGGACAAGGGAGGACACCTGGAGCTGACAGAAGAGGGGCGTGCAGTGGCTGAGAATATTTATGAAAAGCACACCTTGCTGGCACAATTTCTAATGACCCTGGGCGTGGATGAGGCCACTGCCACGGAGGATGCCTGCAAAATGGAACACGTGATCAGCGATACCTCGTTTAAGGCCCTTAAAAAGCACGCAGGAATGGAATGATGATAGAAAAAAGCTCCGGTCTCGGATTTCGAGACCGGAGTTCCTTTTTGGCATACTGGTTTCCTATGAGAGAGAAGGCAGTTACAGGTCATAATACATGGCGAACTCTGCGGGGGTGGGCTGACGGTCAATTTCTTCCAGTTCTGCCCGCTTTTTTTCGATCCAAATCTCAAGCAGGCGGGGAGGAAATACACCGCCTTGGGTTAGGTAGTCGTGATCTGCCTCCAGTGCATCCAAGGCCTCCCCCAAGGACTTCGGCAGGCTGTCAATTTGCGCCTTCTCCTGGTCTGAGAGAGTATAAAGGTTAAAGTCATAGGGCCCCCACCCTCTTTCATGGGGATCAATGCGGTTTTGAATCCCATCCAGTCCCGCCATCAGAATGGCAGCGAAGGCGTAATAGGGGTTGCAGGTGGCGTCCGGGTTCCTTAGCTCGAACCGCTTGTTTTTGGGGGCTTTGGCGTAAGCGGGAATCCGAACGACAGCACTGCGATTGGCCATGGCGTACCCGATGGTGACGGGCGCTTCAAAGCCGGGGACCAGTCTCTTATAGGAATTGGTGGAGGGATTGGTGATGGCACACAGGGAGGCCGCATGCTCCAGCATACCGCCGATGAACCAAAGCGCCGTTTGGCTCAGCTGTGCGTAGCCTGTTTCATCATAGAAGATGGGCTTACCTTCTTTGAATAAGTGCATATGCACATGCATTCCGCTGCCGGCCTCCCCTGCCACTGGCTTGGGCAGAAAGGTGGCGGTGCGTCCTTCTTGAGCGGCGGCATTTTTGATAATGTACTTCGCGACCATAGTGTTGTCTGCCATCTGGGTCATCTCTCCCAGTTCCACCTCAATCTCCATTTGGCCGCAGCCGCCCACTTCCGGGTGATGGTATTTGACTTTCACACCCCACTCCTCCATTAGGAGACAGATACGGTTTCGCAGGTCCTGTGTGACATCCATGGGAAGGCTGGTGTGATATCCCCCTTTTCTGGGGACCTGATATCCGTTGTTTTCTGTGCTCCATGCGGCCTGCCGTGCGGAGATGGAGAAGCTGGCATGTTGAGGCTGGGTGGTGTAGGATACCTGGTCGAAGATATAAAATTCATATTCAGGCCCTACGATCATCTCGTCTGCGATCCCCAACTCTTGCATATAGCCAATGGCCCGTTTGGCCACATTCCGGGGATATTGGTCAAAGGGCCGGTTGGCCGGACGATCAATGATCATCACGTCTCCGATCATGGTGAGGGTGGGAACCTCTGCAAAGGGATCAACTGTGGCAGAATCCAGGTCGGGCACGAAAACCATGTCGCTGCTCTCCACCGGGGCATAGCCGTAATTGGAGCCGTCGAATCCAATCCCGTACTGCATAGTCTCCTCGTTGAGCCGGCCGACAGGGATACTGAGATGGCGCCATCTTCCGTCAATGTCAGTCATTTTGAAATCGACAATTTGAATGTCTTTCTCTTGGCAAAGATCTAAAATCTCCTGCAGTGTCTTTCCCATGGAGGGGCCTCCTTTGTGATAAAATAACCCGAGTGGTTACAGGTGATATTCTCGCTTGGAACTTTTTCAAGATACCGATTTTTGGAACAAATGTCAAGAAAAGAAACGATGTTTCTGTGGGGTACCAAATGATATGTTATTAAAAATAAGATAAAATTAGAAAAGGCCAGAGATTGGAACGATATTGTTCCAATCTCTGGCCTTTTAGAAGGAGGAGAAATTATTGAATGGAGGTTACAGGGTAGTCTTGGGCTTCCACTGCCTGTTTTAGGACATCATCTGTTACATCTGCAGAAAGTGTCACCACGGCAGTTCCCGCCTCATGGCTGACCTTGGCCTGTTCCACGGCATCCAGTGCTTCCAGTGCCTTCTTCACGCGGGCTTCACAGTGGGTGCACATCATGCCTTCGATCTTCATTGTTTTTTCCATGGTACGTTGCTCCTTTACAGTGATTGAAATGGATTTGATCTTTTTATCCTTGCTCCCGTCGTGCATGCGGAAAAGATTCAGACGCAGAGCATTGGTGACAACACAGAAACTGGACAAACTCATGGCGGCTGCTCCGAACATGGGGTTCAGCGTCAAACCCAGGGGAATAAAAACGCCGGCGGCCAAGGGGATACCGATGGTATTGTAAAGAAAGGCCCAGAACAGATTCTGGTGAATGTTCCGAAGGGTGGCCCGGCTGAGCCGGATGGCGGCGGGAACATCACGCAGGCGGCTTTTCATGAGGACAACGTCAGCCGCGTCAATGGCCACGTCGGTCCCCGCGCCAATGGCGATCCCAATGTCCGCCCGGGTGAGCGCGGGAGCATCGTTGATACCGTCCCCCACCATAGTGACCTTCCCCTGCTCTTTCAGCTGCCGGATGACACGCTCTTTCCCATCGGGCAGGACGCCGGCGATTACGTGATTGACGCCAGCCTCTTTTCCGATGGCTTGCGCTGTGCGTGCATTGTCTCCTGTCAGCATCACGACTTGAATCCCCATGGACTGTAATTCTTGAATGGCCTGGGGGCTGTCCTCTTTGATGACATCCGCCACGGCGATGATGCCGGTCAGGTGACCATCTTGGGCAAAAAATAAGGGGGTTTTTCCAGCTTGTGCCAGGGTCTCCCCCTGTATCCGCATAGATTCCGGGACTTGGGACTGGCGGCTGATAAAGGTATAGTTCCCACCCTGAAGGAGCGTGCCCTGCCAGGTAGCGGTGAGGCCATTGCCGGGAAGCACCTGGAAATCCGAGACAGGTTCAGGGGACAGGTTTCGTTCTTCTGCCCGGTGGAGAATGGCCCGGGCCAAGGGATGTTCGCTCTTTTGCTCCAAGGCAAATGCCAGGCGCAGAAGTTCCTCTTCTTGGACACCGGGAGCTGGGATCAGATCTGTGACCTTGGGCTCTCCCGAGGTGATGGTGCCGGTTTTATCCAGAACGACAATCTGCGTTTTTCCGGCGTTTTCCAAGGATACAGCGTTCTTAAAAAGAATGCCGTGCTTGGCGCCCATTCCGTTGCCCACCATAATGGCCACAGGGGTGGCAAGGCCCAGAGCACAAGGGCAGGAGATCACCAGCACAGAGATTCCGCGGGCCAGAGCAAAACCGATTTCCTGCCCCAAAAGCAGCCAGACAATGGTGGTAAAAACGGCAATGGTGATGACTGCCGGGACAAAGATGCCAGAGACTTTATCCGCAATCTTGGCAATGGGCGCCTTGGTGGCCGCAGCATCACTGACCATTTGAATGATTTGAGAAAGTGTGGTGTCCTCCCCCACCCGAGTTGCCTGGCAGGTCAAAAATCCTGATTGGTTGAGCGTGGCGGCGGAGACCAAATCACCGGTTGTTTTATCCACAGGAATGCTTTCCCCGGTAAGGGCAGATTCGTTGACTGCGCTGCTGCCCTCTATGACGACACCATCTACGGGGATGTTCTCCCCTGGCCGGACCACAAAGACGTCGTCCTTTTTGACTTGCTCGATGGGGACAGTGATCTCTGTGCCGTCCCGTAGAAGGGTGGCAGTTTTGGGGGCCAGCTTCATGAGCCCCTTGAGTGCGTCTGTGGTCCGTCCTTTGGAACGGGCTTCCAGCATTTTTCCCACAGTGATCAGCGTCAGAATCATGGCCGCGGATTCAAAATAGAATTCCATCATGTAATCCGCAACAGCGGCCATGTCGCCAGCTGCCTGCGCAGCGGACATGGCGAAGAGCGCATAGGTGCTGTAAACAAAGGCGGCGGTGGCGCCCAAGGCAACCAGTGTGTCCATGTTGGGAGCCCGATGCCAAAGGCTCTTGTACCCGCTGATGAAAAACTTCTGGTTGATGACCATGACCACTGCGGTCAGCAGCAGCTGGGTCAAGCCCATGGCGATGTGGTTTCCGTGGTAAAAGGCGGGGACTGGCCATCCCCACATCATGTGTCCCATGGAGAAATACATGAGGATGACCAAGAAAACAAGGGACCAGATGAGACGCCGTTTCAGCACGGGTGTGTCATGGTCTGCGAGGGCGTCTTCTGTCTCAGCAGTATGATTTGCGCTGGCAGCTGCGCTGCCCTTCTCGGAGGCACCGTATCCAGCGTTTTCTACCGCGTGGATAATATCCTGGGGAGAAGCAGTGCCTTCCACCCCCATGGAGTTGGTTAAAAGGCTGACGGAACAGGCCGTCACGCCAGGTACTTTGGATACCGCTTTTTCTACCCGGGCGCTGCAGGCGGCGCAGCTCATGCCGGTTACATTGAATTGTTCCATCGCGTCGACCCCTTTCTGGTTTGTGCGGTCAAAATTAGGATTTCCCTGGAGGGGGGCACTTATTTCATCAGTTTTTGCAGGGTGAGCACCAGCTCATCAATGACATCCTCTTTGCCATCCCGAATGTCTGTCACTACACAGGTGCGGATGTGATTGGCCAGAAGGTCCCGGTTAAAGGCGTTCATGGCGGCGGAGACTGCCGCTGACTGTACCAAGATGTCCGTACAATAGGCGTTTTTTTCTACCATTCCCCGGATGCCCCGAATTTGTCCTTCGATCCGGCTGAGGCGATTGAGAAGCTTTTTGACTTCCTCTTCCGTGCGTTCCTTGGTCTTATGGCAGCAGCAAGTTTTATCTTCCATCTGCAGTACCTCCTTGTAAATACCCCCAAGGGGTATTTTGATAATATACCCCTTGGGGGTATTTGTCAACGGTTTTTTGCTCCTTTCCATGAGAAAACAGAGCGGCACGTTCTCCGCTCTGTTTTTTCCTGATCCTGTTTGCAAAACCCTTGTGCCAGATTAGGAACTTCTTGGCTGAGTCAATGGAAGGGTTACGGTAAAGGTAATCCGTTCTTTGGCGCTTTGGGCACGGATGACGCCGTTGTGCCGTTCTACGATCTCCTTGGCAATGGCAAGCCCCAAGCCAGCGCCGCCGGAAGAACTGGAACGAGAGGAATCCAACCGAAAAAACTGTTCAAAGATTTGATCCAATTTGTCCTGAGGAATGGTACGGCCTTGGTTTTCCACAGAGACGATGACGGTGTCCTTCTCTTTAAGCATGGTGACGCCAATAGGGGTGTTTGGATTGCTGTAATTGACGGCGTTACGTAAAAGGTTATCGAAAACACGTTCTAATTTTTCTGGATCACAGGCTAAGATAACATCGGGCGTGAATTGAAGGGACAGGGAAAGGCCCTTTTCAGCCAAGATGGGTTGAAACTCGAAGGTCACCTGCTCCAATAGCCGGGTGAGATTTACTTCTTCCAGGCGCAGAGAGAGCTGCGTTAGGTTAAAGCGAGTAATTTCGAAAAATTCATTGATCAGTGCCTCCAGCCGTTCCGCTTTTTCCAAGGCGATCCCGGTGTATTTGGCGCGCATTTCCGGGGAGATCTGCGGCTCATCCCGAAGAAGGGAGAGATAGCCGATGACGCTGGTAAGAGGGGTCTTTAGATCGTGGGCGAGATAGACGATCAGATCGTTTTTTCTCTGCTCTGCCTCTTTGGCGTACATGGCACTGCGCAGGGCACCTTCCCGGACGATGTTCAACTCATCCTGAATACTCTCCAGAGGAGGCGAAAGCCGGATCGGAGTGTCTGCGGGATGAGCCAGTTCTTCGGCTGCTTCAATGACTTCATCCAAGTAGTCCAAGGGTTTGGAGATGGAACGGTAAGTGAGAAGAAAGACACCCAGAAGAACCACGCCGCTTCCCCAGAACATGGCGGTGTCCTCCAAGGCTTTGAGAAGGCGGTACAGGGGCTCATGGGGCTGCCAAATGAAAAGACGGCAAAACACCCATCCCAGGAAAAACAGCAGTACCAGCCCCCCAATCATCCCGAGGACACTGAATACATACCGGATCAGAATTTGTTGGGAGATCTGGTTATGGCGTTTCCGGCGGGGCGGCCATAGGAGTCGACGCTTACTCAATGGTATACCCCACCCCCCAAACGGTTTTGATGAACTTTGGTTTCCGGCTGGGCTCCTTCATTTTCTCCCGCAAGCGGGCGATGTGTGCCATGACTGTATTGTTTCCATCCATGTATTTTTCTTTCCAGACTGCTTCAAACAACTCTTCCGAGGAGACGACTTTCCCACGGTGCTCACAGAGATACCAGAGAATGTTAAACTCAATGGGGGTGAGGGTGAGGTCTTCTCCGTTGAGGGTACACTGGTGGCTATCCTGACAGATGAACAGGCCGCGGAAGTCGTGTTCATTCCGCTCCTGCTCTCTGGGGTCTGCGGTGTTATAGCGTGTGTACCGGCGCAACTGGGTCTTTACCCTGGCCACCAGTTCCAAGGGGCTGAATGGTTTAGTAATATAATCATCTGCACCCAGCGTGAGGCCCATGATTTTGTCCATGTCTTCCACCTTGGCGCTGAGCATCAGAATGGGATACAAATGGGACTCTCGAATTTTTTGGCAGAGGGTAAATCCATCCATGTCCGGTAGCATCACATCCAAGATGGCTAAACTAAGCTCTTTTTGGGCGATGATCTCCAAGGCTTCGGCAGCGGTGTATGCTTTCAGAACGGGAAAGCCTTCGTTTTTCAGATAGACTTCCACCAGATCGGCAATTTCCCGTTCATCGTCTACAACAAGAATAGTTTGCTCCATGATAACAACTCTTTCTATATGGGGTTTCAAAGGGAAAACGGATTTTAGACATTGTTATTTTATCATAAAATTCTTAAGGAATCGTTCCAAATATCATACAAATTTATGACATTTTGGAAGCATTTCTCACGGAATGTAATTTGATTGCATCCCAAAAAAGATTCCCATTGACGAACCAGATATTTGCATGTATAATGTTATGGTAATTTTCAAAACGAGTGGAAACACTCTTCATAAGGAGCGGTATCGAAGTGGTCATAACGGGGCTGACTCGAAATCAGTTTGCCGGTAACTCCGGCACGTGGGTTCGAATCCCACCCGCTCCGCCAAGCTGGGAGCTACATTTTAGCCTTATAAACGAGGCTGAAATGTAGCTTCTCTTTTTATCGAAACCTCCATGTTATACTGCTCATGAATACATGAGTAGAGGGCATGGAGGTTTTGTCATGTCTGGAAATGTCATTGAGATACCGCAAAATAAAAGGCTGGCACCTATCTGGGTCCAGCAACTCCGGGTGGCAGCTTATTGCAGGGTCAGCACGGGCCATGAGGAGCAGCAGAGCAGTCTGAAGAATCAAATCGAGTTTTATACCGAATACATCCAGCAAAATCTCTATTGGCGGTTTGTCGCTGTTTACTATGATACCGCCTCGGGACTGCAGACGAATCATCGCCCCGGCTACCAGCAGCTGCTGAAAGATTGCAAAAGAAAGAAGATCGACCTGATTTTAGTGAAGTCCCTCAGTCGGTTTGGGCGGGACACAGTAGAAACAATCAAACAGATACGGAGGTTAAAACGTATGAATATCGGCGTTTATATTGCAACCGGAGGCATCAATTTAATTTTGGTGAATTGAGATTTCATGGCTTCCACATTTTTTGAGCATAGACAGGAGATAGTTAATGCAAGAGAATGTTTATAAAGATCCATTTGCGGCCGAATGCAATCAATACGCACGAAAATTTGACGATGCTTTCAATGCAAAGGATTGGGTTACAACTGAGCATTTAATTGCAGAAAGCGAAGAATTATAAAAATTGCATCCGAATGATTATGCATATGCTCCTCTTTACTATTCCTTAGGAACCTCATATGGTGATTTGGCACAACATTTAGATGGGTGTTCTACAATAGATATCCAAGAAAAGGAGTTGCACTATTATCGGGTATGTATTGAACTCCTGTCCACTCGCAAATTGATGAATCCTGAATATAAGCTATATGTTACAGGGCTAAAATTGCCGCTTTATACTAATTATGCAAATGTATTAAGCAACTGTGGGAGAAAAATTTATGCAATTCAATATTATAGAAAAGTGTTGGAAATAAAACCTGATTTTCACATGGCACGAGGAAATATTGGCGTTGCATTATTATATTACTCTACGCTTGCGCATGACGCTGGACATCAAGATTACCTAAATTATTTTGCTTACCAAAACCTAAAGTCAGCTTTAAGCGATGACGCCAAAGATGTACATCCAGAAGCTCGAGAGTATTTTGAACAAGTTATCAACAGATTCAATACAAACTATGTTAGTGAATTTCTCGAAAAGCCCTTACAAATACGAGATTATTCTTTAGGAGGTAAGCAAGAAAAACGGTATCGGATGTGGTGCTTGCAAAATCATTTCTTCTTAAGTCCTTTAAATGATTTACCGTTGCTCCATTCATGCTTTGCAACGGATTCGCTACAGCTTCCGGCCATTACAACATCTATTGACGAAAAGGACATTCCTATATTTTTCGGGCTATTTAATCAAATTAAGCAAGATTTCATCTATGCCAGATTTTTGTTCTATCAAGGACAAGTAGATAGAAGTGCCCCACATTATGCGGACAAAGAAACCTGTCTTACAAATCTTTTTGATTATCCGCAGTATTCAATTCGAATTGAGAATGAGAAAACTGCGTTTCGACTTCTGTATTCTCTTTTTGATAAGGTTGCTTTCTTTGCAAACAAGTATTGGAAATTAGGGATCAAGGACACTGATGTAACTTTCCATAGCGTATGGCGGGAAGAAAGCGGCCATAGGCCAAGATATAAACATCGCGCTTTGGATACAAAATCCAATATTGCACTATTGGCGATGAACTGGATATAAAGATTTCAATGAATGCTTCGGCGATTCGCCAAATCCCGAGCTAAAGAAATTTAATGTGTTGCGAAATGCTTTGGAGCATAAATATGTAAAAGTACATTCTGACATTTTGTATGATAATTCTGAACCGTACATTGATCAAGAAGGAAACTATCATATTTCAGAGGGAGACTTATATAGGTTCACTCATGAATTGATGTGCATGATTCGTGAATTAATAATTGAACTATCAATGGCCGTTCATATCTCGGAGTCAGGATTATTCGATTGTGATGAATCGCCCAAATTTGTACCTAATATTACATTGGGTAGGTATGAGGATGAGTGGAAAATATGATCAGGACCAATGGTGACCAGAGCTACTATAGGAGCAAAAAGATTATAGTAGAATACTGATGTGAAGTTAGTCTTTCAAAAATATCGATTTTAACCGTCCCTTCCAAACAGCTCTCCAGTGTGGAGGGCTGTTTTTTATTAAAAGGAACTCCACCGGCTTCGGCCGGTGGAGTTCCTTTTAATGGGGAAAAGCTGTTTTGGAATCGATGGTAACTGAGCAGACCTTTTTCAAGGTGAGGCGGTAGACAAGATAGAGAAGGAGAGAAACCACGGCGATCACACCCAAGCAGGTGATCATGCCGGAAGCCTCACTGGGCGTGATGCCCATGGGCTCTCCGTTGGAGTACATGATAAGGGTATAGAAAGCGTAGATCAGGATGGTCCCCACCAGAATGGGGACTCGGAAGACCCGGCTCACCTGCCCTTTCACCGAGCGGTATAGGTACGACCGCGGCGCCCCTAAATGGCGCAGATCATCGTAGACCCGGGCATTGGTCATACCGATGGTCATGCAGCGGGTGAAAGAGATAACGATGACTGCGGCGAAGCAGACAATGGCGATGAAAATAAAGAGCATGAGGAAAACTGCCATGGTTTTTACCAGTTCCGTCTCATCCAGAATTTTGAACTGAGGCATGTATTTCCAGCTTGTGCGGAATTCTGTGCTGTCGGGTTTGTCATAGTCGATGGAAGAAGTGCCGCTTTCTTCCAAAGATTCCGGGTCGCAGAAATACGATCCTGTCTCCTCAATGGCAATTTGGCGGGCCACAGGGTCCCAAGCGTCAAAGACTTCCACTTCCGGTCCGGAGTGGTCCACGATGTCATAAAAAAGCGCCTTGGCAAAGGGGAAGCTGGCTTCTACATCCGTGACATTGAAAAGGACATAGTCCTCCTGCCACTGGCCGGTCAAGCCGGCAGAAATGGCCTCATAATCCCTGTCATCCAATACGTAGCACCCCAGCAGCATGGTGTATGACAGAGGTTCTGCCGGTGTAACGTCAAGGGTTTTTCCCGTCACCATATTGGTCAGATGGGTGACATCACCACCGCTCAGGTAACTGCTGCCGCCGTCGTCATCGAGAACATTGGCACAAGTGCCGGGAGCAAGGTCGATCTTTTGGCCAGTGATCGCGTTGTAGGCACGCTCAGGCAGGAAGGTGGCGCTTTGGAGCAGCTCTCGGTACTCCTCTGTATAAGTGACTCCGATGGAGGATTCGGTTTCAATATGTTCCATACCATCCGTGCCCAAGATAGAGCCGGTAGCTGTCACCCAGGTTGTGATGTCCACGTTGTGTTTCTGAGCCAGCTGTGCCACGTCGTTTTGTCCAATCATATCCTGATCACAGCGGTAATGGTACAGATAATCGTAGGGACGGCTGGCAACACTGGTTCCAGAGCTGGAGAGCATCATCGGAGCATAGAAGCTGGCGAAGTAAGCACCTGCCAGCAGGACGGTCATCACCAGCATGTTCCGCACTGTTTGCCGCCCCTGAAATTTCATCATGCTGGTGGAAATCAGGTCCCGATACTGTTTTTTCTTGCCGCCCCATCCATTGACCACGGTGTGGAGCAGAAGAATGTACAGGCCGATCAGTGCAGGCAGGTAGAACAGTGCATCCACCACGGAGGGGGCATACCAGTGGAGAACTTTGACGAAAAAGCTGGGCATGAAGTACCCCAGGAAGCCTCCCAATGCAATGAGGAGGACGCCAACAGGACCATACCACCGTGGGACAGCGCGGATGGGTTCCGATTTATGGGATTCCTGAACAATATCAATGATATTGGTGCGACGAATGGAGCGCCAGCCCATCAGGAACAGCATGAGAATGACGAAGACGGAAAAGGCCAGTGCAAAGAGGTAGGCTTGCGCGTCAAAACGCAGAACCATTTCCTCGGTATCCACGATCATGGTACGGAAGATTTGCCAGATGCCCCAGGACAGCGGAACACCCAACAGGGCACCAGCGGCGCAGGAGCCCAGAGAGAGAAGGGCCAATTCCTTGCTCAGTTCCGTTTTCAACTGGTGCCGGGTGGCGCCCAGGGCCAGAAAGGTGCCAATTTCCCGGGACTTTTGACGGAAAAACAGGCCGGAGGCATACGTGGTAAAAACCGCGCAGCCCAAAACGGCCAGAACAAAGACCATCATTACCTGCTTTCGGGAGTCCCCTCCCTCTGGCAGAATGGTGAGGACAGTGGAAGACCGCATCATGCAGGCGTAAGCTGTGATAAGAAGAACGGAAAAAAAGGTACATCCGGCCAGCAGAGCGTACTGCCGCCAATTTTTCCGCCGGAGATGGCGATAAACTTCTGAAAAGTGTCTCATGGGTTTCACTCCCTTCCCATCTCACGGATCGCATCCAGAAGCTGATCCTGAAATGTGGTACGGGCCAGGGTCCCCTTTTCCAAGACCCGCCAGACTACACCGTCCTGCAGAATAATGACACGGTCGCAGAAGGAGGCGGCGAAAGAGTCGTGGGTCACCATGAAGATGGTGGCTTCCAGGGATTGTTTTGCCTGTTCAAAGGAGGAGATCACCGCCCGGCTGGACTTGGAGTCTAAATTTCCCGTGGGTTCGTCTGCCAAAATGAGCAGAGGGTTATTGATGAGGGCACGGGCCACGGCGGTGCGCTGCTTTTCACCGCCGGAGATCTCTGCCGGGTATTTCTCCCGAATGGCGGAGATGCCGAACACCTGGCACAGCTGGTCAGCGCGCTGCTCCATGGCGGGACCAGCGGTTCCGCCAATGATGGCAGGGAGAAGAATGTTTTGCTGGACGGTTAAGCCATCTAACAGCAAAAAATCCTGAAAGACAAACCCAAGCTGTTTGTTTCGAACAGAGGCCAGGGCGGTTTCATCCAGCTTGGCCAGCTGGCGATTGCCCAAGGTGATTTCTCCGCTGTCTGCAGGGATGTAGCAGGAGATGCAGTTGAGCAGTGTGGTCTTTCCGGAGCCAGACGGTCCCATTACGGCCACAAACTCCCCTTTTCCCACCTCCAGGGAGACACCCTTGAGAACTTCATAGGTAGTTTTTCCCACTTGGTAGGATTTGTGAAGATTGTGTACAGTCAGCATTGACGATTCCTTCCTTTCTCTGATGGTGAAGGGAGAAATGAGCTGTTCTCCCCTTCTTTCTGTCTCCACCATAACCGATGGAGTTTCTGACAGCAACTGCCCCAGTCATATTCGGCCTGATGGATGCTAAGTTTGGCAGGCGCAGAAGACGGGATGTCAAGTTTGGCAGGTTTTCTGTCAAACTTGGGGCGGCTTCTGTCAAGTTCTATTTGGCGGAAGCCGCCCTGTGTGGTACAATCAAAGAGGTTAGATTGTACCACACGATGGTGCATTCGTAGGATACTCAAGAGGAAGGGAGAAACGATCTTTGTTCTGCGTTGGGATTTGCGATGACAGTCAGGAGGCTCGTTTGCACCTGAGGGCAAGGTTGGAACGGGTTTTAGAGCCACATAGAGACATGGACCGAGTCCTGGAATTTTCCTCGGGAGAAGGACTGCTGCGCTGGGTGGAGAACCATCCCGGAGAACTGAATCTGATTTTTTTGGATATGGAAATGGGGCAGCTGGACGGGATGGAGACCGCCCGGCGTCTGCGTCAGATAGAGGAACGTCTCCCGTTGGTGTTTGTCACAGGCTATACAGAGCATGTCTTTGAGGGATACACGGTGGGGGCTTTGGGCTATCTTCTCAAACCTGTACGGGAGGATCAGCTGAAGGAAGTTTTGTCCCGGGCCGCTGCGGCGCTGCTCCGAGAGGAAGAGGAGGTCTATCTCTGCCGCCGCGGCGATGTGACCTATCGAATTCCCCGGAAGAAGATTCTATATTTTACATCGGACCGGCGGCAGGTAACCTGTGTGACAACGGAAAAACACTATACATTTTATGGAAAGCTGGATCAGGTGGAAGAAGAACTGAAGGATTCCTTTGTACGAATTCATCAGCGGTATCTGGTGCGGACACAGGCGGTACAGCAGATCTCGGGCAGCCAAGTCTTAGTGGGTGGGCAGACACTGCCCATCAGCCGGTCCTGTCAACAGGCTGCGATGATTGCCCTCACCCGGGCCTCGCTGGAGGAGTGACTATGGACGGCCTGACATTGCCCCAACAAGCATTGATTTGTCTCACCTATGGCGTCACACTGGTATGCAGCGGATTGGCTCTCTATGGAACGGCCCGGCGATTCTTAACGGTTCGGTCGTTAGGATGGGGAAAGGCCATCCTTTTCCTGACGTTTGGTATCTCCACAGGCATGGTGATCTGGGTTGGAGATCCTAATCTGCTCTATGTGTTCCCTCTCTTCGTCTTTTTTTCCATGCTCAGCACCCAAGGAGACTGGATGGGACGGCTGGCAGTTACCATCATTTTCTTCTGTATCATTATGTCGGTCTGTGCCATCCTGGACACATACATTGCCCTTTTTGACCTGTTTACCATTGATACCAGCGATTTTCTATGCCGCTTGATGCGTCCGTTGTTTTTTGCCCTCCTCTATCTTCTGATCCGGCGGCGGATGCCGGTGGGGGTGATCTCCCTCTCCCGCCGGTTATGGAAGCTCATTCTGGGCTTGTCCTTCATGCCCTTGTGCGCGCTGATGGCAGTGGTTTTGCTGACCTATCGCAAGTGGGACTCGATGGTGGCCAACTCCATGGCCATGAACCAGGGGATGGTGGTTCTCCCCTTCACTGGTGTGACGGCGCTGATTCTTTTGTTTGTCATTTTAACCCTGGCCAACCATGAAAAACTGGAGCAGGAAGTCCATTTGGCCGGCTTGCGGGAGGTCTATTACCAAGGCATCCAGAGAGAACAGGTTCAAGTGAGAACCCTCCGTCATGACCTGAGAAATCACATGACCGTGCTCCGGGGGCTGCTGGAGTCGGGAGAAACAGAAAAAGCCATCGGTTATCTGGAGCAGATCACCGATTCCTCCTCCCTTGGAGGAGGAAAGCCCTTCAGTGACAATGAGACAGCCAATGTGGTCCTGACGGCCAAGGCAAAGGAGATGCGCCAGCGAGGGATACAGGGGGAGTTTCAGATTTCCCTGCCTCGAAACCTTTTGATTGCAGAGATGGATTTGTGTGCCCTTTTGGGCAATGCCCTGGACAATGCCATGGAGGCGGCGGAGAAAAGTACAGACAAGACGGTCCGGGTTCGCTGTCGGGCGGAAAAAGGCCTGTTTATGCTCCAGGTGGACAATGCACTGGCTGGGGATGAAAAGCCGGATCTCTCCACCACGAAGAAAGACAAAACTGCCCATGGTTTTGGCCTTTTGGGTATGCGGGAGATTGCGAAGCGGTATGGAGGCTCTTTCGAGGTGGTGGCGGCCAATGGCCGGTTTGAACTGGTGGTCTGTCTGCCTTTATAAACAAATTTGTATTTTTTTCGAGAAATGACTACCCTTTTCCATAGAATTTATGCTATAATAATCCGTCAAAACATTGCAATTCATTGGATCACATAGAGGGAGGAACTGAATATGGCAGATCATAAGCGTCCCGAGTCGATGGAACGGATTACAACCCCTGCCCTGGCGGAACAATTCATTGCCGAGCAGGTGGCAGCTGTCCGGGCACAGGTGGGAGATAAAAAGGTCCTGCTGGCACTGTCTGGCGGCGTGGATTCTTCTGTGGTGGCGGCCTTGCTGATTAAGGCGGTGGGAAAGCAGCTCACTTGTGTCCATGTCAACCATGGCCTTCTGCGGAAGGGAGAACCCGAGCAGGTGGTGGAAGTATTCCGGAATCAGATGGACGCCAATTTGGTTTATGTGGATGCAGTGGACCGTTTCCTGGACAAGCTGGCCGGTGTAACAGACCCGGAGACCAAGCGGAAGATCATTGGCGCGGAGTTTATTCGTGTGTTTGAGGAGGAAGCCCGGAAACTGGAGGGCATTGAGTTCCTGGCCCAGGGAACCATTTACCCTGACATTCTGGAAAGCGGCCCAGTCAAGGCCCACCATAACGTGGGCGGCCTGCCGGAGGACCTTCAGTTTGCGTTGGTGGAACCGGTCAAGTTCCTCTTCAAAGATGAAGTCCGCGTGGTGGGAAAAGCGTTGGGTCTGCCGGACAGCATGGTGTTCCGTCAGCCCTTCCCCGGCCCCGGCCTGGGCGTTCGCTGCCTGGGTGCCATTACCCGTGACCGGCTGGAGGCGGTGCGGGAATCCGACGCGATTCTTCGGGAGGAGTTTGCCAAGCATGGACTGGAGGGCAAGGTTTGGCAGTATTTTACCGTGGTGCCGGATTTCAAGTCCACCGGTGTGCGGGACAATGCCAGAACCTTTGACTGGCCGGTGATTCTCCGGGCAGTCAATACCGTGGATGCCATGACGGCCACAGTGGAGGATGTCCCCTTCCCCCTGCTGCAGGAGATTACCGCACGGATTACCTCAGAGGTGAAAGGGGTAAACCGGGTTCTCTTTGACCTTACCCCGAAGCCCAGTGGAACCATTGAGTGGGAATGACGCTCGAAAGGGTGCAACCCCGCATGAATACAGGCTTTTTTGTCTGTCTAAGTGGCTTTTGATACTGGGTTGATACGATTTGTGTCTGTCCGGTACTCTCAGGAGAATAATCACAAAAGGACAAGTAAAAACCGCCCTGTTGAATTTGTCATTCAGCAGGGCGGTTTTTACTTGTCTTGTTTATCCTTCCGCTATGGGATACCGTATTGACCTTCTTGTCCATCGTTGCAAATATGGGGCCAGATTAGTTCTATTCAAAGTGTTTTCTCTGGTAATCTCTTGAACTGGAATGGGGATAAAAGGGTAGACTGAGAAAACGTTCCATGATATACTTCAAAAATCAGCAGTAATAGAATAATAATTATATATACTTAGAGGAGTTCATCACATCGTATGAATACACCCACATTAGAAACTGACAGATTGATTTTAAGGAGATTCTCGGAAGAAGATATAAATGCCCTTTTCCTCATTTTGAAAAACGAAGAAGTAAATACATTTCTTCCCTGGTATCCTGTCAAAAGCATAGATGAAACCAGAAAGTTTTACAAGGAAAGGTATGCTGACAAGTACCAGCAGCCACAGGCATATGCCTATGCCATTTGCCTGAAAAGTGACAATTTCCCGATTGGGTATATCAAAGTCGATATGGAGGAACACCACGATTTTGGCTATGGTCTGCGAAAAGAGTTTTGGCACCAGGGCATTGTAAGTGAGGCTGGGAAGGCCGTTGTCGCCCAGGTAAAGCGGGATGGGCTCCCGTACATTACTGCGACCCATGACCGCAACAATCCACGCAGCGGGAATGTCATGAGGAATGTCGGCATGAAATACCAGTATTCTTTTGAAGAACAGTGGCAGCCGAAGAATATAGTCGTTATCTTTCGTATGTATCAGTTAAATCTTGACGGCCAGGAGGATCGGATTTACAAAAAATATTGGGATACCTCTGCTGTGCATTTTGTCGAGCCAAACTTATAAACTGTTTTAGGATGTGTGAAATGGGTAAACGAAAGCAAAACTATTATGGCAGTTTGTGTACCGAGATGTATGAAATTTTACACGAACAAGCACCACGGAATGAATTGAATTTCTATCTTTCCTATGCAAAAAAAGGGGAGAAAATCTTAGAGCCGTTGTGCGGCAGCGGACGATTTCTGGTTCCTTTTTTAGAACACGGTTTTGATATCAGTGGGGTGGATTTATCAGAAGAGATGCTGGAAAAACTAAGGCAAAAGGCCCCAAGCGCAAAGGTGATCCAGGCAGACATTATCAACTATCCTGTGCTGGAAAAATTTAATTATATTTTTATCCCTTCCGGTTCCATTTCACTGGTTACGGATATGAATGTGTGCAGAATCATTTTGCAAAAGATGAAAGAACTATTGGCCCCCGAAGGAAAATTTGTGTTTGCCGTTGATACTGTCTTTGGCAGGTGTGACGAGGACAGCGAATACAAAGTCAGTGTTTCGGTGAAAACGAAAGAGGGCTATGATCTAATCTTGAAAATGAAAAACCACTATGACGAAAAAGCCCAGACGCAGTTTTCTCCATCCATCTATGAACTCTATAACGGTGCTGAACTGCTACAAAGGGAAAATATGGATTTTCAAACACATTTGTACCGCTATGGAGAGATGGAAAAGTATTTAAGGGAGTGTGGATTTAGGAGCATATCGACATATTCAAACTATCAGAAAGCGACAGCGGTTGATGACAGGTGCGAGATGTTCATATATGTTTAGCGCCAATTAGGAACGCTGTAAATACAAGGGTTTCCGGCCCAGATAAAACCGGAAAAGAAAAAAAGAACACTACCACATTACGCAAAGATCCGTCCATGGACAAACATGGACGGATCTTTTGCGTAGAGGACGTGAAAGGAGGCAAAAATTATTTAACAAAATTACTGGCAAAAGTTTGTGCAAGACTACAAAAATGAAAAAGGAGGCTAAAAAGTGGCAGAGGACAAAATGAACACCGGTCCGGAGGAGCAGGTCCCCGGTGAGGGAGAAACCACAGTCACACCCCCGGAGACAGCCGGGGGCGGTCCACCTGTTCAGGAGGACGGCGAAGTGGTGATAAATATTGATACCATAGACCGCCTTATGGCGGAGCGCCGCGCGGCTGCCCGCGAGGAGGTGGAACAGGGCGACGCCGCGTCAGACCTCCCCGGTCCGGAGGAAAAGCCGGAGACCGCAGATCCCCCACTCCCCGGCGATGGGGACAACGCCGCTCCCGTCCAGGAGGAAAACGAGCTGCCGGGTGAGGACGATCCCACGCCCAAAGCGGGCGGCACAGACGCTAAAGTCATCGACTTCGCCGCCATTGACGGAGAGGATCACCGGGAGCCGTGGGAAAAGACACAGGATGAGCTGGACGCGGAGCAGGGTAAAAAGCCCCGTCGTGGCCGCCCTCCCAAGGATAAGGACGGACCCCATGCTGAAAAAACCGGCAAGCCCCGCAAGGACCGTCAGTCCAAGGCAGATAAGACCGCCCAGAAACAGGGCAAAGGAGAACGGGACAAAGTGTCCCAAGGTAAGGATGGCAAGAGGTCGGAGGTCCCTGCCGCTGGCGGCGGCCCCGGATCTGCTCCTGCTGCGGAAGCGGAGACTGCCACACCGCCCCGCCTGGTAGAAAATCAGAAGATCGTCTATCTGAAGCACTCTGAGGTTCACGCATTTCATACGTTCCGCCCTCATCCGTTCAAGGTGCAGAATGACGCCAAGATGCAGGAGATGGTGCAATCCATCAAAGCGAATGGCGTAATGATTCCCGGCCTTGTCCGTCCAGAAAAGGACGGCAACGGATATGAGATTATTATGGGTCACCGCCGTGACTATGCCAGTGAACTGGCCGGGCTGGATGAAACGCCTTTTATTATTCGTGAAATGACGGACCATGAAGCAGTTCAGGCCATGAAAGACAGCAACAAGCAACGGGCGGATCTGCTTCCCAGCGAAATGGCCGCCCTGTTGGAGCTGGAAGTGGAGGACATCAAGCACCAGGGAACAAAGCTCAAAGGGGTTGCTGCGGGAGATGTTGGAAAGCGTTCTGTGGAGATCGTAGGTGATGAGCATGGCATGAACTATAAAAAGGTCATGCGGTATCTGCGGCTCAACGCCCTTGTGCCGGAGCTTCTGGAGAAGGTGGACGGCGTTCTGGATGAAAACGGGAAACGGAAAAAGGGCATCGGGTTCATGCCCGCTGTGGAGCTTTCGTATATCCGGCCCAAGAACCAGCGCCTTATCGCTGTGTCCATGGACGGTGAGCAGACCTCCCCCTCCGTGGCGCAGGCCAAGCGGCTGCGGGAACTGGATGAGAAAAACCTGCTCAACGGGGATGTCATCGATCAGATTTTGTGTGAAGAAAAAAAGGAGGTAGACAAGGTGATTATTACCACCGACGAATTGAACAAGTATTTTGGCAAGGAGATCACGCCCCGCCAGATGAAAGACCAGATTCTGGCGTTGCTGGACGAATGGAAGGAAAAACAGCCCATGGAAAAGAAAGAGCCGGAGCAGACCACCGAACTGTAATGCCCTTTGGGACACTTTGTCCCGAAGGCATTTTTCTTTTCCCTTTATATTTTAATGTATAGGAGGAGCGAATTTGAAAGCGAGAGTTCATATTCAGCGGCGGGCGCTGTCCCTGATGTTGGTGCTGGTCCTGTGCCTGTGCCTTGTCCCCACGGCTTTTGCCGCCCAGCAGAACAGCTACCATGACCCCGCCGAGCATTGGCAGGAGGCCAACAACCGGACCAATGAACTGGACGTCAATGCGACGATCACCCATGAGACTTTCCAGTGCAGAGAATGTAAGCAGCAGACCTCTTTCCTTGCGTTCCGCACCCCGGAATACACACGGGACGGCGCAACGGCGATGAGCCGCAACGTCAAGTATTCGGACGGAACCATGGTAGACGGTGAGGGAAAAGGCTCTATTCTGGACGGCACCCCCGGTCAGGACGCCCATTATACCGGGTATCACTGGAGCAAGGCCGTGTGCGAGACGTGCGGCAGCATCAACACAAACATGGCAAAAACAGATTACGGCTACCAGAAAAATGTGTATTGGCTGTATGACTGCGCCAACAATTTCTTTGAGGAATTGCCGGAAACCGTCAGCTATGAATATACGGACAGCCGGTATCACACCGTCACTACCACGGGCGGGAGCTATTGCGGCTTCTGCTATGGAACCTATAAGGAGACCAGCTCCGAGCTGGAGCGGCACGAACTGGAGACGGATATTCTGCCCCAGCCCGCCAACGGGCGGTTTGCCGAGGTGGAGCATTGTACCCTGCGCGACTATTCCCGGTATGACTATACGGCGGCCAAGGCGGTCGTTGCGGATTATTACGGCGTTGTGGACGGCCAGCCCCATACCGTCACCGTTACGGACTTGTCCGAGGCGGGCGTCCGCACCTCCATCCGTTACGGCAGTTCGGCGGACGCCTGCACCCTGACCAGCGCCCCAAATTACACGGAGGCGGGTCAGTACACGGTCTATTATGAGATCGCCTACACTTACGAGGGCGAGACCATGGAGGAAAACGGCGTGGCGTATGTGTGGCTGCGGGACGAAACCACGGACAGTTCCTGCGGCTGTGGCTGCGGAAACCCGGACTGCGGATGCCAGGATTCAGATTGTGATGGGTCCTGCTGCAACAAGCCCTGTGACGGCCACAATTTTGTTTTGCTGGACAGTACCCCCGCTTCCTGTCTGACCCTTGGCTATGACCGCTACCTGTGTACGGAGTGCGGAAAAATCGAGAAGCGGGACTACGAGGCGGCTTTGGGTCATGCGTGGCAGAGCGTTGTGATCCGGGAGGCTGACTGTGAGACAGACGGCAAGCTCCTGAACCTCTGTTCCCGCTGCGGACAGATGGAAGTGACCGACACCCCCAAGGGGGAGCATACCTATACCGCCTACACCGTAGCGGCAACCTGTGTAAGTCCCGGCTATACGGTCCGAGAGTGCGAAGTCTGCGGGGACCGGCACATTGAGGACATCACCCCGGCGCTGGCTCATGAGTACGAGTCCACCACCATCCCTGCCACCTGTGAGGCGGGCGGCCGGACCATCCACCGCTGCGAAGGCTGCGTCAGCTCCTTTGTAACGGACTACACGGAACCGCTGGGCCATAGCTGGGACGAGGGGACCGAGATCACGGACGCCACCTGCACCGGCGAGGGCGTGATGGAATACCGCTGTACCCGCTGCGGGTATCACCGTATCGAGGGCAACGAGGCGGCGGGCCATGTCCCCGGCGAGGCGGCCACCTGCACCGATCCCCAGCTCTGTACCAAGTGCGGGGCCGTCATAGAAAAAGCCCTGGGCCATGACTACCAGGAGGAAGTGACCGCTCCCACCTGTACGGAGATGGGCTTCACCGTCTTTACCTGCTCCCGCTGCGGCGACAGCTACAAGGGCGAGTACACCGAGGCCACGGGCCACAAGCCCGGCGACTGGATCATTGACCAGGAGCCTACCACCGACAGCGAGGGCAGTAAGCATAAAGAGTGTGAAAACTGCGGTGAAATCACCGACACGGAAACGATTGAAAAAATCTACAATCAGGCCACCACAGACAGCAAGGGCGAGGCTGTGGTGGGCGGCTATCTCGTTACCGTGACCGACACAGACACCAAAACTCCGTTTCCGGCGCGCTCGTCACGCTCCACAAGGACGATACCCTGTCTGTCCGCCTGCCGGATGGTCGTCTGCTGGACTACGCAGACCAGACCACCGTTACCGTCCAGCTTGTGAAAGACAAGAGTGCCGTCGCGGATATGCCTGTTTCCGTCACCGACAAGAACGGCAATTACAGCGGCGGCAAGACGGACAAGGCCGGGCAGCTCACGATCCCCGGCACCTCCGGGACCACCAACGAGGACGGCAAGACAACCGGGGGCTGGGAGGACGCCGACGGGGACCGCTGGACCCTGACGGTCAAGGTGGAGGACTACGAAACCGGGCGGCCCATTGAGGACGCTGGCGTGTCCATCGGCAAGACCGGAAAAATCACCGTCACCCTGCCGGACGGCGAGGATATGGACGAGGACAACCGCATCATCGTGACCGTCACGGACCATAAGAAAAAGCCCCAGGAGGGGCTGTCTGTCACGGTCAAGGGGGATCTGGGTCAGAGCGCCAGCGGCAAGACCGATGAGGTCGGTAAAGTCGCAGTTCCCTCTGTTGCGAAAATAGAGCGGCATGGGGCCTATATTTTCGGTTACACGGACGGCACCTTTGGTCCGGAGCGGAACATGACCCGGAGCGAGGCCGCCGCTATTTTCGCCCGCCTGCTGGCGGACAAGAACGGGGGCACGATCACCACGGCGGCCAAAACCAAGTTTACCGATATTCCCGCAAACGCATGGTACAGCGGCTATGTGAAGTATCTCGCAAATTATGATGTGGTCTATGGTCGTGAGGAGGACATCTTCGCTCCCAACGAGTCCATCACCCGCGCGGAGTTCACCGCCTTTGCGGTGCGCTTCTTTGAGGCGTATGGGGACGGCAGTGCGGAGATCATGGAGCAGTACGAGGGCTTTGACGATGTTTCCTCCGGCTATTGGGCGGCGGAGTACATCAAAGACGCGGCCATCCACGGCTGGATCAAGGGCTACGGGGACGGCACATTCCGGGCGGACCGCTATATCACCCGCGCCGAGGTCGTTACCATCGTCAACCGGCTTTTGGGGCGGCAGGCGGATGAGGACTACATTGACGCCAATCTGCGGCGGCTGAATACATTCCCGGATGTAGGCAAGCGGTATTGGGCCTACTATGACGTGATGGAGGCGGCCAATACCCACACCACCAACGTGGGCGAGGAAAAGAACTGGAACGTGAAGCAGCTTTGAGACACTTTGTCCCAAAGCATTTTTTATGCCTGTTTCCCCAGCGCCTGCCTGCGAGGACATGGCTCTGGCTGATATATCCCCCGTCGCCGCC
>QWCV01001364.1_pt1 | contig 24007 bp, 27 predicted proteins | sample 1972621 | NCBI WGS metagenome assembly QWCV01 (sample SAMN09866699, study PRJNA288562) | Human gut metagenome isolate pre2_stool, whole genome shotgun sequencing... | isolation source: gut | host: Homo sapiens | place: USA: California | reverse complement strand
AATGCCTTCTTATAAGACAAAGCAGGTGGACGAGCAGGGCAAGCCAATCTATCAGGATGTCTGCTATCCGGTCACAAAGGATTTCAGGGAAAAACTCTACAATGAGATTATCTCTGAATATGAGAAAGCAAAGGATAAGAGCAACGAAAAGGCGAGGGAGAGTGCTGAGAAACATCATGGCAATCCCGATAAAGAAAAAGAGGCAACACCCTTTCGATAATTAGTAATCAGAGTACAGGGACGGCTAAGGCTGCCCCGTTTACAGAATGGAGGAACAGATATGGATATGGAAGCAGGAAAAACACTTACCAATGAGAAGGTCATAAGAGAACTTCTCGAATTATTAAAGGAAAATGCCATGAAAGAGCAGGCAAACGATGTATTTGAGATATGCAGCTATGTGGACGAATTAGAGAAAAAGATTGATTTCATGACGGAAGAACTCACCAACATGCAGAACTAGATTAAAGAAATGCAGGAAGATACACTTGTCAATAATGCAAAAAAGGCATTATCAGAGGCACAGGAGCGACTTAATACCAGACGTGAGCAGATAAAGTCACAGGTAGCTGAAGTGAAAGAACAGGTCAAATTTACTGCAAAGAGCATAGTTGATGATACAAAGACACAGTTCGATAGCATCATTACAGAACTTGATATGATACAAAAGGAATCGAAGTATGTAGGAACAAGCAAAGTATTTCAAGTAGAGCGCGGGCGGTGTATAATGCAGATGAGTTCGAGGCAAGCGGACTAAAGAATATTACAAAATATGATGAATCTTCAAAGAACAAAGCAATAAAGCCAGATAGTTGTGAGGGCGTGGGAGAAATCCTGCGTCCTTTTTTAATGCCGATTTGTTGCAATACAGAACATTAATTCGATGTGTAAGAGATGATTATTGGACAGTATAAAGTGCTATAAATAAAGCATAAGGAACAGATGGAACAAATGATGATAAATGAGTTAAAGATGAGCTTTTACGGAGGTGACAGTTATGTATATACTAGCGTTTATTTTAATATTTGTAGTCGGATCAATTATTGCTGCTTGTGATGGGGATTATTCAGGAATAGCTGCAATAGGTAAGTTTGTAGGATTTTTTGTATTGTTATTCGCAGTATTATGGTTATTTACTCAGCCTGTTTTATTGATAATTGCTATTGTGGTACTGGTTTTAATTGTGATAGCTTTCTCTGCAAAGTAGCATAGGCAGATTAAATATAATGGTGTACCGACATTAGGACTTGCAGTAATTATATATCTTCTCTTATATGGTTATTTATGGTATCATATAAGAGAAGTTTTTGGTTTTATCTGAAAGTTTGGAGGTGCAATATGCCTAAATCATCAAATCAGAAATTGAAACTTATATATCTTATGAAAATTCTTCTGGAACGGACTGATGAAACGCACAGTATCACCATGCCGGAGATTATTGATGCACTCGCTGCGTATGATATAAGTGCGGAACGCAAAAGCTTATATAATGACATTGAAAATTTAAGAGTGTATGGTCTGGATGTTATAGGAACGCAGGAAGACAGGACATATTCCTATCATATAGGGAACAGACAGTTTGAACTTGCAGAATTAAAATTATTGGTTGATTCTGTGCAGTCAGCAAAATTTATAACAGCTAAGAAGTCAAATGAACTTATAAAAAAGATAGAAGGGCTTGCCAGTAAGTACGAAGCATCACAGCTACACAGGCAGGTATTTGTGGCTGGTCGTGTAAAGACGATGAATGAGAGTATTTATTACAATGTTGACAGGATACATACAGCAATAGCAGAAAATTCGAGGATAACATTCCAGTATTTTCAATGGAATGTTGATAAGAAGATGGAACTGCGCCATGATGGAGCACTTTACGAGGTCAGCCCATGGTCACTATCCTGGGATGATGAGAATTATTACTTAATTGCGTATGACAGTAATGAGGGAATAATTAAACATTTTCGAGTAGATAAAATGCTTTATATCAAGTCAAATGGCAAAGGAAGAGAAGGAAGGCAGGTATTCAAATCATTTGATATGGCTGCATATGCCAGAAAAATGTTTGGCATGTATGGAGGTAAAGAAGAGTGGGTGCGCATTGAGTGCGACAATTCTTTTGCTGGTGTAATGATAGACCGCTTTGGAAAAGATGTGTCAATGATCAGATTGGATGATAAACGCTTTGTAGTCAATGTTGAGGTTGCAGTCAGCAGGCAGTTTTTAGCGTGGATCATAGGTCTTGGTGAGGGAGTAACGCTTGCTGGACCAGATAATGTTGTTGAAATGATGAATGCTGAAATTGACAGATTGATAAAACAATACAAATATGACAACTAAAGAAATTGTTTAGTTTGAGATAGCAATCCTTGTATACTCAGTTGCATTTAATTATTTCTTGTTTGGAGGAAGTGGAATTATGTTAAATAAAGATGATTTGATTATTCCGGTTAATGAATATGTTTCAGCTGCTACAATAAACTTGGATTGTATTGATGTATGCGAAAGCATAGTGGGACAATTGGTTTACTTACATGAATGTGTTAAAATATTGATATTGTAATGTTGCAAGGCTGTTCTACAAGGATTCCTAAATTATTAGATGAAATAAAACTTGAATTTAATAATGATTATTTTATTATAATGCCAGTGGGGTATGATGAGAATAAAAGTATAGATTGTAGAATACCAATGACTTTGATTTCGAAGAATAAAATGATTAAATATAAAGAATTGTCATGCGGCTTTAGATCAGAATACTTTGTAGATGTGTGTACATACGGAGTTGCTGAATTCGAAGATAATATTAAAGTGAGAATATTAAATCTTGACAGTTATTATTACGATTTCGTAGATGATAAAAAAAGAATGAGCGGTAAGTGGCTTTGGGAAATGGGAGCCGAATATGAGATTAGGAATAGGAGTAAACATTCTTTCAATGCAAGTGATGAAAATGTATTTTTAATTGCATGTGCAATTCCACATTGCGTAAATACCTCTATAGCTGAATATATGGTGTGTATAGGAAAATCAGAACAGGGGAAAAAGGGTTCTAGCTCTCGATTGTATATTGATAAACATACTGTGTTTACAAATTTTATTACGCAAGAGGAATTCTATATGGGTAAAAATCTATTTAAAAATGAGATTATTGGCCGTAGTATTTCGGCAGATGTAAAGATAATATGGAGCAGAACATAAATTCGATATGTAAGGTGTGTTTATGGGACACCATAGTTTTTATAATAAGAATCAGATAAGAGATAAACTCTTACTGGTTCTTATTTTTTTTGGAGCAGGTGAGGTGGCAGAGTGGCAAGGTTATGGTATTGGATTAGAAAAACAGTATTACATGCTAAGGAATGTAGAGGATGCTGCATTATGTGTGAATATTACGAAGTATGCAGAAATGATGGGACATTAGAATAGGAGGTGCCTATGGGAACGGATTCTTTATATTACATAATAGATTATAGTGGTCATTATTATAGAACTGATAAATCAGATCAGTTGGTAGCAGTGGCAGGAGAACAGGATGCAACAGTATTTACATTTGCACAGACTAACAGCCGTATATGTGTAGGAAAGAAGGCATCATTTTATTGCATGGTTCCGATTGAAAAAACAGAGGAAGATATGAGCACAGAAGTATCAGGCAGTAATGAAATAGACGATAATTCCGGTGCATTACCCGCTGAAGAACGGGAAGAAAATAATGATGATGAATACTTTTCACCTATAAAAGAACTAACATATGATGAGGTAACAGAACCAATAGAGAAAAATGTTGCATCATATGACCTGTCGGAAATGGACTGGGCAGAATATCTTACCCATTTTGCATATCTTGTAGAGGGGTTGAAAGATTATAGGGAGGAGTTGTCGAAAAAGCATTCAGATATAGACCAGAAGATATGCAATATTCTTTACTATATTGAATTATGTGAGACTGATGATAATGAAGCCGCTGATCTGGTTGAACTGCTGAGAGTGTGTAGGAAAAACAGAAGGGATATCAAGGATGAACTGCAAAAAATTGAATATTTTCAAACCGGTTTTGGGACGAATGCCAATGTCACCAGAGCGAAGCAGGAATTAAAAAGTATTAAAGGTTTGGAAACAAGAAAGTATAAACCTAGAAAATGCGAGAAGTTGTTTGAAAATTGCGTGCTCAAAGATAGGCGGTTACAAAGAGACGATTTACATAGAGCAGCTCATGTTAGTTCAGATGCAAAGCAAAGATACAGTGTTGAACCGACATTTGATGAAAAGGATGGTAAAGAAACAATGGCAGAAGAAAGAAGTTACACTCCGTTTGATGGGAAAGAGAATGACTGGGTTTCTTTTGCAAGGCAGCAAGCGGAGTTTTATAGAAATGCCGGGCAGTATATAACAAATCTACAGATAGACATCAAAGAGATAGATAGCGAGATTGAAAATATCCTTCTGGAAACAGAAGATGCTAATTGTAATGTAGCTCAGGGGTATAAGGTATTTAAAAGACTTAAGGAATTGAGACTAGAGAAGAAAGCAAAAACGAAAGAACTTAACTGTTTGTATGCATTGACAGATTACATTGATTGCGAATCGCTGGCTGATACCTGTGAAGATAATCTGGCAGAAATTGAAGATATAATGGAAGTTCCAGAACATAGTGAAGTGACCAAAATGCAGCCTGTAGATAACGGGCAGGAAGAAAACATGCATATAGTAAAAGATATGGTTGGTTGAAAATAAGAAGGATAATTACCATGACAAATAAGGCAATATTAAGAGAAATTCATAGAGAAAATAAATCTATAAATAGCAATTTACAGAGACTGGCAAATATAGGATTGATAGGTTTGCTTGGAAAAAGTGCTGAGGAGGCAAAGAAAACAGATGATTCTGTTGGAAAGACACTTGCAAAGACTGGATTAATACTTGTGGCAGTGTTAGAGATAGTACTTATGATTGTGGATATAATTGATCACAAAGAAGAGAAAATAGAACAGCAGCTTGATGAAGATGATGAATAAGCAGGCAAAAGAACAAAGATTCGATATACAAGGGATGATTATAGGGCAGCATAAGTAGTACTATATAATCAGAAAGACAAATAACCTTGATAATTCTTGATTACAGGAGGTATGGCAATGAAAAATTGGATGGATTTAAATGGCGATGGCAAAATAGATGGTGCAGAAATGATGTTTGCAGGAGAAATGCTTTGCACCATAGGGAAGAACATGAAGCATTATTTGGAGATGCCGGAGACTTTGAGGATGACACAAAGGATGATTTTGAGATTGATGCTATGGCAGCAGGACTGGATGTAGATGAATTAGAACTTATGGATCCTGATGACAGAGAAGAGGCATTGGAAGAAACAGGGTTAGACCTAGATGGTTATGATTTTGACTGAGTTTTTTGCAAGGGAGGCTGATTTGTATGGGAAAGAATTCATTTGGACAGGGACTGGTAATATTCTTTGTGATAATAGGAGTTCTGTTTGTAATAGGTTCAATAGGTGAAGCAAGTGAGCCTAAGTGCATTAATGCAGGATGTGATAATAAGCAGGCAAGTGGAAGCAGCTATTGTTGTTTGCATAAACCATATACTGGAAGCGGTAAATCACATAGCAGTCCTTCATATAGCAATAAATCGTCTGGCAGTACTTCTAAGAGTAGTACAAGTAACTCTGGCTCAAGCAGTAGTTACAGTAATAAATCAAATTCTACAAACAAGCCATCATATAGCAGTGGCGCAAAGAAAAGTACAACGACAAAGAAGAGTACATATGATTCTTATGATGATGGCTATGATGATATCTATATGGATGGTGATTACGACTATGACAGATATGACAGAGACAGCGATTATGCAGATGATGTAGATGATGCAATGGATGAGTACGGAGAAGATTGGTAAAGCTGATAAAGTTTTGCGGAAAGGAGCCACTTTGGAAGAACTTTATTTTACAATAGCAGGTTGCAGCCATTATTTTGGCAGTGATTTTATGGAAAAAGGAATGAAAGTTAAACTTGAGAAAGAGCCGGATAATGAGTACGACAAGGAAGCAATACAGGTAAAGGCGAAGGGACTTGGAAAGATAGGATATGTGGCTAACAGCCCTTTTACTGTTAAAGGTGAGTCTATGAGTGCTGGCAGGCTGTATGATAAGATTGGAAATAAGGCGAAAGGAAAGGTAGTGTTTGTAGTGGATAGTGGGGTTGTGTGCAGAATAATTAACACAGGTAAAGAGCAAAATCTGGTAATAGAAAAAGAACAAAATAGCGATTGAGTCGTAAGGCAATAGGTTGGTTAGGATAGCCAACCTATTGCTATAATATTTGAAATATAGAAATTTATAAAAATAAAATCAATCTTTATATATCTAAAGATTGCGCTGGCGGAATTAGTATAAACATGATATAATGTAGATCAGGTATATAATCTGCAATTAAGATGAAAGGTGTTAATTATGGCAGTATCATATAATGGTCTATGGAAAATTTTAATTGATAAAAAACTACAAAAAAAAGATCTTACGGAGCAGTTAAATATTAGTTCTACAACTATCGCAAAGATGGGAAAGGGCGAAAAGGTGTCTATGGATGTCTTGGAACGAATTTGTAGATATTTGAATTGCGATTTAGGAGATATTGCAAGTTTTGAGATAGAGGAGAATGACAATGGTTGTAAATAAGCATGGCAGTTTTTATATGAGAAGTAGATGGGGAACAAAAATCATTCAGGCAGTAGAGCAAGATGCCATGATTTTTACTCCTAGTAGTGAACAAGAGGCAATTGATAATATCGGATTAGGTCGAGTAATGATAAAAGCTCTTAGATATTGGTCTGATGCTATGGGGTTAACTCACGAGAGAAAGGAACAGGGAGGCATACGTTTGGTACCAGAGCCTATCTATTATAGCATATTAAATCACGACTTGTATTTTCAAAGATTGGGTTCATTACTTCTATTACATAGAAACTTGGCATTGAATGAAGAAAATGCTACTGCGTGGTATTGGTTGTTTAATGAATGGAAACAAAATGTATTTACAAAGGATGCATTTGTAGATGGATTCCATTCATTCCTGTCAGTAAATGGAATGAAAGTGAAAAAGACTGCAGTAGATAAAGAATTTAATTGCTTAAAAAACACATATATTGGTGAAGGAAAATTCGACAAAAACAGCATAATGGATGAAGATACATATCCGTTCTTGGCACCTTTACAGATTTTAAAAGAGACTGGTAAAAATACATATGAGAAAAGAAGTCTTACAGGTAAGGAAGTGCCATTGGAAATACTTATATATTCAATAGCAATGGATAATATAGATGAGAGTTCTAGTGGAAGACAGATAAACATTGATAAATTAATGGAAGAAAAAAGGCAGATTGGTAAGTATTTTGGAATGAAATATTCTAAACTGTTGGAGTTGCTTGTTGAGGCGGAAAATAAAAAATATATAAACCTTAATAACAACTTTGGAAATAGATTCATTGAATTTAATGGTTATGATTATGCTGGTTTGGTAGAACAATATTATGTTGATAAGGAACGATAAATAATGAATTATACAAATTTAGTTAAAAAAAAGAAACAATATAAGTATTCTGCTAATATTTGTTTTGATATGAAAGATGAGGAAAAGTTGGCAGGATTTATTCCTAATATCACTACAACAGAAATACTCAGAGAATATTTGCTAGGCATTATCAATGGAAATGCAGATGTTCATTCAAGAATATTATATGGCTCATATGGAACAGGAAAATCTCATTTACTGACAGTATTTAGTGATTTGTTAGGACATGTAAATACTAATGGAAAAGGCATCGTTGAGTTTTTAAATGCAATATCAAAATATGATAAGGAACTTGCATCAGAAATAAAAAAGTATGTAAAAGAAGAGAAGCCATATCTTGTGGTGCCAATTTATGCTAATTTTGGAGATTTCGATAAATGTATAACTTATTCGCTTAAGAAAGAATTAGAAAGAAATAAAATTGATATTTGTTTCAAAAGTTATTTTGATGATGCGTTGAAATTGATAAATAAATGGAATTGTGGACAGGAATCGAATAAGAGACTCAGAGAAATATATAAGAATCATAAAATAAATGAATCAGAATTGATAAATGGATTGCAGAATTATGATTCTAAATCGGAAAAAGACTTTAATGTAGTATTTAGAGCAATGACATATGGAGCAGAGTTTGTTAGTGAAGCAGGTAATATGATCGATAATATTACTCTTGCTAATTCAACTATTGCAGACAATTACAGAGGAATAATATTTGTATTCGATGAATTTGGCAGATATATAGAGGACATAGGAGAAAATATAAAAGTAAAAGATGTACAGGACTTAGCAGAGTTTTGTGATCATTCGGATTTTGATGATTATCTTATACTAGTGTCTCATAAGCAATTATCACTTTATACAGATAAGATGAAAAAATCTATAAGTGATGAGTGGAAAAAAATTGAAGGAAGGTTTAAATCAACTTCAATAAATATTAAATATGATCAGTGTTTATCATTAATTCCTCATATTATACCTAAAACCAAGGAATGGAATAGTTTTAAACGTAAATACCAAGAAAATTTGAATGAATTGTATACGCAGGCATATGACTTTAAAGGATTCTTGTTACCGCCTGAGAATGAAGGTATAAACCCATTTGAAGGAGGATATCCATTACATCCGATTACATTATATGCTTTAGATAGATTATCTAAGCGTGTGGCTCAAAATGAAAGGACTTTCTTTACATATTTGGCAAGTGACGAAGATTATTCATTATTTTCGCAGCTTGAAAAATTGAATTTGGAAGAATTTCATTTTGTTGGTCTTGATTCAATATATGATTACTTTGAAGAAAATATATGTTCATATCGGGGTGGCGAAGCAAGAGAAGTATATAAGAAATATCAAGTGGCAGTAAATAAGCTTGGGAGTACTACAGATAAAAATACTGAAATAAAAGTCTTAAAAGCGATGGCAGTCATTTATATAATAAATGATTTAGGAACATTAACTCCAGATATAGAAACATTGATAAATGTAATAGATGCAGATAAAAACTTGATAAAAGAGTCTATTGAAAAATTGGAAAAAACAAAAATTATAAAATTCATGCGTCAGTATGGATATTATGATTTTTTGGATAGTAGTATTTATGATTTCGACTCTATGATAGACGAGAGGTTGGCATTTGTTACAGATGAGACAGCAATATCTATTTTAAATGAAGAATTTTCAGATTTTGTGATTTATCCATATGATTATAATTGGCATTATCATATGAATCGTATTTTTTTGCCAATATTTGCGCTAAAGCCAGATATAACAAAAAAGACATTAATGCGTTTCCTTCCGAAGTATTATGACGGAATGATAGCATTTGTTTTAGATAAGAAGTTTGAAATTGCAGAGTATTTGAGTAATGAAAATATGCCTGATCGAGCTATTTTAGTTATTAATCAGAAAGAGGATGAAATTTTATATGAAGTCAAACGATACGTTGCTATAAAATACTATTATTCAATAAGAGATGAGTTGAAGAAAGATGATCCAACAGTAGAAAAAGAATTAGAATTATATTTGAATGAGCAAAAAAGTGTTCTCCATGAGATTATTGCAAATTGGAGAAATATTGAATCAGATAGTATTGCGGTTGTGTCAAAGGGACAAGAATATATTGCGAGAAGTGATAAAGATGTTGCTGAGATTGCATCCACGATTATGATGAATAGTTATCCACGAGCAATAATTGTTAATAATGATTTAATTAATAAAAATACTGTATCAGGGGCGATTAGGCTAGCACGAACAAAAGCTCTTTCATATATTATGAATAACAAAGATAATATGCTTAAGGAGTGTAGTTTGTTGTCTCCAGAACACTCAATTATTCGATCTGTTTTGTCTAAGAATGGCTTATATGACGGAGAAGAAAATATAGGAGTATTAAATATTCTTCCTAGTGGAGAAACTTCTGGATATTTTGTGTCTCAAGAGATTAGCAAATACATCACAAAATGTTTGAAAGGGCAAACAGGTATTAAAGAATTATATGATGTACTCAAAAAACCGCCTTATGGATTAAGAGATGGATATATTTCAATTTTACTTGCGTATGAGCTTAGGCAGTATGACAATATATCTATTTATTTTCATGGCTCTGAGCACGATTATTGTGAAGAAGAACTGCTAAAAGCGTTGGAAAGTCCTGAAGACTATAGCTTATACATTTGTAACTGGTCCGAAGCAGAAACTGTATATATAGATAGCTTAGAAAAGATTTTTTCGCATTATGTAGATAAAAATGCAAGAAACAGACTAAAAGAATTGTATGAAGCAATGAATAAACATTTTGTAGCGATTTCTAAGGCGGCTAGAACAACAAACAAATATGTGTCAGAGAAAGCAAAACAATATAGGGAAATTATGAGCATATCACATAAGGATTATAATAAGTTTTTCTTTGAGACTTTGTTACAATTGGATGATGATTTATCAGAACTTTCAATGATCATACAAAAAATTGTTTTGGAACTTGAGAGCGTGACAGAACTTCAAATTCAAACTATTGAAAAGGCAGTGAGAACGGTTTTAGAGATTGAATCAGATATTTCAATTACAGCTGAGTTAAATAGGTTATATGAATCAGAATGGAAAGAAAAACGATTTAAGTCCTTTGATTATCAGACAAGCATGATGTTAGATTATTTAGCAAATATGAATTTGTCAACAAGTGATGAAGAAATTGTTCAAGAGATAGGCAGAGTAGTTACAGGATTTGAGATAGAGTATTGGAATGATTCAAAAATAGAGGATTTTTATGAAGCTTTCTCAAAAATGGTAAAACAATTGAATGATTATCAGGTACAAGATAGTGTTGGTGCTGATGAAATTAAGGTTACAATTAGTACAGGAAATGATGAGGAAAAGATTACTCAGTTCAACAAAGGTGAATTATCAGGAAATAGTCAGCTTATGTTTAATAAGATTAAGTCGACTATTGATAATTTTGGAGAATCATTAAGTTATGATGAGAAAATGCAAGTATTAGCAAAAATCTTTTCTGAAATAATGTAGATTGGAGGATTATAATGATCTACTGGTGTGAAAAGTGTAGCGAACCGGTATTCGATAAGAAGTTGCACGAATTAACATGCAAAGGAAAATTGAAAAAAATATCTGAAGGATCTATTTGTAATCCAGTATTTGTTCAAGAAAGAAAATTATTGAGCAAAATTGTGGGAGAAGATTTAACGGATAAAAAGGTATGGTATTTTGGATCCAGTAGATATCTTTACGATGGAGAAATTCAGAGAATACCATACATAGAATGGTACAAGAACAAGAGCCATCTTAAATATGCAGACGAACTAAGAAACAATATCGAAATAGAACGTGACTACAGACCATATATGGGAGTAGTAAAAGCAAATGAAGCATATATTAAGGGTTTAGTTTATGAAGCTGAAAAATATATAGTAGACATTTATGAAAAATATTCTACAGGAGAATATGCCGAAAATAAGTATATTCCTACCGTATCGTTTTCAGGTGGAAAAGATTCTACAGTTGTTAGTAGATTGGTAAGAGATGCATTACAGGATAATTCTATCGTACATTTTTTTGGTGATACAACTTTGGAATTTAGAGAGACATATGAGTATGTGCAAGATAAATTTCGAAGAGAAAATCCGCAAGTACCAATGATTCCTAGTGAAACAGAAAATGATTTCTTTAAACTGTGCAAAGTGTTTGGACCTCCTAGTCAACATGAAAGATGGTGCTGTACAATTTTTAAGACGAGTAATCTTAATAAAGAATTGGAAAACTTGCCAGGTAGCAGTCTTTCTTTTTTGGGAATAAGACATAGTGAGTCAGCGGCGCGAAAAGGATATGAAAGAACACAAGAACATTCAAAGATATCCACACAGGTAAATGCAATGCCAATTATTGAATGGACTGATTATGATGTATGGCTATATATATTATATAAAAATATATTGATAAATGAATGCTACGAGTATGGTTATAAGAGAGTTGGTTGCTGGTGCTGTCCTAATAATTCAGACTGGTCAATGATGTTGACGGAAATATATCATCCGGAAGATATGAAAAAATGGAAAGACATGGTGCTAGATTTTGCAGTGCGTGCAAATAAATCAGATCCGGAAGATTATTATGAAGATGGTAAGTGGAAAGTTAGGAGAGGTGCAAGCGGTTTAAAAGTAAAAAATGTGTCTATTATGGATACAGCTTGTAATCTATCTGATACAGCGAGAAATATTATAATTGATAAAAAACTGAATAGAGACGTAATTGAGCTATTTAAACCATTTGGGGATTTGAAAGTCGTTGAAAAAAAGGATGCTACATATATTTCAGTATTTGACAATGACAAGTCAGGTGAGTATAGGAAATGTTTTGAATTAATAATAACATATGGAACAAATGTTGTGAAAGTATTGCCAGAAGAAAGAATTGATGTAACAAACCTTGTTAATAGACTGAAATGCCAATTGAGAAAATATCAGTTTTGTATTCGCTGCTCAGCATGTGATTCTGTTTGCCCGCACGGAGCTATAGATACAATACATGGACAATATAAAATTGATGAGAATAAATGCGAACATTGCAAAAAGTGTATTGCTAAGTTTTACAACGGATGCATTATTTGTGATAAGGTTGCAGGAAAGAAGGGATAACGTATGATTAGAGAAGATAGACCTAAAGAACTTCCAATTGTAAGATTACTCGCAGGAATAAGGAATATGGGGTATACATTTGAAAGTGCTATATTAGACATTGTGGATAATTCAGTTACGGCTAAGGCAAAAAATATACACATACTTATTCAAGGCGAAAATAAAGTAGATAGTAAAATTGAAAAAGTAATTATATGTGATGATGGAAAAGGAATGAATTGTGATGAGGTTTTTAATGCCTTAGAATTGGGGTCGCCAGAAAGTGTTTATCACGATAATTCACTTTCAAAGTATGGATTTGGACTTAAAAGTGCAGGTTTGTCACAAGCAAATGATATTTATGTAGTTTCAAAACACGATGATGAAAATGATTGGAACAAGGCATCTATTAGTTGGAAAGATATAAAAGAGAACAATAGATACATTGTGGATGAAAATCTTGAACTCTCAGAAGAGGAAAAATCATATATTAAAAAGTTCAATTTATCTAACGGAACAATTGTAATTTTGGATGAATTAATAAAGGTAAGTAAGGTAAAAAAGAATTTAGCTGTAAAGAAGATTTCTGAAAAATGTGCAATTACTTTTCATAGGTTTATGGAAAAGGATGATTTAAAGATATATGTAAATAGTGATAATGCAATAAAACCATATGATCCATTATTTTGTAGTGAAATAGGTGATAATTTGATGACTCATTATGATGGAAAACATGTATGTAATTATTTTCCGTCAAGTTATCCATTAGTAATTAATCCAAAGACAAAATCAAAAGCTACTATAAGGGCAGTCTTATTGCCAAATCCTCCATTATACGAAAGGGAGGGATTACAAAAGAAAATAAATCAAGAATATCATATACTGCAAAAAAATATAGGATTTTATATTTACAGAAATAATAGGCTGATTGTAGAAGCTACAACATTATCGTTATTTTCAAGAAGTGAATCAAGGTTATTGGCATCAAGAATGAGCATTGATTTAGATACAAATTGTGATGATGATGTGAATCTTGATGTTAAGAAAACTCAATTAGTATTTCCAGAGCATTTTATGGAACAATTGAGAGATTTATTAAATCCGTATTTACGAAGATCAAAAGATTTATGGGATGAAATGAAAATTAGAAAAGCCAATGAGTTACAGGAATCACCAACTGATTCAGATACATTGCATTCGAGAAGTAATGAGATGCTTAAAGGAGTATCTCCAGTTGTTTGCGATCCTCAAACAGGTGATGTTAAACCTATGCAGGACGCAGTTGTTAATAATATTGCGGATTTGAAGGAACAGTACGGTATAGATGATACCGTACTTGAAGAATTAAAGAGGAAAAATAAGCAAAGAGTAGTTACAGTGAGTGAATTACCAAAAGGAATGTTATGGAAACCTGGAATTGGAGGAGAAAATAATTGTCAGGTTATTGTGGAATTATCACGACAGCATCCTTTTTATGAAAAGATATATAAAAAATTGGAAGTTGGCTCAGATGCGGTTGTAATTTTGGATGCATTCTTTTTGAATATGGCTATGGCAGAAATGGGAATTAATTGTGATGACAACAAGTATGCAAAAATATTTGAAAAACTGCGCCAGTCGGTATCACATCAATTAGAGAATTTTATTGATTTAGAACTGGATGAGGATGATGAAGATGATGAAAGCTTATGAAGCAATGGTATCGTCTCCATGTATAGCTAACAGACATCCCTTTATTTACATTTTATATACTACAGTAGATGATAACGCTTTTTTATATGTGGGAGAGACTGAAGAACGCAATGGAGCAATTGGAAGATTATCTGGACATTTAAATTATAATCCTCCGGGAACATTTTTATCTAAAATAATGGAATATTCTACATATCAAGTTAGTGAAATAGGTAAAATAAATGTAATTGCATTTGATGTTAGTGAATTTAAAATTTTTTCCGGAGATATTAATAAAACTAAAAGAAGAGCGTTAGAATATGTAATTCATTTTGAAATGTTAAGGTATTCATGTGCGGATGAAGTTACTATTCCGTATACTGTTATATCACATGTACAAGCACAAGAAAGATATATTAATGATAGTAAGATTAGAGCTATATCACAAGAAATTTTAAAAAAGATTATAGATATGATACCATTTAATAAATAGTGAGGTAGATATGATATATTTAGATAATGCTGCGACAACTAAATATAAACCGGAAGAAGTATATAATGCATTTAATTATTATGTGAGAGAGATAGGTGTAAGTCCAGGACGAGGAAGTTATAAACTGGGTATAGCGGCATCGAGAATGCTTTATCAGGCTAGAAAAACAGTAGCAAAGTACTTTGGTTTGTCAGAGCCAAATGTGATATTTACGAAGAACTCAACAGAAGCCATTAATCTTTTTTTTAGAGGATTGTTAAAAAATGGTGATCATGTGGTAATCAGTTGCTATGAACATAATGCGGTCTTGAGACCACTACATGAAATGAAACAAGAAGGTATTATTGATTATTCTATAGTTAGTAGAGAAGATTTAGAGCTTACGCCACAAGAAATTTACGATAAATATGTAAAAACTAATACAGTCCTTTTTGAAACAACCTTAGCAAGTAATTTAACTGGACGAATAGTATTTAATCCCGATGTGCTTCGTTATATGCAACAGAAGGGAATTATGACTTTTGTTGATTCTTCACAAGGTGCTGGAAAGATAGAAATTTCAATGTCTGAAGATGGAATAGATTATTTGGCATTTACGGGGCATAAGGACTTGTTAGCATTACCCGGGGTAGGAGGACTCGTATGCTTGCAAAAACCTATATGGAAGCCATTATTGCAAGGTGGAACAGGAGTATTAGGTGATTCGTATGTGAATCCATCGGTGTTTCCAGAAGCATATGAAGCAGGAACACTAAATATGCCAGCTATATGGTCACTTAAAGTTGCATTGGATTGGATAAATCAAAATAAAAAAAGCAATTTAAAAAAAGAAAAAGAACTAACTGATTACTTTATTGAAGAATTAGATAAAATTAGTGATGTAACAATATATGATAAAGATTTTCGACGTTTAGGTGTTATTGGTATAAATATAGATGGTATGAAATCAAATGAGGTAGTGCAGTATTTAGATGAAAATGATGTTTGCACTAGAGGTGGAATACATTGTGCTATATTAGCACACGAAGCATTAAATACTAAGGAAATAGGCATAGTAAGATTCAGCTTGGGCATGAATGTTGTTAAAACAGATATTGATAAAGTCTTAGAACTTATAAAAAGTAGGTGATTAGAAATGCATATTGTTTTTTTCAGTACAAGCCATGTATTTGAAACGGAAGAAAGATTAAATAATCAAGGTATAGAGTGCCAAATTGTACCAACGCCAGTGACAGATAAAGCATACTGTGGAGTATGTATTGAAACAGAAAGTAAAGATATAGAGAATTACATTGAGGATATGGAACATAATATCATAGATTAGAAGGTGGGTAAGCGTAGTGGCATTTACAGATTTAAATTTATTAAAGCATTATAAGACATATAAACATAATATTGTGAAAGAATTTTATACGCCTGTATTACAGGAATCTGTATTATACCAACGTTCAGTAGGCTTTTTCTCTTCTACTGCCTTAATTGAGTTGACAAAAGGAATTGCAGGTATTGTTAAAAATGGTGGAAAAATACAGTTTATTGTTTCTCCGTATTTAAGTGAGGAAGACGTGGTGGCAATACAGAAGGGGTATGAAAAAAAGAAAATTATAGAACAAGCACTTTTAAGAGAGTATAAAGAACCAGAGAATTATTTTCAGGAGGAAAGATTAAATTTATTATCCCACCTTATTGAAAATGGAAATTTAGAAATTAAAGTAGCGTTTACACCACCCAATAAGTCAACTGGAATGTATCACGAGAAAGTCGGGATTGTAACAGATGTGGAGGGAAATAAGATAGTATTTACAGGTTCGCTTAATGAGACAATAAATGCATTTTACAATAATTATGAATCTATTGTGGTATTTACTTCGTGGGAAGAATCAAGGCAATATGCGGAGGAAATGCAAAATGATTTTGATACATTATGGAACAATGAGGACACAGACTTAGAGATAATAGAATTTCCGGAAGTAGTAAAAGAAAAGATAAAACTAAATCAAAAACCAAAGATAAATTACGATATTGATGAAGAGGAAATGGTAGAGGAAAGTCCTGTACAAAAAGGGGTACCTCGTATGCCTCCCGGATTTGATTTGCGTGATTATCAAAAGGATGCAATAGAAAAGTGGGAAGAAAATAATTATTGTGGAATTTTTGATATGGCGACAGGTACAGGGAAAACATATACGGGACTCGGTGCTGTGACAAAACTTTATGAAGCGAAGAAGAGATTGGCAATAATTATTGTATGTCCATATCAACACCTGGTGGAACAATGGGTAGAGGATATTGAATTGTTTAATTTGCTACCAACAATAGGCTATTCTTCGTCAAAACAAAAAAATTGGAAAAAGAGATTAGAGGATGATATCTTAGATTTTTCAATTGGTGTCATAGACTGCTTTTGTTTTGTGACCACAAATGCAACGTATTCATCAAAATTTGTGTGTGAACAGATGAAGTATTTAGGAAAAGATACATTGCTTCTTGTTGATGAGGCTCACAACTTTGGGTCACCTAATTTGAGAAATAAGTTATATCCGAATATAGAGTATAGATTAGCATTATCGGCTACATTAGATAGACATGGTGATGAGGAGGGCACGGATTGTCTGAAAACTTATTTTGGGGAGAAATGTATACAATATGATTTGAAAAGGGCTATTAAAGAGGAAAAATTAACACCATATTATTATTATCCAATAGTTGTATATTTGGATGAAGATGAGATGGAGCAATATCGAGATATATCATATAGGGTATCAAAGGAGTGTCATAAGGACAAGCATGGTAATTTTAAAATTACTGATAAAGGCAAGAGACTTTTGCTTCAACGTGCTAGAATTGTGGCAGGTGCCAAAAGCAAATTAGTAGAGCTAAAGAAACTTATGCAAAATTATAAAAATGATACACATATTTTGGTATATTGCGGCGCAACAAGGGTACAGACATTTGAATATGATGAATCAGAACATGACGAAGAAGGTGAACGTCAGATAGTAGCTGTGTCTAAAATATTGGGAAACGAACTTGGAATGAAAGTAACGCATTTTACTTCAAATGAGTCTGCTGAAGAAAGAGAAGTGATAAAAAGAAGATTTGCTTCAGCAGATCCATATCAAGCTATAGTCGCTATAAAATGCTTGGATGAAGGGGTAAATATACCAAGTATCAAAACTGCATTTATTTTGGCAAGTACAACTAACCCTAAAGAATATATTCAAAGAAGGGGAAGAGTTTTACGTTTGGCAAATAATAAGCCATACGCTGTGATATATGATTTTGTAACATTAGTAAGACCATTGGAAGAAGTTAACCCGTATAGTACAGATTATAATTGTGAGAGAGCTTTAGCCAAAAGAGAATTAGCAAGAATAAAGGAATTTGGAGAAATAGCATTGAATTCTCGTGATTCTGATGAATTAATTAATGATTTGGAATGTGCGTACGAATTAAGCATTGAAGAATTGGAGGATATTGATGATGGATCAGAATTTAGATGAAAAAAAATTGGATACTATTAAACTACGCATTTTAGAAATGGAAACAGACAATATTGTGAAAAAAGAATCTAATCCCGCTATGGAGAATAAGATCCGAGGACTCATAATGACGGAGGTAGATAAAAAATGATTTTACAAAAGTTGGAAATGAATAATTTTAGACAGTATATTGGGGAGCAGACTGTTGAATTTTCAACAGATCCCGAAAAGAATGTTACAGTTTTAATTGGAGTAAATACTTCTGGTAAAACCACGATTGTACGTGCATTTGAATGGTGTCTTTATGGTAAAAATGGATTTGAGGATCCTGTATTACTTAATAGCGAAGTTAGAGATAATATGAATGAGGGAGATTCTCAATCAGTGTCTGTAGCGGTTACATTTGAGCATAATAGTATGATCTACACTTTAAAAAGACTATATAAATACTTATGCAATGAAAGAAAATGGGAAGATGGGAAGGTGGTTGTTAATTTAAATAAAAAACCTGAAGAAAAATTGACATTAGAGTACCTTCAAAGTGATGGGCAGACAAAAACACCAATTGATGCATCAAATATTGCGGAATCTATGGATAGAGTATTACCAAAGGACTTATCGGATTATTTCTTTTTTGGTGGAGAGCGTATATCAGGTATAGCAAATCGTACAGATTTGTCTAAAGCAGTAAGAGGGCTGATGCGACTGGATGTTCTTGAAAATGCAAAAACACATTTAAATAGTGTTGTAAAAACTTTTGAATCGAAAATTGACACGACTGGTGATGTAAATGCACAAAAAGCAAAGGATAGTTTAGAAACATATAAAGTAAAAAGAGCGCAGCAAGAAGAAGAAAAAAAGAATTTTGATGAGCAGATGCAATATTGGCATAGTAAAGAAAATGAGTATAACGCATTACTTGCTAAAAGTAATATAGAACAGGTGAAACAGGCAAAAAGGGAAAGGGATAGAGTTGAAGCAACATTAAATTCTGAAAAAGCAAAACTTGAAAGGGCGAAGACAGACATGGTCAAGAAATTTAATAATAGACCATATGCATACTTTGGATTGCCGTTAATTAATAAAACATTAGATATGTTAGAAAAACTTCAAGAACAGACAGGACATGTGGAATGTGTTCCGGATATGGAACAAGGGGCTATAGATTATCTTGTCAAAAGAGGATATTGCTTATGTGGTACACATCTTGATCAAGGTTCTATACCATATTTAAAAGTGATGGAAGAAAGAAAGATATTACCTCCAGAGTATATAGGTGCATCTGTTCAAGCATACAAAACAAAAGCAGAAGGATATTTAGCAGGCGCTGAGAATTTTAAGGATATTATAGAGGAGAAGTATAAAGAAATAAGAAGTCTTCAGAGAAATATAGGTATTCTTGAAGATGAAAAGAAAAAACAGTCAGAACTCATTATTGATGATACCGATGCAAAGGAAATTGAAAAGAAAAGACGAGAAGCACATACAAAATATGTCGAAGCAAAAACGGATTATGATGCATGTGTAGCCAAAATAGGCGGATTTGATTCTAACATAAAAAATTGTAAAAATGCGATTGATAAATATGCAAAAAGTAGCACAAAAAATGCTAAAGTAGCGCGTTATATTATGTATGCACAAAAGGTATATGAGTGGTTGAGCGAAACATATAAGAGTAAGGAAGAGGTAGTAAGGGCAGAATTGCAGAAAAGAGTTAATGAAAACTTTGCTAAAATGTATCATGGAGAACGTTCAATACTTATAGATGATAAATATAGGGTGAAATATAGCGATGTTACCACAGAAGAGTCTGATGGTTTAAAAGCTGTTAAAAGTTTTGCTTTTATAGCGAGCTTAGTATCAATGGCTAAAGATAAAATTTTAGATGATGCTGAAATGAAACTGGGACAAGTATATCCGCTTGTTATGGATGCTCCATTTTCTAACGTGGATGAAATACATATTGATAATATTTGTAAAATACTGCCTAATACAGCAAATCAGGTTGTAATGGCGGTAATGCAGAAAGATTGGGAGTATGCATCTTCAAATCTTCAACAGTATGTTGGAAAAAGTTATGTGATTGAAAAAGATCGAGACGCAGAAGGTAAAGAGATTGATACATCTACACATATTAAGTAAGGAGGTACTAATATGTTTGATAAAGACTTTAAGATTTCAGGTAAACATGCTAATTACTGGAAAGATTTGTGCGAATTAGCTGGGAATGTTCCTGATAGGGAGCAACATTCAAATTTTAAAATATTTAATGCCTATATTGATGCCTATATACTTTGCCCTTTAATCGGATATCAATATAGTAGAAAAGGGGTAATAGATAATAGTATACCTGGCGATGCTGGAATGTTATCGGAAGTTATTATAAAAAGACAAAATGAATTGAAATTTATTTATCAAATAATTATGCTTTCTGATGAGGAGTCAGAGCCGGATCCAGATAAAAGAATATATCGAGCTACTACCTTTTCGGAAAAGAAGCCAGAAGATAGAGAAATGATAAAGAATAATATGAAAATATTTAATTCTTATTTTCTAGGAGGATTGGAAGTAATGCATGAGCAGTTTGTAGATCAGTGTATTACTGACGATGATTATTTGAAAAGAATATTTGATTATGTGAGACAATTTGACGAAGAACAAGATGGGGAATCATTGAAGTCTTCCATTGATAAGATTCTTAATAAGTGATGGTGAAATTTTTATGGTAAACTTTAATGGGGATGCCGATAAAATTCCTTTCTATGAAACTTTTGAATTTACTAGGGAAGATATTGCACATTTGTTGCAATACATGGGGTTAACGAATGCTCAGGAATCATGTCAAATTGAGCATATGAATAAATTTATTTTTCTTCATGGTGATGAGCAGGAAGTATATAACAAAGATGAAAGAAATTTTATTGAGAATGCAGGGGATGTATACATATATAAAGAGTTTTATAAAAGAACTAAGCGTGGTGTTATGCCATGTCGAATTATAGCTACGGAAATTAGTGGTATTAATGGAATAAAAAATTCTCTTTTTTTTATGAAGGAAATTAATAAGGCTATAGGTGGATTTACTATATTTTTTATCAAGGCGGGTGTTAATTACTATATTGGAATTAGGGCATTTAAAGATGTAAATGATGATTGTATAATTTCAAAACCTATAGCGCTGACTGAGGATTTTGAAGAAATAACTGATAAATTGTCCTATGTGGCAGATTCAGATGATTTTATTGACTACTACAGAACATTAGTTGATGCAATAGAGGAGAATAACTTAGCATTAACAGATTATGATAGGCAGATAGAAATTAAGAGAGGAATTCAATATTCTTATCTTAATATGTTGAGTGAAATTTCTCATATATATAAAGTTAGTTTTTCTGGGGAAATAGAAAGATATTATAAATCATTTGAAGGTATTGAGGAAATTAATTATTTATCTATTGTAAAAGAGTGCATTGCAGAACTAAGTTTTATTAAATCCTTTAAAGCAAATACTATGGAAATGTTATTTGAGGCAGATGAAATGATGGAATTGGCTAAAAAGACAGAAGAAGAGAATGAGATCTTTATTGGAAATCAAAATGAAAAGAATTATAACGAAGAGAATGATTCTGATATGATGAGATATCTTGATAATCCGGAACTCATGATAAAAATGCTGAAACAACGAAAGGGAATATAATATATGAGTGGATACGATTTATCAGAAGGTGTGTTTAGAACTTGGAATTATTCAGAAGAGCAACTATGGAAAGCTTTTAGAAATGTTTTTTCTACTAAAACACAGAATAGTTCTAGCTATAAATTTGTATTTTTGAAATCAATTATTGATTGTATGCATCAATATAAGAATAAAACTGAGTATACTTTTTTTGAATTGTTTGAGCAATTTACTAAAATATACTGGATATTAATAGTTAAATATGGGCTAGCACAGAATAATTCAAGAACCAAAGAAACGTATATAGAACAAATTTTGAAAGAATATGTAGGTTTTTCAAATGGAGATAAAAAAGTTACTATTTGCTTTTCTGATTTGACTACCGAAGCAAAAAATAAGCTTGTATATCAAGTGACAAAAAAATGTAAGAAATATGTAGTGGGTGCTCTATATGGAGATACAAATGAATTAATGTATTCTTTTTCAAAGAAAAAAGAGATAATACAATTGAATCCACAGATGAAAGATTTTGTATTACGGCATGAAGGCTCTATTGAAGAATTGAATTATTTTGAATTGGCAAAATTTTTAGATAAAGTAAATTCTAGAGACAAAGTTAATAGCATTATTAAAGATAACAAATATAATAAAAAGGATTCATTAGAAGCGTATAGACAACTATTATATGATGAATTTGAAACGGAATGTGCTAGCAGCGACTACACTTTGCAGAATGTAAATACAATTGAGTTATTAATTGAATCAGAGGATAAGTATTCTCAATCAAATATAGTAGAGAAAGAGAATGCATATTATAAAAAATTATATAATAAGGAAGAAATTATAAATAAAGACTCTGAATACATGAAATTATATCTTGATGATCCAGAAAGAGTTATTAAGATGATTAAAGTGAGACATGGGATAAATTGTTAATATAGATAATGTGACAGTGAACATATAAAATTTTAAGTCATAATGATTTACGATAAGGACTTTAGAGATTAAGTACTTAGACTATGAAGAAACAGTAAATTTCTAAGTATAAGAGTGGGATAAGCAGTTCAGCGTTTATACTATTTTGCATATATTTTGAAAGGATAGGTTTATGAGTAACGAAAAAAATATGCAACGGAAATGGGATCGAGAAGAGGTTATTATTCTTGTTACAGAATATTATAAGAATAGAAATCTATCGGCAGAAAAAATTGATGAATCCTATCATAGAATTAGCAAATTCTTGCGGCAAAGAGAAGAACTTTGCACTGGAAAATCGGTTTCAGATATGTTTAGAAATTATGCAGGAATACGTATGCAATCAGCACGTATACGATGTCTAGATTCAGAAAGTAATTTACATGGTATGCAGGGGACAAGATTGCAAAAGGAGATAGTAAAGGAATTTTTACAAGATCCAGCATTAATGTATGCAGAAGCAGAAACAATATATAAAAAATACTCTAGAGAATAGATATATTTATCAGAAAACAGTAAAGTATTTGATAAGTTAGAAGGACAATTATACGATAGGAAATTAATTTGAAGATGATTAGGTAGATAAAATGAATTCAAGTGATATTTATGTGGGGGTACAGTCTGAATTTGCGGAGTTGTATGGAGACAAAAGATGGTAAGATTTTATGATCCATCAGGAAATCTTATAGAAGTGCGAATACCAGTTAAACGTAACTGATATGAAGTGGATTTGAGGAAAATATGCAGATATTTGTAGATGCAGATGCGTGTCCGGTAGTGGACATTGTCGAGACAATAGCAGAGAAATACAATATTTCCACCACATTGCTGTGTGATACGAATCATATTTTGTATTCTGATTACAGCGAGGTGATTGTGGTAAGTGCAGGAGCAGATGCAGTGGATTATAAACTGATCAGCATTTGTCATAAAGGGGATGTAGTAGTATCGCAGGATTATGGTGTCGCTGCTATGGCACTTGGGAAAGGTGCATATGCTATTCACCAATC
>QWCV01003058.1_pt1 | contig 24202 bp, 18 predicted proteins | sample 1972621 | NCBI WGS metagenome assembly QWCV01 (sample SAMN09866699, study PRJNA288562) | Human gut metagenome isolate pre2_stool, whole genome shotgun sequencing... | isolation source: gut | host: Homo sapiens | place: USA: California | reverse complement strand
TTAAATTTTCATGCTAAACATCAGATTTTTAACGGATTAAACACTTGGCTCCTCGGAGCCGTTAATAACTCTCAAAAAATAACCGAAATATTGTAAATACGAAGAATGAGAGATATGAATGCGAAATGCTTACTCGGATTATTGTTGATTATCCTATTTGTCAGTTGTGGAAGGACACCGTTAAATCCCACTCTGGTGGAATTGGAGAAAATGGCGGACACTATGCCGGAGAAAGCATTGGTAACACTGCATTCAATTCCGCATAATGGATTGTCAACTGCTGACAAAGTGTATTATAATCTTTTGTCAGTAAAGTTTGTTGATAAAGCATATATTGATCATACATCCGACAGCATCATTCTTCCCGTCATTGATTATTATTCAAGTCATGGACCACAGGAGCGTTATGCGGAAGCATTATATTATGGAGGAAGGGTATATCATGACATAGGAGACTTCCCCTCGGCCATAAAATATTATGGGGAGGCATTAAGACACGTAGAGGGAAGTAAGGAGACCCTGAAATTGAAAGGGAATATTGTATCTCAAATGGCAAGTCTGTTCAATTCCATGCGGTTGTTTAATGAAGCACAACGATATATTAAAATGTCGATTGATATTGACATGGAACTGAAAGATACGGTTAACTTGATATACGATCTGGAAGTATTGGGTGCTAACTATATAAAAGTTAAAAACTATGATGAAGCTGAAAAAACTTTCCGTCGGGCAATAAGTATCGCTGATAGTAAAGCTCCTTTGGAAGCCATGATGGATTCAGTTTATCTGGCATCGATTATGAATTATAAACTGAAGCATATCTCGGCTGTAAATATAATCAGGGGAATACCTTGGCGCGTCGATTCTGCTCTTAATTATGATCAGAAGCAATTCATTTATTCCAACGTATCAGATATATATAGGGGTGCCGGTATGCCGGATTCAGCTTATAAGTATGCGTTAGAATTGGTGAAAATAAAGGATGCCTTGAATCTGAAGAAAGGTTATGCGATTCTATTATCCGATGAATTAAAGGATTTAGTTCCGGAGGATTCAATTCGTCCATACGCTCATCACTACGAGGCTGCTGTGGAGAGCTATATGAACAGTCGCGGGGATGCGAATGCGTTGATACAGAATACACAGTACAATTATAGTATTGTGGAGAGGGACAAGCAGAAGGCCCTTGAAAAGAAGCGTATGATAGAACGGTGGCTCGCTTTAAGTGTCATCGTATTGCTGTTGGCAATAATCGCGGTTATATATTACCGTGATAAGTCGAACAGGACTCTGATCAGACTGCGTTCGGCTCTGGACAGTTCGCGCGAGCTGAGAAAACAATTGGAAGCGGGCGACGCAAAGGGAGAAGATTCCGGACAGGAATCGGAGCCTACATCAGAAGTGGCGTCCGAAGTGACGTCCGAAGTAGAACCCGAAGCGACGGCAGAAGACCTGCGCCGACAGCTGATCGTCGAGATGACGGCTGTGTGCGACAGCAAGAAGAAGCGGTTGCCTCTTTCGCCGGAAATCGGAAACTCGCGGGCATACGCGGAATTACAGGAGTACATCAAAGAGAAACGGGCGATTCCGGATGCGAGTCCGTTATGGGGCGAACTGCACTCGGTCATCATAGAGGCATCGCCGAACTTCGACCGGCGTCTGCAGTTGTTGTCACCGGGCAAGATAAAGACGGATGCCTACCGTATAATGCTGCTGATAAAGTGCGGGGTCACGCCGACGCAACTTTGCGTTCTGATAGGACGAGCCAAGGGAACGCTGTCCACGCGCCGCAGGATATTGGGCCTGAGGTTTACCGATAGCGAGATCAGTCCGACCATGTTCGACAACCTGGTCTATGCGCTGTGACGGTAGTGGCGCGGGCGCATCAACCCGACAAGAGTTTTTTAGACAGGAGAACAGGAGGAACAGGAGATAGTCGGTAGTGCATTGACGACGTGGACGTCGTCATCCCAGTCGCAGCGGCTCCTGTTTCTACTGTTCTCCTGTCTAAAATACTCGCGCGGCAGGGAAAGTCCGCGCCACTAAAATAAGGAGCGCCGAAAGACGCTCCTTATTATGTTATTAGATGTCGGAATTATTGTTATTAGATGTCGGGGTCTTGGACTGTCGGGTCCGGGGTCAGACCACGATGTTGACGATGCGGTTGGGGACGACGATAACCTTCTTGGGCTGCTTGCCGTCAAGCCATTTGGCGGCGTTGGGGTCGGCGAGGGCGGCCTGCTCCACGGCGGCCTTGTCGGAGCCGGCGGCTACCTCGATGCTGAAACGGGTCTTGCCGTTGAAGCTGACGGGATATTTCACCGTGTCTTCCACCAGCGCGCTTTCGTCTACCTCGGGCCATGCGGTGTCAACCACGCTGGTGTCGTGGCCGAGACGGTGCCAGAATTCCTCGGCGATGTGGGGCGCGAAGGGGGCGATGAGGCGTGTGATGATGTCCATGGCCTGACGGTTGCGCGACTTCATGGACGACAGTTCGTTGACTGCAATCATGAATGCAGATACCGATGTGTTGTACGAGAAATTCTCGATGTCCTGCGTCACCTTCTTCACCAGCTTGTTGACGGTCTTGGCCTCCTGCGGGGTCATGGGGGCGTCGGAAGCGAGGTCGGCGTTGTCGAACAGGCTCCAGAGCTTGCGCAGGAAGCGGTTGACGCCGTCGATGCCGTTGGTGTCCCAGGGCTTGGACTGCTCCACGGGGCCGAGGAACATCTCATACAGGCGCAGCGTGTCGGCGCCGTAACGCTCAACGATGTCGTTGGGGTTGACGACGTTGAACATGGACTTGGACATCTTTTCCACGGCGTAGCCGCACACGTACTTGCCGTTCTCGAGAATGAATTCGGCGTCGGCGAAGTCGGGGCGCCATTTCCTGAACGCCTCGGTGTCGAGCACGTCGTTGTCGACCATGCTGATGTCCACGCGGATGGGCGTGGTGTCGTAGTCTTTCTTCAGGCCCTTGCTGACGAACGTGTTGGTGCCTTTGATGCGGTAAACGTAGTTGCTGCGGCCCTGTATCATGCCCTGGTTCACCAGCTTCCTGAAAGGCTCCGGCTCGGCCACGACGCCAAGGTCGTACAGGAACTTGTTCCAGAAGCGGGAATATATCAGGTGACCTGTGGCGTGTTCGGCGCCGCCTACGTACAGGTCGACGTTACGCCAGTAGGCGTTGGCTTCCTTGCCCACGAGGGCCTCCGAATTGTGCGGGTCCATGTAGCGCAGGTAGTAGGCCGAGCTGCCGGCGAAACCGGGCATGGTGCATACCTCGATGGGATAGCCCTCCCTGGTCTTCCAGTCCTTGGCGCGTCCCAGCGGGGGCTGGCCGTCTTCGGTGGGAAGATATGAGTCGACGGCAGGGAGCTGCAGGGGCAGCTCGGATTCGGGCAGCATACATGCCATGCCGTCCTTGTAATATACGGGGAAGGGCTCGCCCCAATAGCGCTGGCGGCTGAAGATGGCGTCGCGCAGACGGTAGTTGACCTTGACGCGGCCTATGCCCTCGGCTTCGATAAACTGCTTGGTGCGCGCGATGGCTTCCTTGACTGTCAGGCCGTTCAGGTCGAGTTTCGGACCCTTGGAATTCATCATGATGCCCTCCTTGGCGTCGAACGACTGCTCGGAGACGTCGGCACCCTCGATAAGGGGTATGATAGGAAGGTCGAAATGGCGAGCGAATGCGTAGTCGCGGCTGTCGTGGGCAGGAACGGCCATGATGGCGCCAGTTCCGTAGCCGGCCAGCACATAGTCGGATACCCAGACGGGAATGTTCTGACCCGTGAGGGGGTTGACGGCATAGCTGCCGGTGAACACGCCCGACACGCGCTTCTCGATCTGGCGCTCGCGCTCGGTCTTGTGCTTCACCTCGTCAAGATAGGCGTCTACCAGCGGCTTCTGCTCGGGAGTGGTGAGCATGGGCACATACTTTGACTCCGGAGCGAGCACCATGAAGGTGACGCCGAAGATGGTGTCGGCGCGGGTGGTGAATATCTCGAGGTTCAGGTCCCGGTCGGCCACCCTGAAGTTCATTTCGGCACCCTCGCTGCGGCCTATCCAGTTGCGCTGGGTCTCCTTGAGGCTTTCGCTCCAGTTCAGTGTGTCGAGACCGGAGAGGAGGCGCGGCGCGTAGGCCGAGACGCGCAGGCACCACTGGCTCATCATCTTCTGCTCGACGGGATGGCCGCCGCGAACGGAGAGGCCTTCCGAAACCTCGTCGTTGGCCAGAACGGTGCCGAGGGCCGGACACCAGTTCACCATAGTCTCGCCGCGATATGCGATGCGGTAGTTCATCAGCACGTCGGCCTGTTCGCGCTCGGACATGGCGTTCCATTCGGCGGCGGTGAAACGCATGGGCTTTGTGTCCGCCGCGTTGACGCCCTCGGTGCCGTTGGCGGCGAAACGCTCCACCAGGCCGGATATAGGCATGGCCTTGTCAGCGTCCAGGTCATAATATGAGTTGAACATGCGGATGAACGCCCACTGGGTCCATCGGTAATATTCCGGGTCGCAGGTGCGCACCTCGCGGCTCCAGTCGAAGCTGAAGCCGATCATGTCGAGCTGACTGCGATAGTTGTTGATGTTGCTGACGGTGGTTATTTCGGGATGCTGTCCGGTCTGGATGGCATACTGCTCGGCCGGCAGGCCGTATGCGTCGTAACCCATGGGATGCAGCACGTTGAATCCGTTCTGCCGCTTATAGCGGGCGTAGATGTCGGAGGCGATGTAGCCTAACGGATGGCCCACGTGCAGACCGGCTCCCGACGGGTATGGGAACATATCGAGCACATAGAACTTGGGGCGGGACGAATCCACGTCCACCTTGTAGATATTGTTGTCGCGCCAGTACTGCTGCCAGCGCTTCTCGATGTCCTGATGATTATATTCCATTTATATCGTGTTGTTTGTTTCGGGAATGTATTACGGAAAAACAGTGCAAAGTTACTAAATCCTATTATCTTAGGCAATTTATTCGAAAAAAAGGAACCTGGTGTCGTGAGTCGCGATATTATCAGAGTCTGGAATCTGACGCCAGTCGCCATAGGCGGAGGAGAGATAAGCGTCGTAATCTGCGGGGACCGGAAACTCATGACCTTCGAAAACGGCTTTGGTCAAAGGGAATATCATCGCTGGCGCCATGGAGTAATACCATGGGCATCCGGGACTAAGCCTCAGTCGGGAGGAGGCCGAGAACCGGCCTAATGCCCGGAATGCCGGGAACAGGCATCGGGTCAGGAACCTGTATCGTGAACCAACGTCAGCCGAAGCGGAACGCATCAGCGGGCGTTCCACCAGTCTGTTGGCCAGGGTGCCGGACAGCCGTTGAAGAAGCCTGTTCTGATGCGGTTCAAAAGGGAAGATGTCCACCTGCAGGCCGCGTAAGTTGCGCCGACGGTGCAGTCCGTTGTCCTGTACGTATTCAGACTTGAGGTCGCGCAACACATTCCAGAATCCGAAGAAACCGGGGTCGGTTTCCCGGCATTGCAGCACGAAATCGGGATGTGGATGCAGCTCAAGCATCAGACGCTTGAATTTTTCCGCATCCTGCCGGGTCATGGCTATGTCCGTGTCGTCGTCCCAGGGTATATATCCGCCGTGGCGCATGGCTCCGAGCAGTGTGCCGCCATCGAGCCAATAACGTATGTCGTGTTCGCTGCAGAATGAATCGATGAACTTCAGCATCTCCAGCATGCGCAGCTGCGCACGCCGCAACTCGGACCCGTCGGGATTGTAGCGGGCCCGCAGCTCGGCTTGTGTATTAGGGTCAATCATAACTGCAAAGTTAACAATTTTTATTTGAATGAGTGATGCCTGTGAATCTGTTGCAATCCTTAAAGAAACTTATGACAATAAGGATTAACAGTATTCCTACGGGGAATGCCGCGATGATGGTGACCCCCTGCAGGCTGTATAGCGAGTTCTGCGCGAACAGCAGGGCGATGGGGAGCAGGATGAGCATCACACTCCAGAAGGCACGGACCCGGCGCGAAGGCTCATCGTCGGGCGAGATATGATTGTAGCTGTATGACGATGTGACGTAAGTGATACCGTCCAGAGTGGTGCTGTAGAAGGCAATCATGGTGATGACCAGCAGCATCAGAGCCACGGCGGGGAGGGGGAGCGTGTCGAATATCATGAGGATGGCATCGTACATCTCGCCTCCGTCGGCGATGAATCCGATGGAGTCCACGCCATGCTTGAGTTGCTGCGCCAGGCCGTAGCCGCCTAAAATGATGAAGGACATGTATGTTCCGGCCAGTCCCCAGCCGAAAGTGCCGTAAACCACATTGCGCAGTGTCCGTCCCTTGGATATAAGGGCGATGAAGAATGGCGTGGCCACGCACCACACCAGCCAGTAGGCCCAGTAATATACGGTCCAGTTCTGCGCGAAACCGTTTTCGCGCAGCGGATCCATGTATGTGGCCAGACCGATGAAGTTCTGCGTCATGTTGCCCACGGACTGCACTCCGGTCTCGACGATGTATCGTGTCTCTCCGCCCAGAAACAGGAAATATAGCAGCACGGCGAAGAACAGGTAGGAGCATATCTGTGCCAGACGGCTGATTCCCTTAACTCCGAACAGTACGGTGACGGTGTATACGGCGCAGATCAGCAGCAGGACGGTGATAGTGACCCCGGTGGTGACCTGAAAACCGAACACCTGCCCCATTGCCTTGGTGAGCAGCGGGGTGGCGAGGGAGAAGGTGGTGGCGGTGGCGCATACAATGGCGAAAATGGCGATGACGTCAATCAGCTTACCCCAGAACCCGTCGACCCTGTGTCCCAGCAGCGGACGGCATGCCTCGGAGAAACGCTGCCGGTCGCGCTTGCGCACATGCATCATGAAGCCGAAGCATACGGCAAGGATCACGTAGAAGCCCCATGCCAGCGGGCCCCAGTGGAACAGGGTGAAGGTTTCGGCCCATGCCTGCGTGCCGCCCAGGTCCTGCACGTGCCGCTCGCCGCCATAGAGAGCCCATTCTATCAGGGAATAGAACATGATGTCGGCCGCCATGGTGGAGGTGAATATCATGGTGCCCCACTTGAAGTCGCTGTATGCCGGACGGTCGGTTGTGCCAAGCCGGATGGAGCCGTATCTGTTGTTCATCGCCACATACAGCGCGCACGCCACGCTGCCGATGGCAAGAATGGGATAGTATATGCCTATGGTGTTGCCGAAGAAATCCCTGAGGGAGTCGACAGTGGATTTGGACTGTTCAGGGGCAATCATGAATATGCCCATCAGCGCCACGACGATGGCGAAAGGTATCAGCATGGTGATCCAGTCGATCTTTCTATTCACAGTTTCCATCAGTCAATTCTTTATCTTAGTCAGGTTTTCGATGGCACGGTTGTAACGGTCGGGGCCGTAGGTGCCGAAGTCATCGCCTTTCGCTTCCTTGATGACAGTCCACTGCGCCCACAGATAATCCCAGAGGATCTGATAGCACAGAATCTTCTCGCGGGCATTGCCGGGTACGTTGCCTCCAAAATACCGGTCGAGAATATAGTCCTCGTTTTCCTTCGCGAATCCGGCTTCCAGAAACAGCGCGGCGAAGTCTGCCATCGGGTCGTTCATGCCTGAATATTCCCAGTCAATCAGATAGATGGTGCCGTCCTGAGCCTTTATGAAGTTGTCGTACAGTGCATCGTTGTGGCATGGTTTCAGTTCGATGCCCAATGAGTCGAGATATCCTTCCAGAGCCATCACTCCGTGGCGTACAACCTCCCAACCCTGGTACATCGTGGCGTTGGCGGCGGCCATCAGGCTGTCGTACTTGTCGATTTCGCGGAAAATGTTGAACTCGTTTCTGAAACGTATGCCCGAAGCGTGCAGGGTGCGGTATATGTCGGCGATCTTGCGCATGTTGTCGTGCCGCTGCACGGTGATGGAGGTCAGAGTCTCGGCGCCCTCCACGAAGTCGGCGAGCTTGATGCCGTTGAGCGTGTTGAAGTAACGTACCGGTGGATTGATGCCTAATCTGGAGGCTTCCATCGCGTTGTATTCCTCGTTGGCGCGTTCCACCATGCCGTCGGAGCCATTGCCGGGAACGCGCAGCACATACTTGCTGCAGCCAAGATCGATCCTGAAGTTTATGTTGCTCATTCCTCCTATCCTGGTGATTACGGCTGTGCGTATATCCCGGTCAGGAAAAATGGCGCCAAGCAGATGTGTTATATCGATGTTCATATCTTTCTGATTTGATGGGAGGCCCCGTCGTATTCGTAGGCGTCATCGCCCTTGACGAAGCGGAACAACAGGCTGTCGCCCTGATGCGGGACGTGTGAGAAACCGTGCAGCTCCTCCTCGCCGCATTGCAACTCATGCGCCAGATGCTTTATGACCGACGAACGGGTGTCCTTAAGATAACTCGTGTCGAATTGCCTCAGTTCGTCAAGCGTATCGAATTCCTCAATGTCGTGTTCGCGGTATCTGTGTACCCTCATTTCAGGCAGCTCCGCGATATGGTAGATGTACACATCCTCCCAATATCCGAGGCGGGTAGACTCCAGTTCGTAGTCGCGGCTCAATATCTCCCGGAACTTTCGGCTGAAATCACACGAAAAATAGACATGTCCCACCATATACCAGGAGTCGCGGCCACCGATTGTGACAGCCCTGATGAAGCCGTCGGCATCGGTGGAAATGCAGTATTCGCGGGTGGGACCTTCGGCATAGAGAGCGCTGTAATAGCTGCCTTCGGGCTCCTCCATGAAAACGTTGCGGGGGAAATAATTGTCGGAGCTGCAGATGTATGTGTCGCCCAGTCTGTCCAGCACGCGCATCAGCGACGACGTGTTGTTGTAACGGTAATAATCCTCGTTGTATGCCAGACTGACGCCGTATTTGTCCTTCAGATATCCGAACATCCCGGCCTTATAACCCACCACGACGGTTATGTCCGTGATGCCGGCTTCCTGCAGCTGGCGTATCTGTCGCTCAATAAGCACCTCGCCGTTGACACGTAGCAGACCCTTGGGAATCTCTGCCGACAGAGGCACGAACCGGGTGGAGGTCCCGGCCGCCATTATGATTGCGTTGCGTGTGGTGGAAGGCATGGGTCAGAAGGCGAAATTGGCTATGAAGTTTACGTACGACTTGTCGAACGCCGGGTTGTAGATATACGCCACATGCAGGGGCAGCCGCCAACCGCTCTTGAAACGGACGGTGTAGGTGTATTTCAGCTCGAGGTTCACTACCGAGAAGTCGTGCTTATAGTCGTTGTAGCATGATTTGTTCAGTGCCGCGCCGGCGGTGAGCGATATGCGGTTGCTGTGCAGGAAGTCGTAGTATGTGCCTATTTCCAGATATGTTGAATAGGCCTGCTTTTCCTTGCCGTCGGCATCGGTGTATTTGTCGGCACCGTAGAAGAAATTGCTGATCGAAGCTCGGAACGGGAATCGGGATGGTTCGTAAGTCAGGCATGCTTCCAGCCAGTGGCCCGTGTGCCGGCCTCCACCCATGTATTTATCCTTCTTTCCGCTGACGGTAGGGTAATAGTAGTCGTAGATTCCGAGAGTGAAATCATGCAGCGTGTAGCTGATGCCCGCGTCCACCTCGGCGTAACGGCCGTTGACGGCATAGCCACCCATGAAGTAAACGTAAAGACCCTTCCACGAATAGTTGACGGAAGGGAACAGGACGGGAGCGGATTTTTCGGTCATCATCTCCATGCCTCGCCATACATACTTGGTCTGCAGGTCGATGCTCAGGCCGAATGGCGACTTTATAAGTTTCGCACCCCAGTTGTTTTTTTCGGTCGGAGCGACGATGCTGTCGGTGTCCGTGGCGGATGAGTAAGGGCATACCGAGGCTAAAATGACGGTGGCGATCAGGTAAGTTCGTTTAAACATTATTCAGAGTCTGACTTCATAATGAAGTTTACAGGCAACAAAGTTAACAAAAAAATCAGATATACACAAAGTATGACGACCATTAATCTTAACGGATAAGGAAACGGCGGGGCGCGGTTCCGGTAATTTTGCCGGAAAAAAGAAATGGAGAAACTATTGTTAGGGAACAATGAACAGTTCGTGGCCGACGATCTGCTGAACCGGGCACAGAGCAGCTGGAATGCGATGAACCGGTACCGGCAGGACCGCGACCGGTGCAAACGGTTCACTTACGGCGACCAGTGGAGCGACATGGTGGAGACGGCCGGAGGGCTGATGAGCGAGGAGGCGGAGATGCGCAACCAGGGACGCACGCCATTGAAAAACAATCTGATACGGCGCTTGGTGCGCAATGTGCTGGGCGTGTTCCGCAATCGGTATGTGCAGCCGGTGTGTACGGCCCGCGACGGGTCGGAAGCGATGCAGGCGGCGACGATGCAGCGGCTGTTGCGCTACAATGCGGAGCTGAACCGGCTTGGCGAGGTGTATGCCCGCACCATGGAGGAATTCCTTATATCGGGGATGTGCGTGCACAAGAAGTGGTATGGCCGCAAGGGTCGCGTCAGCGACTGCTGGACCGACTTCGTGCAGCCCGACAGGTTCTTCATGGACATGAGCGGGCGTGATTTCCGGGGCTGGGACATTTCGCTGATAGGTGAGATCCACGACATGACTCCGGCGACGCTGCTGGCTACATTCGCCGACAGCGAGGAGAAGCGCGAACGGCTGGTGAAATGCTATGGCGACCTGTCCGTGACGGCTTACGACCGGACGTGCCGCGTATGGGAGATATGGGAACGTACCTATCCGGCGCGCTGGCATTGCCATGACCGGGCGACGGGACGATGCTGGAAGGTGGACCGCGAGATGTATGCCGCGGTGATGGACGAGAACCGGCGCCGGCGCAGGGAGGGCATTCCGGAGGTTGAGACGCGCTGGTATGTCGACGACGAATGGCGCTGGAGCTTCCTGTCGCCCGATGGAGTGGTGATAGACTCGGGCGTATCGCCCTACAGGCATGGCGGCCATCCGTACGTGTTCAAGGCATATCCGTACATCAACGGCGAGATACACAGCTTCGTGAGCGACATCATCGACCAGCAGAAATACACCAACCGCCTGATCTCGATGTATGACTGGATTCTGAAGTCGTCGGCCAAAGGTGTGCTGCTTATGCCGGAGAATGCGTTGCCCAAGGGTGTGGACCTGGATGCCGTGGCCGAGGAATGGAGCCGGTTTGACGGGGTGATATTGTTCCGGCCCCATGCCGGCGAACCGCTGCCGCAGCAGATCAGTTCCAAATGCACGGACATCGGCCTGACTGAACTGCTGAACATCCAGATGAAGATGATGGAGGACATATCGGGCGTGAACGGAGCGTTGCAGGGGAAGCTGGATTCCGGCTCCATGTCGGGTACGCTGTACAACCAGCAGACGCGCAATTCGCTGACAGCGCTGTCCGACATGATGCTGTGTTTCGACGATTTCATCAAGCAATGCACCGCCATGGACGCCGACAATATCGGGCAGTTCTATACCCCGGACAGAATCAGGAGGGTGACCGGGACGGGTTCAGACCTGACGGTAGACCGGCTGTTCGACGGTTCGCGGTTCGACTTTTCGTTCGAGTGACAATCGGCAGTCGCAACCGAAAGGTTTCTCCTTTCTCAACTTGCGAAAACATCTCAAAAATCTTCTCAAAATCCATTGAAAATAAATTTAAACAGTTTCTTAACGGATAAGGAAACAAGGGGAGGATAAGGGGCTAATTTTGCAACGTCAACCAAAACAAACAATTATGGAACTATTCAAAAAGAAGAAACCGAAGGAAGATGACGCCGAGGCGCGTCAGATTCCGCAGGAGGCGCAGGAGGTGCAGGAAATGCAGGAAGTGCGGGAAGCGGAGGTGGTGCAGGAAGTCAGTCCTGCGGCCGAAGAAGACAATCCGGAGGATGCCGGGACAGAGACTTCGGAAACGGAAGGACTGAAGGTGCCGGAGGCCTCCGAGATTGCGGCCACTCTCGGCCATCCGGAACTTGAAGCCGGTCTGCAGGAAACACTGACGGGTCTGCAAGCGGAAATTGAGGCCGGCATGATAACGGACGGGACGGCCCGGCTGATTGCCTTAGGCCTGGACTACGAATGGGCGGTGAAGGAAGCCGATGCCGCCGGCGAGATCAGGGGGCGCAACGCCGCCATCGAGGAGAGGCTGCTGACGCGCAACGACAGCGACGGCATTCCTCATCCCGGAGGCGGACATGGCGCCGGTGCGACCACACACGCATTCTCGATTTTCGATCTGGCACGCAGCGCCCGATAAGCTGTGACAAAACATTCATCAACCACTAATCATTAATCACTAATTACTAATTAATTATGAGCGAGACAATAGAACTGAGCAAGCCCACGAAGGGCGTAACCGTAAGTGCAGTGGCCGACATGACAGGCGGCATGGCCCCCGGCAATCTGATGGAAACCGACATAGACCAGGAGTTGTTCCGGTTCAACTCGGACGACACTCCGCTGATGAACCTGATGCTTCAGGCCAAGCGCGTGAAGGTAAGTTCGCCGGAGATAGACCATTACATGGTGGACGAGCCGCGCAGCAGCGTTGTGACCATCGGCAGTGTGGCCGGCGGGGGCATCCAGAGCACTCTGCCCCTGGATAGCGCGGACCAGGCGTTGGTGCGCCCGTGCAGCACGCTGCTTGTGCCCGGCGTGGATGGATGTGACGAGACAGGCGTGACCACTCCCGGCAAGGCACTGATGCTGTATGTGACCGGCATAGACAACGCCACCAACAATCCCATAGTGCGTGCCGTGAACGGCTATCGCCGCCAGACGTCGGACGAGTTCTCGTCGCTGCCGCCCATCCCCGAAGGCTCAAGGTGCGTGATACTGTCCAATTCGCTGGCCGAGACGCAGAAGACTGTGGACCCCGAGCTGATAGTTCCCCAGGCCACGCGCGTATATCTGCAGAAACGCGGCATGAACCAGGTGGTGAGCGATTACTTCGAGAGCCAGCGCAAGCACATCCCTTTCACCAACGCCATCCTGGCCGAACAGGCCATATCCAACTTCAAGGTGCGCGGCAACCGCACGCTGTGGGCAGGCCGTCCCGGTAAGTTTAAGGTTAACGTGGAAGGTCTTGGATTACAGACAGTTTATTGCACCGAGGGCTTGCGTTGGCAGTTCAAGCGCGAGATGCAGCACGAGGGAAAGTGGACCATCGAGAAGATCATAGCCCTGGCCAAGATGTTCTTCACCGGCGAGGACGTGCCCAAGACGGCGTTGCTGTTGGCCGGCAAGAACCTGCTGGAGCAGATACAGGGCGTGGACTACAGCAAGCATCCCGAGATTCAGATCACAAGCAAGGTGAACAGTCTCGGCTGGCCGGTGACGAACTTCCACACGGTGTTCGGCGACATCGAGATCAAGCGCGAGCCTACGCTGGACCGCCTTGGCTGGAGCAATTCGGGCGCCCTGATAGGCGAGAACCGCCTGGTGCACTATGTGTACAGCTCCGAGCATAGCTTCAGCGACCGCGTGGACGGGCAGGAGGCCACCCGCAACGGAATCCTGATATGGGACGCCCTGGCATTGAAGGGAAGCTGCCACATCTGGATAGACGGCGAGGGCGAGGAGCGCGAGACGGATTCCACGGTGTTCAGGATGTGGGACAAGGAGACGGCTCCCGAGAATCCGCAGGAGGGCTGCCTGTACTATCTGCTGAACGACTGCAAGGGAATCTCGGCCTCCGCACGCATCGGCCAGGTATGGGTGTGCGCCGGCGGCGACTGGAGCCTGTGGAGAGGCGAGGCCACCGTGTGATGAACTGTAATTCAAGTCAACGATTATGGACACGAACAGAAAGAAAGAGAGGCGCACCTACGGCGTGCGGCTGATGGAATGGCAGGCCCTGATACCTGCGGGATACGGAGTGGTGAAGGTTCATTTCAAGGGCGGCAGCTATTCGGGTTACGGCCAGACCCCGGCCACGTTCACCACCGACAACGCGGCGTTGCAGCGGCTGATAGAGGACAGCAGCTATTTCGATAGCGGCAAAATCTTCCGGATGCGATGAACGTGCCGGTGACGTGGCTCACGCGTCGGGCGGTGATGCTGCTTGACGAGGACATGGAGGAGATAGCGGCGGCCGAGGTGTTCGGCGACCCCGGCATGGAGCTGAGCCGGCTGGCGGGCGAGCTGGTGCCGGAAGGGGCGTCGAAGACGATGCGCGAAGCTGATTTCGGCGACATCGACGAGACACTGAGCCTGTGTGGCGGCAAGAATGTGAAGGCCACGGGCAGCCGGCTTGAGATGAAAGTGCCTGACGACTTCCTGCGGCTGGTGGAATTCCGGATGAGCGACTGGCCGCGCAGCCTGACCGACTGGCGCGAGCCACAGGCCGTGATGCACGGCTACAGCCTGCCCGGACTGCGGCTGGAGAACCGCCCCGACGGACGGTATCTGATAGCGGACGGCACCAAGACGGGCGCCACCGTGGTAAGCGCGCAGTATCTGCCTGTGGCCGAGGTTAAGGACGACGGCCACGACCGGACGGTGTGGCTTCCTCGTTCATTAGTGAACCGCACGGCCCGGACCATCGCCACCATGGCCCGCGAGATAATAACAACCTGACCTGACAACCGGGAGTATAGACATTCCGCCAAGCCCGGACTCTGCGACGAGGGTGCGACGCAAAGGGAACTCACATTCCCCGACCGCCGCACCCTCCGATCATGTAATATAGCCGCCATCATTTCGTTATAAATAAGATGAAACGACTGGTATTTGCTACGAACAACAAGCATAAGATAGAGGAGGCGCGGGCCATATTGGGACCGGCCGTGGAACTGGTGTCTCTGGGCGAGATAGGGTGCCGGGAGGACCTGCCGGAGACGCAGGCCACACTGGAGGGGAACGCCTTGCAGAAGGCGCGCTATGTGCAGGAGCATTACGGCGTGGCGTGTGTGGCCGACGACACGGGGCTGATGGTGGACGCCCTCGGCGGCGAGCCGGGTGTGCTTAGCGCGCGGTATGCGGGCACGGGCCATGACTCGGAGGCCAATATGCGCAAGCTGCTTCAGAACATGGAGGACAAGGACGACCGCAGGGCGCATTTCTCAACCATGCTGGCATACGTGGATGCCGAGGGCAACGCCCGCACGTTCGAGGGGCGCGTGGACGGCGAGATAGCGCGCGAGCGCAGCGGTGAGTCCGGATTCGGCTACGACCCCGTGTTCATTGCCAGGGAGACCGGCGAGACATTCGCCCGCATGAGTCCCGAGGCCAAGAACGCAATATCCCACCGGGGCCGCGCATTCAGGGCTTTCCGCGACTGGTTCGTGACTCTGGTAATGCTGCTTATGATGTGGGCGGTGCCGGCACAGGCCGTGGAGTGGAAGCAGCATCTGAGCTATGACGGCCAGACTTACCGCATTATAGATTCTCCGAAATACACGTATTTCATAGCTCTGAAAGATGTGTACGACGTGCGGGTGGCCGGTTTCAACCGCCCTTACGGCCAGTTGTACCGTTACGACAAGGACAACGACGAGTGGAAATGGCTTAACGCCGACACGGGGCTGTCGGAGAATGTGGTGTGCACTGCAGGATATGACTTCAAGAACCGTCAGCTGGTGGTGGGGTACATAAACGGCAATATAGACCTGCTGTCCGACTCGGGCGAGGTGACCAATATCCCCGGTCTGAAACAGGCCGGAGCGAATGCATCGCAGGACATCATGGACATAAACGTGGACGAAAACAACGGCAATGCCTGGATCGCGACAGGCACGGGATATGTGAGCATCAATATCTCGAAGGGAGAGGTGTCCACCTCGCGCAACTACGGGCGTCCCGTGCAGAGCGTCGGGAAAGTGGGCGAATATCTGTTGGTGGCCGCGGATTCGTGCCTGTGGTACGGCAGCGAGCTGAGCGGGGATTTGGGCTCGTTTCATAAGGTCATGAATACTGACAAGCGCGTATTCCGGCGTATGCTGACGCTGGGCGACCGGGTGTATGCCATGTATGGCGACAGCCACCCGGTGATGGGCCGGGTCATAATCCGTGACGGAGTGCCTGAATTTCAGGTGACGTCGTACGCAACCGAATATTCGATGGAGCGCGGAGCCGACTGCATCGTCACGTCCGGACGCCGATGGGTGCGTGTCTATGACCACAACGGACGGACTACGGACTTCCCGATGCCCGAAGCTGTGGCCGATAAAGCGCCTCAGGGCGCCAGCCTCGACGGCAGGACCTGGTGGTTCTCGGCCGGTCGCGACGGTTATTACCGCATGACGGCACCCGGCGCGGACGGTAAATGGACCGTTACAATGCAGGAGTATTTCCCCAATGCCGCCAATGCGTTCAGATGCCGCGCCATGACATACGACCGGACTCTGGGTATGTTGATACGCAATCACGGCCACGAAAGACCGTACAACACCATCACCACCCCCGACCTGCTGTGCCGTCTGAAGGACGGACAGTGGAGTCCGTTGTCGCTGACATATTCAGGCAAGGATCCCGAGGAAATATTCTACACCAGCAATCCGATGGGACTGTCGATAGATCCCGTGAACCCCAATCACATATATTGCGGATCGAACCAGTACGGGCTGCTGCGTCTGGACCTGACCGGCGAGCACAGCCTCCGCATAGGGCGCCCTAACGACCATGCGGCGGGGAAGAACGGTTTCGTGGCAGGCACGCAAATCATGCAGGAATGGAGCGGTTCGTGCAATTTCGGTGTGCCGAAGTTCGACAGCTACAACACGATGTGGGTGCCCTATTTTAATCCGGACACCAAGCAGGCCGAAATATGGTACTGGCCGGCCGATGACCGCGCCGCCTCGATCTCGACCGCCACATACAGGCCGCTGAAGAAAAAGATATTCCGGAATGTGGAGCCTGACGGAAGCGCGTCGCTGATAACTCTTGCCTCGCAGCGCGACATGATAATATACGCGTCCGGCGGCTACGGATCCTGTATTGTGGTGTGGTATCATGGCGGCACGCCTGACACGGAGTCGGACGATGTGGTCCGGATTGTGTCTACGTTCGTAGATCAGGACGGGTCGACGTTCGATTGCCGGTATGTGCGCAGCATGTACGAGGACCGCAGCACCGGCAGGGTCTGGGTCATGTATCAGGGCGGAGTGTTCAATTTCAATCCGGTGGAAATGGCCAACGGCAACACCACCGTGCGGCGTGTCAAGGTGGCGCGCAACGACGGCACCAATCTGGCGGACCTGTTGCTTGACGGTGTGGACGTCATATCGGTGACCGTGGATCCGGCCGGCCGCAAGTGGTTCGCCACCAACGGCGGAGGAATCGTGGTGACAAGCGCCGACGGCACGAAGGTACTGAACACCTATGTCACCGATAACTCGGGGCTGCCGAGCAATTCGATAGACGCGATATGCTACAATCCGGATAACGGATCGATGATGGTATCCACGGGCGAGGGTCTGACGGAAGCATTTCTGAACGAGGCGGAGATATCTGGCAAAGCCCAGGTGCGAGCTTATCCCAATCCGGTACGTCCCGGCTACATGGGGATGGTGACCATCGACATGCTGCCCGAAGGCTCGATGGTCAAGATTATGGATGCCGCCGGCAGAATGGTGCGCGAACTGGGCGAGGCTCCGGGAGGATCCATCGAATGGGACATGACCAATTACAACAGGCGCCGTGTGCCGGCCGGCATATATTATATCCTCGGCACCAACGGCGCGAATCAGGATGCCTTTACCAAAATGGGTAAAATACTTGTGGTGGAATAGGAATATATGGGATTTAAAGGGACAAAATATCTTTTAATAGCGACTATGGCCGTGACGGTCAGCGTCGGAGCGAGTGCGTTGGACATAAACGTGACTCCGGGCAGGCTGTGCGAGCAGCTCCCGGTGATAGAGACAACGGCCGATGCCGAGTTGAGACTAAAGGGGGCGGTCAATGTGACGGATCTGGCATTGCTTTGCAAAATATCTCCGGCTGTGAGGACCCTTGACCTGTCGTCACTGTTCATAGCACCGTACGAGTACGACGAAACGGGGTATATGGACCGGCTGAAGTTCGAGGTCTACGAGCTGGTGCCCAATATGCTGGCCGGTACCGAAGTGACCCGCGTGGTCCTGCCGCCGTACAATCTGACGATAGGCGTCCAGGCTTTCGCACTGAGCAAGATAGAGGAGATAGAGATTCCGGCCATCGTGTCAGGTGTGGGCGACTATGCCTTTGCGGGATGCGAGAACCTGAAGAAAGTGACGTTTGCCGGCCTTCCCGCGAGATTAGGCAAGGGAATGTTCCGTAACTGCACGAATCTGCAGACTGTTGACTTCAAGCAGGGGTTGAACCATGTGCCGGAAGGCTCGTTCTACGGGTGCACCTCCCTGCAGGCCATGCCGGCCGGAGTGGAAACGATCGGAGCCGAGGCATTCAGGAACAGCGGCATTACGGTTGCCGACCTGCGGGGCGTTACGGAAGTAGGGGCGTATGCCTTTGCCGATGCCGGGCGGCTGACCACAGTGCTGAGCGACGGCCCGGTCCGCCTCGGTGACGGTGCGTTTGCCGGCGATGCCGCCCTTGAGGATCTTCCCGAACTGACGTCGGACGTGGGACAGGCTATGGCCGCATCCTCCGGCAATGCCTTGACCCAATGGCTGAAATCCCCCATAATAGGTGAGGCGGCCTTTGCCAACAATAAGAATATCACGGTGGTTAAGTTGGGATCGAAAGTCCGGGAAATCAAGGCTCATGCCTTCCGTAACGACAGTGGCATACAGACGGTAAACGTCGCTGCCCTCGGGGAAACGGTGCCGGTGCTCGATCCTGACGCATTTTCGGGTCTTGAAGCCGAGGACGGAACGTATCCGATCGACCTGCTTGTAGATGAACGGTACGTCGACAAGTGGAAGGAAGCGGAGGCGTGGAAGAAATTCAACATCCGTGGCACATCGTCAGTAGATCAGGTCCTGGCTACGGATTATGACGTTGACATACGCCGTGAGGGCGAGACGGTGACGGTGACGGGCGCCGGGCCGCTGGACAACGTGCGTGTCTCAGGTGTGTCAGGCGTGGCATATTATGACGGAGGAAAAGGGCAGACCGTAATCACCGTTACGGTTCCGGCCAACGAGATAGCCGTGGTCTGCGCGCGTCAGGGCGACAGAATCAAGATAGTCAAGCTTCGATAATCCTCAGTATCTGATCGGCTATCTGCCGGTCGTTGGATAGACGCGGCACCTTGCGCTGGCCGCCGAGCTTGCCGGTGCCTACGGACTTCAGCCATCTGGAGAAAGTTCCGTCGGGTACCGTTATTATTTCGGGCATGTCCAGGAAAAACATTCCGGCGCGCTTGGCGTCGTAGTCGCTGTTGAGCTTGCGCAGTTCATCGTCAAGCCTGCGTGCAAAGGCCTCGATGTCGGCGGGTGCCTTGATCCATTCTATCAGCCATTGGTGACGTCCGCGGCGTCCGCGGTCGGCGAATACGGGCGATACGGTATAGTCCTTGACCGTGCAGTCCAGTTCGCGGCAGGCTTCGGCCAGGGCCTTGTCGGCGTTGTCCTCCATCAGTTCCTCGCCGAAAGCGTTGATGTAGCATTTGGTACGTCCCACTATGCTGATGCGCACGGGGTCGGTGGATTCGATACGCACCGTGTCTCCCATCCGGTAACGCCACAGTCCGTTGCTGGAAGTTATCATCAGTTCATATACCTTGCCCTGCTCCACGCCGGCTATGCCCGTGGCGTCGTCCGGAGTCTTGCCCTGGGGTATGAATTCGTAGTATATGTCGTTGTCCAGTATCAGAAGCATCGAGTTGGAGTCCGGCTGATCCTGTGTGGCGAAGAATCCCTCGGAGGCGTTGTAGTTCTCGACGAAGTGCATCCGCTCGGGGTCGGTGATGCTGCGGTATATCTGGCGGTAAGGCTCGAACGAGATGCCGCCGTGGAAGAATACCTCCAGATTGGGCCATACGTCGTGCAGGTTGTCGGTATGGTTCTGTTCCAGCACTCCCTTGATTACGGCAAGGAACCAGCTGGGTACCCCCGACAGGTTGGTTATGTTGGTTTTGGCGGCCATGCGCACCAGCCGGGGCAGTTTTTTGGACCAGTCTGACATCAGCGCGATGCGTTTGGAAGGAATGCGCACCAGGTTGGCCATGGGCGGACAGCGGTTTATCAGCGTGGCGCTGAGGTCGCCCACATGGATGCGCGGATCCTTAAGGTTCAGCTCGTTGGCGAACGAGCCGCCGAGTATGAATCCCTTGCCGCAGAACATGCGGCTCTGCGGGTTGTTCAGGATGTAATGTGCCACGGTGTCGGCGGCGCCGGCATAATGTGTGCGGTGCAGCGAATCGCGTGTGATGGGAATGAACTTGGACTTGCCGCCCGACGTGCCGCTGCTCTGGGCATAGTCGCGGCAAAGTCCTGGCCACAGCAGGTTGCGTTCGCCCGCGATCATGCGCATCACCAGCGGCCGGATCTCCTCATAGTCCACGGGCTGAAGGTCGCGGGCGTAGCGGGCGGTCACGTCGCCGCTGCCGGCTATCGACGCGAAATCATGCCTGAAGCCTATCCATGTGCTGTCGGCACGGCGCAACAGGCTGCGCAACACGCGTTGCTGTATTTCCTCGCCCTCGCGGCCCCAGTGACGGGTCCGCAGCGCTCGCCGCTCAAACATCCCCCTTACCAGCGGAGTATAGTCCATAGTGAATCTCTCTTATTTATGCTTCTTCCCGGAGCTTTACAACAGGGCAAGTCCGGTTACGCTTTGCAAATTTATAACAACTTTATATTAAAACAGAATTTTTTAGTAATTTTGCTTAGCGAAATCGAAAAAATAGCAAAAAAAACTCTCTATGGGCAAGAATAAACTGAAGAAATTTGCCGATATGGCGGAATTCAAGTGCGTGTATCAGTATCCCCGCGAGGAATTGCTGCGCGCGGGATTCCCGCACAGAGGGAAATGGAACGGCGAGGTGTTCACGGAGTCCAGGCCCCTGATTGTGGAACTGGGCTGCGGCAAGGGGGAATATACCGTCGGACTGGCCCGTCACGACGAGACCCATAACTATGTGGGCATCGACATCAAGGGAGCGCGTATGTGGAGCGGCGCCAGGGAGGTGGAGGCATCCGGTATGACCAATGCCGCGTTTCTGCGCGCCGAAATCGAGAACATAGAGCATTTCTTCGCTCCGGGCGAGGTGGACGAACTGTGGATCACATTCCCCGACCCGCAGATGCAGAAGGTGCGCAAACGCCTTACATCCACACGGTTCCTGAATCTGTACCGTAAGCTCCTGAAGCCTGACGGCATAGTGAACCTTAAGACCGATTCTCCGTTTCTATATGAATACACGCGCCGGCTGGTGAAGCTTAACAATCTGCCTCTGCTCAGCGACAGCGCCGACATATATGGACTCGGTTTCGGTCCGGACGATGACCTGTACGGCACGGAGGTGTCCGATCCGGCACGAAGCATCAAGACATATTACGAACAGCAGTGGCTGAGCCGCGGCAAACAGATCAAGCTGTTGCGCTTCCGTCTCCCTGCCGACGGCGAGCTTCAGGAACCACAGGCCGACGACATCCCCAAGGACGACTATCGCTCTACAAAGGGACGGCCTCAGCTGGAAGTCAAGCAAGTTGAAAAAGTTTAGAAAGTTAAGATAATAGCTTAGATTTTAAATCATGACACTATATCCCAATCTTATAATCGATGCGTTGCGGGGCGTGCGTTATCCCGGCAACGGCAAGAGCATTGTCGAACTCGGCATGATAGCCGACAATATGCGCATAGACGGCATGAAGGTCAGCTTCGGCCTGGTGTTCGACAAGTCGACCGATCCATTTATCCGCAGCCTGATCAAGACCGCCGAGGCGGCGATACACACCAACGTCAGCCCCGATGTGGAGGTGACCATCACGCCGGAATTCAAGCGCGACGTGGAGCAGAAGGTGAATCCGCTGCCCAAGGTGAAGAACATCATAGGCGTCAGCAGCGGCAAGGGAGGCGTAGGCAAATCGACCGTGGCTTCCAACTTAGCTGTAGCACTTGCAGCCGCCGGTTATAAGGTCGGCCTGCTTGACGCCGACATATTCGGTCCCTCGATGCCCAAGATGTTCGGCGTGGAAGACGAACCCATATACATGATCAACGAAGAGGGGCGCGACTGGATCGAGCCTATCGAGAAATACGGCGTGAAACTCCTGTCCATCGGTTTCATGGTCGACAAGAACAAGCCTGTGCTGTGGCGCGGCGGAATGGCCAGCAACGCCCTGAAGCAGCTCATCACCGACGCGTGGTGGGGCGAGCTGGACTATTTCCTGATCGATATGCCTCCCGGCACCAGCGACATACATCTGACCCTCGTGCAGACACTGCCGCTGACCGGCGTAGTGGTCGTGACCACGCCCCAGGAGGTGGCGTTGGCCGACGCACGCAAGGGTATAGCCATGTTCCAGCAGGAGCAGGTGAACGTACCGGTGTTGGGTCTTGTCGAGAACATGGCATGGTTCACACCCGGCGCGCATCCCGACGAGAAATACTATATCTTCGGCAAGGACGGCGGCCTGCGACTGGCCGAGGAGACCGGCACGCAGCTGTTGGGTCAGATACCGCTGGTGGAATCGGTGATGGCCAATGCCGACGCCGGCACCCCCGCCGCGCTCGGCACCACGCCCGAAGCCACAGCCTACCGCGCCCTCGCCGCCCGCGTAGTCGAAGCCGTCGACGCCCGCAACGCCACCCTCCCGCCCACCCACAAGGTCGAGATGCACTCGTAACCATATAGGTTGAGGTCTATGACGTTGTGGCACGCTATTCATTATTACGGACATTTATATGTTTTTAGTAAAATTGTGTAACTCTATGAATTATGAATACCGTACGGCGCACGGATGTTAGGTCGCAGAGTCTTGATCTGCTTCGGTTTCCTCTGGCTCTGTTCGTAGTCGCCGTACATGTATTCAGACCGTTTCCCTGGCTGGACGACAATGCTGAGGTATTCCCCGTCGTTGACTGGCTTTTTCGCTTTGTAAACGCTTTTATCGTGGATCAAAGCGTTCCCGTGTATTTTTTTATAGCCGGTTATGTTTTCTTTCTCGGCATGGATATGAGTATAAAAAGTTATGCAGGCAAATTACGCCGGCGTTGCCATTCGCTGCTCATACCCTATCTGATGTGGAACACCCTCGCTATCCTTTATCTGATGAAAGTCATGTTGCCCGGAATGCAAGCTGTGTCGGAATTTGCGGACACTCAGCAGTTCCATCTGTCGCTATCCAATTTTATCGAGTGCTATTGGGACAGCAGTCAGGGGATTATACCTCATGTCAATCTCAATGATAATGGGATATATCCTATCGACACTCCATTATGGTTTGTGCGCGATTTGATGATAATGGTTCTCATTACTCCGGCCATATACGCGCTCTATAAATTCCCGACTCCTCACGCAATTACGAAAGTCATTCTTGTTTTCTTCACTCTGGTGTGGGCTGTGAGGATACCGGGTCTCGGACACTTATCCTTGCTGCTCGAAGCATTTGTATTTTTCTCCTGGGGAGGATTCCTGAGTTATCACAAGCGCGACATGATTGTGGAATTCCGCCGATATTCCACTACGTCATTCATCCTCTATCCATTGCTTGCATTGTCTATATTGTTTCTGACACCGATATGGCCACAGGCCATGGTGTATGTAAAGAGTATAAATGTAATTGTAGGACTTTTCTTTTTCTATAATATCGCGGCATGGCTGGTCACGAAGCGACATTGCAGGGCGAGTTCCTTTCTGTCGTCGGCTTCATTCTTTATTTATTGCGGTCATTATATCATACTTGACCCTGTGGCGAGGCGTGTATTTTCCATTACGGGAACCGGCGGAGATATGGCAGTAGTCAGTGCCTGCATGCTCACTTATATCATAATCATAGGCCTGCTGCTTGGCGTATACGCGATGATGCATCGTTACACTCCTCGTTTGCTAAGATTGTTCACAGGCGGCCGGATGTGAATCCGGAGTGTGAAAGGAATTGAGGCTTTAGAGATCACGCCTGAAGGAATAATGTATTGGAGGATTGGAGTCGAATGGCAGTGCATGATGATTAAACATGATTGAAGATGTGATGAGCATGAAATCTGCATGGCGGGGTTTAGAATTACTCTACAACTCTACATGGCGGGTCGCGAATTCAAAGACGAAGTGCGAAGGCTGTGAGCTGAAATGCCCATCCTCTCTCCTTCTGGAGGGGGATGCCTGAGCGGCGGGGGCGGCCTAAAC
>QWCV01001342.1_pt1 | contig 24250 bp, 21 predicted proteins | sample 1972621 | NCBI WGS metagenome assembly QWCV01 (sample SAMN09866699, study PRJNA288562) | Human gut metagenome isolate pre2_stool, whole genome shotgun sequencing... | isolation source: gut | host: Homo sapiens | place: USA: California | reverse complement strand
GCCTTCTTCCACCGGCTCGCCCTTTTGCAGTATTCCCCAGTATTTCTGCGGAATGCCTGCCGCATTTGCCCGCTCCACGTCAAACTTCCCGGCCCGGTCAATCTCCATGCTATAGCCGTAACAGGTCACATTGTGGTTGACTCGAAATGCTTTTAGCCGGTAGCCATTCATCTCGAATGTCTGCTCCGGCTCTGTAATCTCTATATATTTGATAGAAAACGGCAGCTCAGGCGCAATGACCCGCAATGAATTCACTACCCGCTCCAGGCCTTTCGGCCCCACTAAGGTCAACGGCTCTGTCCGGTCGGCATTCCCCATCGTAAGGAGAAGCCCCGGAAGCCCGCTGATATGATCCCCATGGTAATGGGTAAAACAGATGACATCGATCGGCTTGAAACTCCATCCCTTTTCCTTAATCGCAATCTGCGTTCCTTCCCCGCAGTCAATCAGCACGCTGCTGCCGTTATACCGCACCATAAGCGCTGTAAGCCAGCGGTATGGAAGCGGCATCATGCCGCCCGTTCCTAACAAACATACATCTAACATATTTTACCTCAATTTCCTACTTTGATTTGAAAACTTTTTACCAATTCATCATAGCAGTCTTCGCAGAGGTCGAATTGATCTATCTGGTTATCCTTCCTGGAGAAATATCCCCAGCGCTTGTTTACTTCCAGCACATCCTCCTGGGGAACCCCTCCTTTGACTTCAATCTCCCTGCCGCATTTATTGCATATGATCTTCTCTATCTTCTTTGTCTCTTCTATCTCTTTTCTATACTGGCGCATACAATTCCTCCTGTGAGTATCCTATCACTTCTTCTTTCTTGCTACGCCTTCATTATATCTGTGCCCATCGGTTTTTCCTAGTGGGAACTGCTGTCAGTGCTGCCAGTTATCTTCCAAGTCCACGACTCATAAGTATAGCATCTTCCGGCGGGTTTGCATAGAAATTCTTTCGCACACCGTCTTCGGCAAATCCTGCTGCCTTGTAAAAATGTATTGCTGTTTCATTGGAAATACGAACATCCAGCAGCCATCTTGTAATATTCTGCTCGTAACTAAATGCACGCATTTTTTCAAGAAGTCTTACAGCCACCCCCTGCCGGCGATGTTGCGGCGTTGTCGCAATTCTGGCGATTTCTCCCTCATCTAACACATAATAAAAAATCACATAGCCAAGGAGTTGTGGCTTGCCTGCATGCTCCGGCGCCGTTAAAGCGCAGGAGCATGGCGGCGCTTGTCTGCTTATAATAGCCCAAATCCGTGCCTGAGGATTTTCAAGCGTATCCCTGATACTTTTTTCACTCCATGGATCCGGAAAGATATCGGATTCCAGCGCTGCAATCTCAGAAATATATTGCTGTTGGTCTTTTTTAATTTCTATTATTTCCATATCTTCTATCTTTTGATTTTTCTGTCTTTTGACTTTTCTATATTGCTTCTAGGCTCCATCTTATTATAGCTTCTTAAATATCCCAGATCAGCTCGTCTATTGCTTCTTCACTTGTTGCCCAACTTGTGCAGAAGCGCACTGCCGCATAGTCTTCATCTATCTGTTCCCAAAAACTAAACTGATATTTCTGTGCTAATTTTTCGCGGTCTTTCTTTGACAAGATCGGATACTGCTGGTTCGTGTAAGAATCAAAATACATTTTATATCCTTTTTCAAGAAATGCATTTTTTAACTTCATAGCTAATTTGTCTGCGTGAGCTGCAATTTTGAAATATAAATCGTCTGTAAACAATGTATCAAACTGGATTCCCAGAAGGCGTCCTTTGGCCAGCATTGCTCCACTCTGCTTCATGCAGTAACGAAAATCTTTCTTAAGAGCGGATTTTGTAATTACGACTGCCTCGCCGAAAAGTGCTCCTACCTTCGTTCCCCCAATATAAAATACATCTGTATTTGCTGCAATATCTGCCAGTGTCATGTCTGATTTTTCAGACATTAATCCATATCCCATTCTTGCTCCGTCCATGAATAATGGCAGGCCAAATTCTTTACAGGTTGCGTAAAGTTCCTGTAATTCAGACTTGCTGTAAATTGTTCCATTTTCCGTCGGATGGGAAATGTAGACCATGCCCGGCTGTACGATGTGCTCATGATCTGCGTCATTCCAGTGTGCATCGTAATATGCGCGCACCTGTGATGCTGTGATTTTTCCGTCTTTGCTTGGAAGTGCCAGGACTTTGTGTCCAGTTGCTTCGACCGCGCCTGTTTCATGCACGTTGATATGACCGGTCACTGCTGAAATTACGCCTTGATACGGACGGAGGATCGAGCGGATCACTACATAGTTCGTCTGGGTCCCTCCTACCAGGAAATGTACATCCGCCTCTGGTGCATCACAGACTTTTTTGATCTTTTCTCTTGCCTGCTTGCAATATTCATCTTCACTATATCCAACCGTCTGCTCCAGATTCGTCGCCACCAGACGTTCCAGAATCTGTGGGCATGCGCCCTCTTCATAATCACACTGAAACTGAATCATTTCTTCAATACCTCTCATGTTGCTTTTTCTATATTATAGTTGCACGGGTTTTCAACATATCTGCTTATGCTTACGCCCCGCGGGGTTTTGATACATTTTTACTGTATAGATTTCGCTTCGCGCTCCTTGCGTTCGCGTTCTGCCTGTGACAGGCGCAGATAATCCGGCTCGTGTTCCATGGCAGTCTCTGTCTTTCCGGCAGCATAATAACGAAGTCCTAATGTTCCTACTGATGCTGCTCTTTGACGGTTCATGTTGGCCGGTGCAAACTGAATGTCTCTGCCTGCTTTTATTTCTTCTTCCAGAATCTCGTCTGTCAATCTCGCACGAAATACCGGCACACCATCTCCCAGGAAAATGATGCGTTTGTCATATTTTTTCAAATGGTCGCCTAATTCTTCGATGCTGATTGCCATCTGATCTTCCAGGACAACCAATTCATTTCCACAAAACTCGTAAATTCCGGTGTAGACCTGTCCGCGGCGCGCATCCATGATTGGGCACACGATGGCGTCTGTTCCGCACAGATTGTACGCCAGTCCTTCCAGTGTCGGGATGTGGATCAACGGCTTGTTCATGGCAAGTCCCAGACCTTTCGCTGTGGCGGAGCCGATGCGAAGCCCGGTAAATGAACCCGGTCCGCCGGCAACTGCGATGGCGTCGATTGTTTTCAGGTCAAGCTCGATCATGTCGGATACTGTGTCCAGCATCGGGAGCAGCGTCTGTGAGTGTGTCTTCTTATAGTTCACTGTATATTCCGCAATCACCTGTTCCTCTTCTTCTATTTTTTCAACAACAGCTACGCTGGCTACAAGGCCGGAGCTGTCCAGTGCTAAAATTCGCATATACTTATCCTCCGATAATCAAATCCTTTTTCCAAATTCTTTTCTATCTTAATCTCGGTGAAGTGTTCCGGCAATATTTCCTCAATCAGATTCGCCCACTCGATCAGGCTGACCCCTTCGCCGTAGACATAATCCTCATAACCGATCTCGTCCATCTCTTCCACATCACCGATCCGGTAAACATCAAAATGATAGAACGGCAGGCGCCCTTCATCATACACCTGCACAATTGTAAATGTCGGGCTGCTGACCGGCTCTGTAATGCCAAGTCCGGCGGCCAGTCCTTTTGTAAATACGGTCTTTCCTACGCCCAGATCACCAACAAGCATGAACACTTGCCCCGGCTTCGCATGCTGCCCCAGTTCATATCCCAGGTCATACGTATCTTGTTCTTTATTTGACTCTATGATTTTTTCCATCATCCTGTCCTCCTTTTGCAAAGCAAAATTTTATACGAGGGCTACCAATGTTACCGTCTACAATATTTCAGCAAACAGTAACGCTCTACCAAGATTTAAGTATAGCATATCTTTCATTTCCTTGCCATAGGTGTTGTGTAAGTGATATATTATAGACAATACAGATTCAAATTATATTTTCACAGGAGGATATCACTATGAAATTTACATTTTTTCACAATAACATCAACGTCCTGGATCTGGACAAATCTGTAGAGTTTTACAAAAAAGCTCTCGGACTTGAGGTTACAAAAGAATTCCATGCACCGGACGGAAGCTTCAAACTCGTCTATCTCGGAGACGGCACAACACCACATTCACTGGAGCTGACATGGCTTCGCGACATGGACCGCCCGTATAATCTCGGAGATAACGAATCTCATCTGGCATTCCATGTCGATGACATGGACGCTGCCCTGGCACTTCACAAAGAAATGGATTGCGTGTGTTTCGAAAACCCGGACATGGGAATTTATTTCATCAATGATCCTGACGGCTACTGGGTAGAAATCTGTCCACAGTAGACAATTAAGACAATTCAAAAAGGGACAGGTTAAATTTTAATTGGGGACGGGGTTTTTTTGAAAAAACCCCGTCCCCAATTAAAATTATGCATCATACACATACAATTCGTGTAATGCTCTTGTTGCGCAGATGTATTGATATCCTTGGTACATTTTGTTGTTACGGTCGCCGCCTACAACAAATACCTGGTCGAATTCTAAGCCTTTTGCCAGATAGTAGGTGGTTACTGTCAGGCCTTTTTTGAATTGTGCGCTGTCGCGGTCGATGTAATGTGCTTCTGCGCCTAGTTTGTGCATGATTTCTTGAATATGTTCTGCTTCTTTTTCTGTCATGGTGAGGATTGCTGCTGTTTCGTATTCTTCTCCTAATTTCAATTTTCCGCTGATTTCTTTACCTGTTTTTTCCAGTGTTTTTATGGTATGTCTTTCGACTGCTTTTCCGTGTCTTGCTACATACTGGATGTCTTTGGATCCGCCGATGGATTTGGCGTATTCTGCGATTTCGCTTGTGTTGCGGTAGCTTTTGTTCATGACGATACGTTTGACTTTTTTTCCAAATATTTTTGGTAAAAATGTGAGAACGTCTTGTTGTTTTCCGGCGATGGTCTGTGCCTTGTCGCCCAGTATTGTCATGTTGCATGAAAACATTTTCGCGAGAAGTACGTACTGTAAATAGGAGTAATCCTGCATCTCATCAATGACGAGATGGCGGATGTTCTTGCGCTGGCCGGCTGCCGTCAGGCTGTATTTTAGATAGAGAATCGGGTAAACGTCTTCGTATTCCAGTAAGCGGCGCTCTGGCGGCATGTCCGGAAGTGCCGGGAATCCGTAGTCTTCCAGGAACCAGTTGTATATTTGACAAATGTCTCTGGTTACGTACATATTCATGAATTTTCTGCAAATGATTTCTTGTTCTTCGTCGTTTAGGCTGCGTCCGCGTAAGGTTTCGACTTCGTCGATAAAATAATCCATGACCGCACCCATTCTATCTAAAAGTGGTGTACCGGTATATTTTTCATAAAAAAATTCCATGATTTCGCTGGCACTTTTGCGAATGCCCTTGAATTCTACATCTTCAAAATCTACCAGCCGATCTTCCAGCTCGATCAGAAAGCCTTCGATTGCCTGAACGTATTCCACGGACTGCTTCCATTCATAACGTTTTTGATCTGCATCATCCACTCCTGCGATTTCGCGCTCGATTTGATGATATTTGTCTTCACAGTCGGCGGCTATCATTTTGCTATTCCAACCAGTCCCGGCTGAACTACTTTTTGAATTTCTACTTGGATTTTTTCCTTGATTTCCGCTTTGATCTCTATTTTTATTTCTATATATCACATTTTCCTGATTCACAGCATTTCCATATATCGCATTTTCCTGATTGCCAGCATTTCCATATATCACATTTCCCTGCGTTGCAGTATTTCTCCTGAGTTCATGATATGCAAACAGATCAAAACTCATTTCCTGTATATTTTCCTCGCCAAGTTCAGGAAGAATATGGGAAATGTAGTCGGCAAACACGCCGCCTGGCGAGAGAATCAGGATATTTGATGAATTCAGATGCTCTCTGTCATGATACAAAAGATAGGCAATCCGATGTAGCGCAACGGACGTCTTTCCACTGCCTGCCACTCCTTGAATAGCCAGAATCTTGTCCTTCGTGTTGCGGATAATTGCATTTTGTTCCTTCTGGATTGTACGCACAATGTTTTTCAGTTTCGTGTCGCTGTTGGCACCAAGTTCCTGCTTTAAAATGTCATCGTCAATCTTCACATCACTCTCAAATTCATAGATCATTTTGCCGCCACGAATTTTGTACTGCCATTTAGACAGAATCTCTCCGTCCATGCGCCCGCCCGGTGCTTCGTAGGACGCCTCGCCTTTGTCGTAGTCATAAAACAGACTGCTGACCGGAGCTCTCCAGTCGTAAATGAGCGGCAATGCGCCACGCTCTCTTGCAAAATTTCCGATTCCGATGTAAAAATCTTCCGGCTCGTCTTCTCCGTCATAGATGAATTCTACACTTCCGAAAAATGGTGCATCCAGCATACGTTTCAGACGCCGGCGCATTTTCCAGTTCTCCTGATTGGCATTCACCTGCATTTTCAACGCCTGCTGGTTGTCGTAATCCTCATATCCATACTGGTCCATTTCCGTGTAATTGTCCCAGTAATATTCATTCATACTGTTAATGTCCTGGCGTACCGCCTGTATATTTTCATCAATCTCTCCCAGACGTTTTTCTATCAGACCAAGTACCTCCGGCAGAAATTCACTTCCTTTACTCACAATCAATCCTCCAATTTTAATCATTGTAACTGAATTATCATAGCATTATCGGCAAAATATATCCACTTTTCTCGCTTGGAAATCATGGAAAAATCATAGTATATTTTGCCGATAATTGTTTTTTCTGACACAATTTTTAAAAATCATTTCTAAAAATCGAGGGGCTGTAAAAAAAGAATAGTCCCCCAAAAAAGAAAGGACGCATGAAAAAACTCTCGTTTTTTCACACGCCCCTCAATTGAATCAATGTTGGAAGAACATCTCCCATCCGTTATTTAATTTCTGCTGTTTCTACGATGAACTTGACGCTTCCGCTTGCGCCTTCTCTGATCCCGCCATAGTTGGTGTATGTCTTTTCTGCCTCTTTTACTGCCTTGAAATGATCCAGAACATTTGCAAGGTCATCTCCTGCAAGGTCTCCCAGTTTTTCAATTCCTTCTTCATCGAATGTCTTCATTCCGGCTTCCAGAAGGCTGGCGCCATGGGCGAGTGTTCCTGCGCCCGTGTTAAGCTGTGTACCAACGGAGCTTAACTGGCTTGTTCCGGTGCTGAGTGTAGCCGCCCCCTGGGCAAGCTGGCTGATGGCTGACTGGAGTTTGCCACCGATTTCAGCCATATCCGGCATGTCAGAGAGGCTGTTCGATAAAGCCGTAAACTGAGTCACTAAATCCGCAAGAGCCTTCTGGGCTGTAGTCGTATCCACCTGCATGGCCTTTGCTTCTGCCAGCGCACTTACTGCCTGGTCTATCGCTGTCTTGACGCCGGACGCATTCGTAAGGGAAATATTCATGCTGTCACATTCTTTCTCAGCTGAACTTGATGTACCGCTGGCTGCATTTACTGCCTTTTCCAATTCTTCTTGTTGTCCCGATGTCAGCGATTTATAACTTTCTGTTTCTTTTAAACGATCCATGACAGCCTTCTTTGTAGATGCTTCCGTTTCGGAAATTGCTGTGTTCACTGCTTTTTTCGCTTTTTCTTTCGCCTGATTCGACGCTTCTGTCTCCAAATCTGTAACGTTGATTTTATCCAGTTTGCTCTTGGCAGTGGTTACATTCTCACGGATTGTATTTACATACTCCGCCAGTGTTGTGACGCTTCCAAGCTCCTGCTGTAATATTCCAAAATCTTTCTGAATCTGTGTAACTGCCTGCGCAGTCGTATCATCACTGCCTGCTGCGCTTAAGCTGCCCATGAGTGTAGTTACTTGTTCATCCAGTTCACTCAAGCCTTCCGCCAGTGCCTGTGCTCCCGCATCCACCTGTGAAACGCCGCTTGTATACCGACTTAAATAATCCTGCAGTGTTCCGGCTCCGGTGCTCAATTGTCCCATGGCGCCTACCAGTTCATCGGAAGTATCGGTCATTTCTTTTACGCCATCAATCATGTCATTGACATCGCCAAGGTCACCGTCCTTCATATCGCTAAGCCCACATGTGGAAATTGCAGTCGCTGTGAAATCCAGTTCAAAGTTTTCCACATCCGCGGTTATTTCCACATAGTCTTTCAGGTCAATATCTTTTGTTGCCTCGTAATCTTTCAACTCCAAACTGTCTGCAAGTCCTGGAAATGCGGTTCCGATCACAATGCTCTGATCCTGGTCTGCCATGACTTTTCCACCGGAAACTTTCACATTTTTAAACTTATCCCCAGGAAGCATGAGTATGGACGCTGCAAGAAATGGAACTTTTACTCCTACGTCTTTACCATCGATATTCACCGTCCGGCTCTCATTATTCGTATAGTCAAACCGAATTTTCACCTTGCCGCTTTTTCCTGCCAGATCTTCCGGCTTGATTTCCTTGCCGTCCAGATAATAGGTTACTTTTGTAGTCACCGGAAGCTGCTGATTGGAAGTACCTTCATAGGAAATGTCTTCCCCTTTGTTCTCCCATGTGATAGTTCCGTCTGCATTTTGCGTATATTCTTCGTCTCCTTCCGTGTTTTTGATGTCTTTCAAATTGGAAAAATCGATGATCTCACCGTCACCATTCCGGCGCAGCCAGTCTTTGACCGTAATCTTCTTAACTGAACCGTCTGCATTTGCATCGACATAAACTGTTTCTGTCTTATCTTTCCATTCACCTGCATCCTCGTCACTGGATGTCTCTGCTGTCACGTCATTGGATGTCTTTACTGCCGCGTCATTGGATGCCTTTACTGCTGCGTCATTGGATGTCTCTGCCGGCGCGGTATTGGATATCTTTGCTGCCGCGTGTACAACACTTCCATTGCCTGCCACTGCCGGAAGTGCTGACGGCGCTATCATAGACAACGTCAGCGCACCTGCTAATAATATCATTACAACTGGTCGTTTCATATTCTCCTCCTTCTGATTCTCATCTTTCTAACATTCCTTATTCATTTTTCCAGCATACTGTTTCAAGATTTCTACGAATCTCTATTCTACATTTTTCAATGCTTCACCCATTGGATCACTATTCTACATTTTTCAATGCTTCATCCATTGGATCACTATTCCACATTTTTCAACGCTTCATCCATTGGAATTTTTCGGATCCTTCGATATTCAATTGCTGCCACAATGGCATATGCCGCCACGCCGATCACAAACATTTCCACGAAAATTTTCGGATCTATGTAAAATGTGATCCAGCCGGTAATGCTTGTCAGCATCATTTCCCGGAACAGAATCTGCATGATTTCCAGCTCCAATGGCAGGCTGATCAAGATGAACAGCACGACCACGATAGACGTGGACATAATGTACAGCCGGCTGATTTCGCCGTTTGTATATCCCAGGATTTTTGCCATGGAAATAGACTGCGCATTTTTCTCGATGATGATCTTGGACAGGAGATAAATCAATACGAGGAAAATGATCACGGAAAATCCGTCCATCAGATTCATCATACTTCCCATGGACACGTCGAGCTGTCTGGAAATCTTGGTCAGATCCTCAACATCAATGGTGGAACCGATATATTTTTCATCAATATCCGTAATTTCAGAATCAGAGAAATATCCGCTGAAGCTGTCTTTGTCCATATCAAATGTTTTGTTGAGTTCCTGTATTGGCATAAATATGGAGAGTGAACCTACGTAATCATATACACCTGCAACTTTAAACTTGTATTTTTTATTTTCATACTTTTCCTTTAAAGTAATTGTGTCACCTTTTTTCAGACTAAATTTTTCTGCATAGCCGGAGGAGAGATATACCTCAGGGATATTCTCCACATTTTTCACATCTGTATCAGATGCGGAATCTGATGTTTTCCACTTAATGTTGATATATTTGCTATTGTTTTCCACACCGTAGAGGATAATTTCCTCACTCTTATATTTTCCAGGAAGGGTGTTCAGTGAATAGGCGCTGAATTTTTCTGCATCCGGATTTTCTGTCTCTACTGCCTGACTGAACATCATCATGGACACCATCTGCTCAAGCTTACTGTCTCCACCTGCCATGCTCGCCGGCATCTGCAGCATGTACTGATATTTGCTGAGCATGCCATTTTCCATTTCCACTTGATAATGGTCCAGCACAGATGGAAGCATCAGTCCGAACATCAACAACATATTTGCAAAAATAATTCCCACAAACAATACCGCGTAGTTACTCATATTCTGAAGGATCACACGTATCCGGAATCTGTGGAAAAAGCCAAGATGCTCACTCAACGGCAATGCATGTTTCTGGTTACGTCTGCTTAAGTCCCTTCTCAGGAACTTCAGTGGTGATAGTTTTAATTTGTACCACAGCAGCACAGAATTCACCACAAGCATAATGAGAATCGGCACTACTGTTGTCAGAAGAAATGCTTCCGCGTTCCAGATGGTCACGTAGGTCGGCAGGCTGTAGCTTCCATAGTAAAGTCCCGCGCAATAATCTTTTCCTACCGTATAGCCGATAATATTCCCAATAATCGCTCCGATAAATGTGACAAATACCGGGGCTGCCATGTAATGCCGGATCAGTTCACCTCTTGTATAGCCGGATGCCCGCAAGGTGCCGATTACATTTGCCTCTTTTCGGATCGTGTTTCTGGTAGTGATTGCAAAGACAAATGCCATGATCACGATGATGATATAAAGAAGCACGATCATCATCGAACGGTCACCGCCCATATCATCCCCAGTGAAGATGATTGCCTGGTTCGTGTATCTTGGGACAAATTCTTCCAGTGTCACTTCTTTTGCCACATCTTCCATCAGATCTTCCGAAATGTCTTTTTCTGTCTTTTCATTTTTTGGCTCAGTACTGTATTTCCATGCGTAGCTGTAATTCAACTGATCGGTCTTGTAGCTGTCGAACTCCTCTGGACACACTACCGACACGCCAAATTTTACCGAGTCAAACATGGAATCATTATTATTGGAAAACAAGGCGCTGTAATCTGAAAGCGCCACAAGACCGGTAATCTTCCATGTATGTCCGTCGCTTTCAATCTCATCACCCACGCTCAGATCATTATTGTCTGCATACATACGGTCAATACCGATTTCTCCTAGTTTTTCAGGCATTTTCCCCTTCATCAGGCACACCTTATTGACCTCATCACGATTCTTGAAAATGCGCATTGTACTTCCATTTGTTAAAGCTTCCTCTACATAATAATTCTCGTACAATTTGATGCCCAGATCTTCGATATCCTGAATCTGAGCATTGTTCATTTTCTTTTCTGTCCGGAAATGTCCATTTTCAATGTTATATTTCTCAAAGCTTTCCTCGTACGCCTGGATCATACTTCCATCGGCCACCAAAAATCCTGATACCATTCCGATCGTCAGCGTCATCAAGATAAAAATGACCAGATATTTTCCAAATTCTCCACGAAGCTCCCGGAACAGACGTTTATTTAACGGGCTTCTCATCACGCGTCCTCCTTACCAATCCAGCTCTCTCGCCGGAATCCTCTTCTCATTGCGGTAACTTTTTCTCACCGCACCGTCACGGAGACGAATCACGATGTCCGCCATGTCTTTGATCGCGTCATTGTGTGTGACCATAATGACCGTGTTACCGTACTTCTGGTTGACACGCTCGATCAGCTCCAGAATATCCTTGGACGTGTTATAATCCAAAGCTCCTGTCGGCTCATCGCAGAGCAAAATATCCGGATTTTTGACAATTGCCCTTCCGATTGCCGTTCTCTGTTGCTGCCCGCCCGACAACTGGTTCGGTAACTTTTTCCTGTGTTCATAAAGTCCCAGCGTCTGTAACAATTCATCAACATCCAGCGGTCTGTCACTTAGATAAGCCCCAACCTCAATATTTTCCCGGACAGTCAGATTCGGAATCAGATTGTACATCTGAAACACATAGCCCAGATGCTTTCTCCGATATGCCGTCAGTTTTTTCTCATTCATATCTGCCATGCGCTCACCTCCGATGGAAATGTATCCCGCATCCGCATCATCAATTCCACCGATAATATTTAACAGTGTAGACTTTCCCGAACCAGACGGTCCAAGTAATACACAAATGTCACCCTTCTCTATAGAAAAATCCACACCCCGCAGCACTTCCACACGGTTCGAATCACTGCCAAAACTCTTTTTCAGATTATTGATCTCAATAAACATATATTGTTTCCTCACTCCCTGTAGTTAGTTTAATGCAACTACATTTTATCACAGAATCAAAACGCAGAAATAGAAAGGTCTGAAAAAGCGGTGCTCCTATTGAGAACTTTTATCAATAATTCAAAAAATGCCTCGGCATTCTTGCTGCGAGGTACGCGTCATGCAATTGCATGACATACTTCTATTGCTCACCTCTGCAAGTCTACACTCCGTTTCGGTCGGCGCAAAACCATTGTCCACCGGACAATGTGCGCCCTGCCGGAGGCTATATCAGCTTGGAAATTGTAGATGAAAATGATGCAATTTAAGGGAAATGAAAAAGGGACAGGTTGAAGTTTAATTGGGGACGGGGTTTTTTTTAAAAAACCCCGTCCCCAATTAAATTGTTTTAAATAATTACACATCTTTCATGGTGAGTTGTATTCTTTTTTTCTTTAAGTCTACGCTCATGACTTTGACGTCTACGATGTCTCCTACGCTGACGACTTCTAGTGGATGTTTGATGAATTTTTTGTTTGTCATCTGGGATATGTGTACAAGTCCGTCCTGGTGGACTCCGATGTCTACAAATGCTCCAAAGTCGATTACGTTTCGGACGGTTCCTTTTAAGATCATGCCTTCTTTTAAATCTTTCATTTCCAGGACGTCTGTGCGTAGGATTGGTTTTGGCATCTCGTCTCGTGGGTCGCGTCCTGGTTTTTCCAGTTCTTTTACGATGTCGCGCAGTGTGATTTCTCCGATTTCCAGTTCTTCTGCGAGTTTTTTGTAGTCTTTGATGGTGAGGGATAAGCCTGCCAGTTTACCGGCGCAGATATCTTCGGTGGTAAATCCTTGTTTTTTCAGGAGTTTTTCTGCTGCCTCGTAGCTTTCTGGATGTACGCTTGTTGTGTCCAGTGGATTTTTTCCATTTTGAATGCGTAAGAATCCGGCGCATTGTTCAAATGCTTTTGGTCCTAATTTTGCTACTTTTAGGAGTTGCTTTCTTGTCTCGAATCTTCCTTGTTCTTCCCGATATGTCACAATATTTTTCGCTATGGCTGAGGTAATGCCGGATATGTAGGAAAGCAGTGGTGCGGAAGCTGTGTTCAGGTCTACGCCTACGCGGTTTACACAAGACTCTACGACTCCGGACAATGTATCATTTAACTTTTTCTGGTTCATGTCGTGCTGGTACTGACCGACTCCGATGGATTTCGGATCGATTTTTACTAGTTCTGCCAGCGGGTCCTGCAGTCTTCTTGCGATGGACGCTGCGCTTCTCTGTCCAACATCAAAGTTCGGGAATTCTTCGGTTGCAAGTTTACTTGCAGAATATACGGAAGCTCCCGCCTCATTTACGATGATGTACTGTACTTTCTGTGGAATTTCTTTCAGAAGGTCTACAATGATCATCTCGGACTCGCGTGAAGCTGTTCCGTTTCCAACGGAAATGAGGCTGATATTATATTTTGCAATGAGTTTTTTTAACGTGTCTTTTGCAGCCTGGATTTTCTGTGGTGTCGTCGGTGCTGTAGGGTAAATGACGGTAGTGTCTACAACTTTTCCGGTTGGGTCTACGACAGCCAGTTTGCAGCCGGTACGGAATGCCGGATCCCAGCCAAGAACTGTGTGTCCCACGATTGGAGGCTGCATGAGAAGCTGTTCTAAATTCTTGCCAAATACTTCGATGGCTCCATCTTCTGCTTTTTCGGTCAATTCACCTCGGATTTCGCGCTCGATTGCCGGAGCAATGAGTCGCTTGTAGCTGTCTTCGATTGCTTCTTTGAGAATCTGTGTTGTACTCAGGTTTTCACCATGGATAATTTTCTTTTCCAGATACCGGAGAATGTCCTCCTGCGGTGCCTCGATTTTCACGGTCAGGAATTTTTCTTTCTCGCCACGGTTCAGTGCCAGCGTGCGATATCCAGCCAGACGGTTCACCGGCTCATCGAATTCATAATAATTCTCATAAACAGACTCTGCCTTCTCGTCTTTTGCACTGGAAATGATATGTCCTTTCTGCATCGTCTGCTTCCGGATCCAGCTTCTATAATCCGCCTCATCGGAAATATTCTCAGCGATAATATCTCTGGCACCTTCCAACGCTTCCTGTACATTTGCCACGCCTTTTTCTTCATTTATATATTGCTTTGCAACTTCCTCTAAAGACTCTTTTGTCTTCTGCAGCATGATCAGTGTGGACAAAGGCTCCAGTCCTTTTTCTTTTGCGATGGTCGCGCGAGTCCGTCTCTTTGGCCGATACGGACGATACAGGTCTTCTACAACAACCTGAGTCTGTGCTTCCAGAATCTGCTTTTTCAGTTCTTCAGTAAGTTTTCCCTGCTCTTCGATGGACGCTAATACCTGTTCTTTCTTTTCTTCCAGATTGCGCAGGTAAACGAGTCTTTCATATAATTTACGGAGCTGTTCATCATCCAGCGTTCCGGTTGCTTCTTTTCGATATCTGGCAATAAATGGAATTGTATTTCCCTCGTCGATCAGCTTCACCGCTGCCTCGACCTGCCAGAGTTTCACACCGAGTTCTTCTGTTATCTTCTGATTAATATCCATATATAGTATCCTTTCTCCATTATCGTGATGCCTGTATCAAAAAGCAGCATCATATTGCATTATTATACTCGAACTACTTTTTATTTACAACATTTTCAAAAATCCTCGACACAATCCTTAACGCATCTTCCTATTCTGTATTCCCATTTTGCTGAAATATTTACTGAAACATATTTTCACATTTTGCTGAAATATTGGCTGAAAAACATTTTCGTATTTTTTTAGAAAAGCTTTGTAGAAGCAGTTTGTATAAAAAGTTCCTATAAAAAGTGTGCAAACAGAGTCTGCTCTGTTTTCTTGATAATTTTCTTCTTCTATGTTATACTACGCATAGAATTAAACCGAAGGGATTTTTAAGAAAATGAGTGAAATATTATCGAAGCAGCAACTGAAGTCAAAAGAGACGAAAGCTAAGATTTTCCGGGCTGCAAAACACATTTTGCAGAAGCACGGATATGAAGCGCTCTCTATCAAAAATATCTGTGAAGAAGCCGGCGTTTCTAACGGAAGTTTTTATCATCATTTTAAGACTAAAGATGATCTGCTTTCCTACTATATTGAAGAGCAGCCGAATATTAACCCAGATCTTCTTGATATACCAAAGAGTGCTGATGAAGTTAAATCTGCCATTGTATATGTCTACCTGAATTATGTGCATTATTGCCAGGAACTCGGCGTTGAATTTATGGCGAATTATTATACTCCGAAAAACCAGTCTCTGAACCCATTGATCCGTACCGAACGTCCGTACCCGATCGTGACTGTACACAATTATCTGCAGAAATGTATCGGTGCCGGAATCATTTCCCCGAATCAGGATATTGAGGATATCACGACAGATATTCGTATGATCGTTATTGGAAATGTTTTCGAATGGTGCCTGAAAGAGGGGAACGCAGATTTTGAGGGAAATATGAAACGTTCCCTGGAATCTTATATGAATGGAGTCTTCTAACAACTGATGTTGTACGAAAAATACAAATGTTTCAAAAGCATTTTTTTCGTGCAGCATCATTTTTTATCATTATGGAATTAACAGTCAGGATGAATTTATTAAAGACAAATATTTTATTGAGAACAAACATTTTATTGGAAATAAGCATTTTATTGGAAATAAGCATTTTGTTGCAGTGAACTTTATTTGCAGACATAAAAAGAACCTTTAAGTGAGCGTTCTTAAAGGTTCTTTCTATTTTAGAAGGGAAATGGCATTTCTTAATGCCAACAATAATATCTTTATGTTTGTATTATAGTCCAGGTTGCAAAAAAAATCCAATTGCTTATTATTATATAGCAGGTAACTTATAGATTTTATCTATATTTTTAAAATACTCTTGTTTTTCTGGTCTAAATGAACTACAACTATCATCGAGATCCCACCACGAAACAATGATTGAATTCAAGGATTTTCAAATATTAAGCAGGACATTCCGGCAATATAATGATACACTAGAATTATATCAGCTGGGAGATGACTCCCACCCCTATAGGGTGGTGAGAAACAAGCTGGTATCAGTGGTGGGAGTCAATCTCCCAGCTGATATAGCCTCCGGCAGGGCGCACATTGTCCGGTGGACAATGTTTTTGCGCCGACCGAAACGGAGTGTAGACTTGCAGCGGTGCGCAGTAGAGTATGTCATGCAATTGCATGACGCGCACCTCGCAGCAAGAATGCCGAGGCATTCTTGAATTCAAGCACAAAAGATTAGGTGGAGGAACGACTATGTATGCATTTATCGTAAATCCGAATTCCAGATCCGGCCTCGGCCTTAAGATCTGGGAACAATTAGAACTTATATTAAAAGAAAGACATATCGATTATCAGATTTATTTCACCAGACGTCCAGGACACGGTGCCAGGCTTGCTGCGCAAATCTGTGACACCGATGCTCACACGCTGGTCGTTCTTGGCGGAGATGGCACTATCGGCGAAGTTGTTGACGGAATTCGTGATCTCACAAAGCTGACCCTGGCTTATATCCCGATTGGCTCTGGAAATGATTTTGCCAGGTCTATGAAGCTGACAAAAGATCCGACGAAAGCCCTCTTACATATCTTAAATCCTACAGACTACGCGTACATTAATGTGGGGCTTTTGAAAACACCACAAATAGAGAGACGCTACGCCGTCAGTTCCGGAATCGGTTTTGATGCAGATGTGTGCTACCACAATAATCTGTCTTCGAAACTGAAGCATTTCCTGAATAAATGTAAACTTGGGAAGCTTTCCTATACTGCCATTGCGCTCCATTTGCTTTTGACTTCCAATCCAAAATCCATGCGGATTACACTGGATGATCAAAAGCCGATTACATTTCCAAAAGTGTATTTTATTGCAGCTATGAACCAGAGATACGAGGGCGGCGGCTTTGAATTCTGTCCGAAAGCGGATCCCAAAGACGATCTGCTGGATATTATTGTCGTGTCTGGCTTAAGCAAATTCAAGATTCTTTGCCTGCTGCCGACCGCATATAAGGGAAGGCACACGAGATTTAAAGGAATCTATACCTACCAGTGCAAAAGTGCTAAAATTGAAAGCGTACAGGTTCTGCCTGTACACACGGATGGTGAGGCTGATCTTCGCTCCGACACCGCTACATTTGCATTGGAGCCGGACCGAATCCGATTCATCCGCTCTTAATGATATGAAACAATAAAGGAGGCATTTTTTCATGCATATTGTCATCATACTGTTGATTCTTTTCATATTATTATATTGTTTTGCGATTTTCCCGGAAATGTCCAGACAAAAGCGCATGAAAGCATTTCATGGAATTATGTTCGCCCACAGAGGGCTTCACAGTAAGACTCACGGAATTCCGGAAAATTCCATGTCAGCTTTTCGCGCCGCAATTCAAAAAAATTACGGAATTGAGCTGGATCTTCATCTGACACGCGACGGTGAGCTGGTCGTCTTCCACGACGATGACCTGAAACGTGTCTGCGGACGGCCGGAACGTCCGGAGGATCTGACTGCTGCGGAGCTGACAAAATGTACGCTTCTTGGTACGAAAGAACATATCCCGCTGTTTCGCGATGTGCTTGCACTCGTAAATGACCAGGTTCCACTCCTTGTAGAGTTAAAAATTCCGGAACGAAACATGCAGATTTGCCAAAAAGCATACGAAATGCTACGCTCTTACCACGGTGCATTTCTTCTTGAATCCTTTAATTCCGAAGGTCTGTACTGGTTCCGAAAAAATGCTCCAGAAGTCCTAAGAGGACAATTATCTTCCAGACTGACAAAGGAGAAATCCGATGTATCCTGGTTTTTACGGTTCTTTGTGGAAAATCTGTGGTGTAATTTTCTTGGGCGCCCGGACTTTATTGCTTATAAATTAACTGACCTGCCCAAACTCACGGTGACATTGCTGCGCATTTTCTCCGGAACAACCATCGCAGTGTGGACACTTCGCACAAAAGACGCTATCCACGAGGGGAAACAGGAATACGATATTCAGATTTTTGAAAATCCGGTAAAAATTATTAACAAATAGTGAACTTCCTTGTTGCACAGATGATTTCATGTTATAATCCGTTTGAAACAAAAGAACGTAACCTGATTAAGATTTATCCGTTTGAAACAAAAGAACGTAACCTGATTAAGATTTATTCGTTTGAAAAGGGGATTCATATGAAAGCGATATCCAAAATGAAATCGTTGATTCTGAAGTACCGGCATGCATGGGTTCTGTTATATGGTCTGATTTATATGCCATGGTTCTGCTACCTGGAAAAGCGTCAGACAATCCACTATCTCATCCACTCACCACTGGATGATTATATCCCATTTGTCGAGTACTTTATTATTCCATACTTATTATGGTTCGTATTTCTCGCCGTAACCGGTGCATACTTTTTCTTTACGAACCGCAGAGACTTTTATCGGCTGGCAGCATTTCTGTGCAGCGGTATGACCATTTTCCTCATTGTCTGTACCATTTTTCCGAATGGACTGAACCTGCGTCCGGTCACATTTCCACGGGAAAATATCTTCACGGATTTGGTTCGAATGATATATTCGATGGATACCCCGACCAATGTGCTGCCGAGTATCCACGTTTATAACTCCATCGGAGCTATGGCAGCAATTGCCCACAGCACATCGCTGAAAAAGCACCGCGGAGTTCAGATTAGTTCCTATGTACTTGGAATTTTGATTATTTTCTCTACAGTATTTTTGAAACAGCATTCCATCACAGATGTGATCGCTGCCCTCGCAATGGCATGTATGATTTATCCATTCGTATATGCAACGCAGGAAAAGAAAGAGACAAAACTTTCACAGCAATTGATTTAATATTGGATTAAAACAGGAGATGTCTCCTGTTTGATATACACACGAAAGAAGGGGTAGAATAAATATGAGAGCAGAATTTACAGATGATCTGATTACCGGAAACGAATTAATCGATTCACAGCACGAAGAATTAATCGGTCGAATCAACAAACTCCTCGACAGTTGTGAAGCAGGCGAAGGAAAAATAAGTGCAATAAAGATGTTAGACTACCTTGCCAAGTACACAGACACACACTTTGGCGATGAAGAAGCACTTCAGAAAGAAGTCTGTTATCCGGATTACGACAAACACCATGCAAAACACGAAGAATTCAAACAGACGATTCAAGAGTTGAATGAGATGCTCCAGGAAGAAGAAGGTCCTTCCGATGCATTCGTTCAGAAGGTAGAAGAACATGTAGTAAAGTGGTTCTATCGCCACATCAGCAGTTTTGACCGTTCCGTTGCAGAATATATTAATATGCGTGAAAACGGCGGAAGATTATAATCAGGATTCATACGTGGATCTTAAATATATGTAACCTCAAATCGTATTCCTTGAAAAAGGAATACGATTTTTTTGTACAATTAAGACAATTTGAAAATGGACAGGTTAAATTTTAATTGGGGACGGGGTTTTTTTGAAAAAACCCCGTCCCCAATTAAAATTATATCAATTTCATATACTTTTCGAACGCTGACGGGATAGGATACTCTTTTTGAATTTCTTCTGGGTGAATGAAAAGATATTTCTTGTTGTTTGTTTTTTCCAATTCGTCTACGCGTATATCATATCCGATCATCTGCCATTCGATGTGGCTGAAAATGTGTTTTGCTGCGGGCAATTTTTTTATGTGAATCGGCATGAGTCCAATCTCTTTGCAATACTGTGTTATCTCTTTTTTGTTCAAGTGTTCTTCTATGTTCGGGAGTTCGTAAAGTCCTGCCAGAAGTCCTTTTGCTGGTCGTTTGCAAATAGCAATCTTATCTTCATCTCGCAAGATGAACACTGTCTTTTTTTCGATTCGTCTTGCTTTTGCTTTTTCTTTTACTGGAAGTTCCTGGATTTTTCCTTGTATTCTTGCCTGGCAAAATAGTGCTGCCGGACATTCTTCGCATTTGGGTTCTCCATTTGGAACGCACACAATTGCGCCGAGTTCAATGAGTCCCTGGTTAAAATCTCCTGCGCAATCTTTTGGAATAATTTTTTTAAGTTTTTCTTCGATTTGTTTTCTTGTGCTTTGCTTCATGATGTCGCTGTCGTCTGCAGTGATTCTTGTTATAACGCGCAGAACGTTGCCGTCTACCGCCGGATGCGGAAGTCCGAAGGAAAATGAACTAATTGCTCCGGCAGTGTAATTGCCAATGCCGGTGAGTGACTGAATTTCTTCATATGTCTTTGGAAATGTCCCATTGTAATCTGCCATGATCTGTCTGGCTGCTTTTTGCATATTCCGGACACGATTGTAATATCCAAGGCCTTCCCATAATTTTAAGAGCTTGTCTTCTTCAACATTTGCCAGAGCATTTACATTCGGAAGTGCTTCCATGAACCTTGCATAATAGCGCTTTACTGCTTCTACTCGTGTCTGCTGAAGCATTATTTCTGAAACCCAGATTCGATATGGGTCCGTGGTGTGACGCCATGGAAGATCTCTTCGTGCTTTTTGATACCATGGTACCAGCACCTGGCTCAGTTCATACAATTCCGGGTTTTCTAATATTACCGGGACTGAATCTTGTATCCGGATTTCATCTTCTCTGACCGAACAATCGTAAGCAACTACATGTACTCCGGCTTCTGCTGCCTCTTTAAGTGCTTCTTTAAATTCCGGATGTGTGTCCATGTTCGGCGTAAAATAACGCACGCCAGACATTTGTATTACAAAAAACACATAGCATTCGTAACCTTCTTTTAATGCTTCTTTTAGTTCATGGACATGCTTTACCGCGCGCTCGCTTGGGGCATCCGGAAATCGCACAACACCATTTTCTTCTAATGTTACACCTTTGACTTCAATCAAAATTTTTCGATTCTGGGCTTCTACATAGAGATCGATCCTTGATTTTCCATATGTGTACTCCGGCTGAATTTTTGTGATACCATGGATTCGATCACTCTGGTTGTGCAGATTGTGATTCCATTTTTCCTGTTCCAGCCATTCTTTTACGATTTTATTGGGAATCTGGGAGTCCATATTAATCAGCCTATCCCCTTTTCTTACAGCAATCAAGTCCCAGCGCGTCTTACGTTTTTTCCCAATATTCGTAGATTTTGAACTAACCGCCACCTGCATTTCCCCTTGTAAAAATTCATTATCTGACAACCGGCCTTCGGCTTCCTGCTGGCTGTCCTGGACATAGACTTCTGCCCCTGGTACCAGCAGTTCCGCACATCGTCCGGTATTCTTTACATGAACTGTCTCTTCTGCACCTTCAATCTCTATTTTTGCAATAAATCGGTTCGGACGGCTGATAAAATGTCCTACTCGGATATTCTGATATTTCATATATTTCCCTTTCCCAATTATTTCCTGGAAGTAGCACTTTCCCAAAAGAAAGCCTGAGTATATTAACTCAGACTTCCTTCATTCGTACGATTTTCTTTCTCTTCCTGCTCCAGGACACACGTCTGGATTGCCTCGTTGAGTGACAACATCTTGTCATCTAACGAAGATACCATCTCCGCACATTCCCGCAACTCCCGGCTGATGTAATCCGGTGCATTTCCCTCAAATTTATAATATATCTTATGTTCCAGACTTGCCCAGAAATCCATGGCAATGGTCCGAATCTGTATCTCAACTTTTGTATCAACAACACTGTCAGACAAGAAAATCGGCACAGACACCAGCATATGATAACTCTTATATCCACTTTCTTTCGGGTTCTTGATATAATCTTTGATGGACAGAACCTTCAAGTCGCTCTGATTACCAATCATCTCTGCAAGACGATAAATGTCTGATGTAAAGGAACAAATGAGCCGCACACCTGCAATATCGTTGATATACTTTACCATATTCTCTATGGAAGTCTCATATCCGTAACGTTTCAGTTTCTTTACGATACTCTCTGCTGTCTTTACTCTTGTCTTAATATGTTCAATCGGATTATACTGATGAACATGTTGAAATTCATCATTCAATATCTCCAGTTTTGTTCCGACTTCTTTTAATGCCGACTGGTATAAGAACATAACCGTTTTCCAACTATCGACATCTTCATAATTCTTTATTACACGCTCCATATCTCACTTCTCCTCTCCATATTGAAGAGAAAAATTCGTACTTGTTTATTATAACACACTCCACTTCACTTGTGGGTCTGTTCACGAAAACTTAATAAATGATATTCGGGGCTGAAGACTCCCCTCTATGATATCCACTGATTTTTCTTAATATTCAATTCCTTCTCTTGCTGTAATTCCCTGATCATATGGATGTTTGACTTTTCGGATCTCGGTTACATAATCAGCAAGCTCCAGCACTTTATCTGAGACAACATGACCGGTCAGCACTATTTCCAGACCACGTGGTTTGTGCTCCAGAAACTCTACCAGCTTTTCTTCACTTAATACGCCCAGCTGCACTGCACATAATATTTCGTCCAGTACCAGTACATCAAATGGACCGCAAAATTTTATAATCTCATCTAGTGCTTTATTGTTATAATGCTTTAATCTTGCTTTTTCATCTGCATTCATCTTGCTAACGAACTTCACACGATCTTTTCCCGGCAGACAGGTCACATTCGGGATCTGCTCCAAAATAACACGTTCACTGGAAGAGTTGTCTTTTAAAAACTGGAACATCAGAACATCCAGACCACTTCCTGCCGCACGCAGCACTAATCCCATAGCTGCTGTCGTTTTTCCTTTTCCGTCTCCGTAATATACATGTATCCTTCCAGTTCCTATCATCTACAATTCTCCATTTCTTATTTCAAATTTGCCATAAATAATTCGTAAAAATCATCTTCTCCGGCAAGCATTGGTGAATTTTCTCCCCCCACCATTCGTACTTCTTTTCATAGCTGCATGGAATTCCTCTCCTGCGCAAATAATATCCATTTCATAAATTTCATATCCCAGCTCCTGACAGACTCTGCAAAATGCACTAAGCGGTTCTTTTTCCTTCTTTGTGTTCTTAAGCCGTTCCTTAAGTTCTGGTTCTTTTAACGCCCGGTTCTGTAATTCATCTAACACATCTATTACATTTGCCATATTATTTCACATCCACTTTCTTACAAATGTCCTGAAGGCAACATTTATCGCAATAAGGTTTTGTTCTGGCTGTACATACTTCTCTTCCATGGTTAACCAGTCTGTGGCAGAAGCTGTTTCCTTCTTCTGGTGGTATAATCTTCCACAATGCCATCTCTACTTTTTTCGGATCTTTCATCTTGTCTACAAGTCCGATTCGATTACATAATCTGATGCAATGCGTATCTGTAACAATTGCCGGCTTGCCGAACACATCCCCCATGATCAGATTCGCGCTCTTTCTTCCCACTCCCGGGAGCTTTAATAATTTGTCAAAATCATCTGGGACTTTTCCATTATATTCATCCCGAAGTATCTTCATGCATGCGCTGATGTCTCTTGCTTTACTTTTTCCAAGTCCACACGGTCTTACGATCTCTTCTATCTCCTCCACCGGCGCATCTGCAAGTGCATTTACATCTGGAAATTTTGCATAGAGATCTTCTACAACTACATTGACCCTCGCATCTGTACACTGGGCTGCCAGACGTACACTGACAAGAAGCTTCCAGGCTTCATCATAATCTAATGTACAATCCGCATCCGGATATTCTTCTTTCAGGCGACGGATTACTTCCAGAGCTAGTTCTTTTTTTCGCATGCTAATCTCTCCTTCTATCAGTCTGACAATAGAACAACTTTTGTTCAAAAATGCCTCGGATTTTTTTGCTCGCCATCTGCAAAGGCGAGAGCCATCTCATATCTGATATAATAACACACTTTCCGACATGACAAAAGCAGATAACACTAAGTTACCTGCTTTTTGTTGCCAAGCATACGACAAAAAGGTCCGGTGGACCTTTTTTAGTCTGCAAATGCTACTCTTTTATGTTCGTAGTATCCTTAAATCATCTCAAGGAATGCTGCGATTCGTGTATCAAGCTGTCCTACCTCTGCCTGTGAATAATCTGTCTCGATATGAATATAAGGAAGTCCTTTTTCTTTTACACGCTTCTCGATGCTCTTTGCCTCAATGTTATATGTATGACAG